>Ga0209756_1005036_pt1 | contig 10102 bp, 37 predicted proteins | sample ETNvirenome_6_85_FD_184071 | JGI IMG/M metagenome (GOLD analysis project Ga0209756, IMG submission 184071) | Marine viral communities from the Pacific Ocean - ETNP_6_85 (SPAdes) (version 3) | ecosystem: Environmental > Aquatic > Marine > Oceanic | place: Pacific Ocean | collected 2013-06-19
GCTGGAGCAAAAGATTGGTGGGGAATTAAAAATAGGGCTGCTTTGATAATTGAGGTTCAATATTATTCCCCAGACCATTATCGATTTTTTATTCTTGCCGATGGAATTATTCACAAAATGGAAAATACCTTTAAACATTCCGCTCGGATCTTGGAAAGATTATTATGAAAGAAGGCGATTTAGTAAAATGGATTGGCTTTCCTGGGGCCTCTATAGAAGAACCCGAAAAAATAGGAATCATTATTTTCGCAAGAAGATTTCTCAATTCTTGGGATGTAGACGGATCTCATGAAAGTAGATATGATGTTGCTTGGGGCGATGGCTCAATAGGTTCCAATTTATATGAACAAACCATAGAGGTAGTTAATTGATAATTTTATTTATGTTAGGATGTTTCCTATCGAAATCTTTAAAGCATGTAGGGGTTGTTGATAGAAAGGAAAACAAAATTTGCGAAGTTATTCTTTTTAATGAAGATATTATTTTTGTTGAATCCAAATTGTGTGATAGCTTGAAAGAAGGCGACGTCATAAAAATTCAAAGAAAAAGATAATTCGCTTTGAAACTTATGTAAGATAGGATGATTTTGTGGTATAATATAATAGTGGTGGAGGGAATACTTCCACTCTCGTTTTTCACCCCCTCTTAAGTTTGGAGTTTACATGACAGAAATTACCTTTACAACCCTTGCCAATCGTTTCCGACGATTTGTCCCAAACCCAACGCCTGCTAACTTTACCGTTTGGCATAAAGACGATAGTTCCGCTGGAAATCGTTACCATCGCTGGAAAAATATCACCGCATACAAAGCTGGTGAAGAAATCCCGGCCGGTGAAAAAGTAATCGATATGCATCGCGTTTATGAAGAAACTAAACATCAAGCATGTGAATGGAGCTATCTTTTTAACCACATTCATTATGGGTTAATTACTGGTTCTGAAATCTTGTCTGCCGTTGAAGAGTGTTTGGATATCCTTAGAAATGATGTTCCTCCTGAAGATGACGGAACAAAAGTTCGTCACATAAACGGAATGGGTTACGCCAAATACGTTTCTAAACCTACTTGTCATGATTGGGATCTTACGGATAAAATTGCCAAAATTTTATCTGCTGCGTTTTTTAAAGATTGTAATGATAATAATCTTTATTCCAACGATTTTACGTATGTTTATTCTAGCCACTCTGGTTGGAATAGAGCCAGTTAATTTAAAAGGAGATTAAATTGAACATTTTATTTTTACACGGATTGGAAGGTACGCCCAATGGAAGCAAAGTTAAGTTTCTTAAGGCAATGGGTCACACTGTCGTCGCCCCAGCTCTTCCTAAAAACTGTCTATTTGAAAGTAGGAAAATCGCGCAGGAAGAATTTGATAGCAATGGTTTTGACATTGTTATTGGGAGCAGCAGGGGAGGAGCCATTGCCGCCGGATTGGAAGGAGACCCAAAAATTCCACGGATATTAATTGCTCCTGCGTATCGAGCTTTTGGAATTGATCCAATTATGTACAACGAATACGATATCTGTTATAGCGTCGATATACTTCACTGCCCTGAGGATGATTTAGTTCCTATTAGTTTTAGTGAAGAACTGGAACGAAAATTAGGAAAGACGAACAGTGTTGCGAGGTTGCACAGAACTGGTAAAGATCATAGAATGAGCGATCCAACAGCTCTCGGAAAATTAGCTGTTATTGTCAAAGAAATAGAAAATAAGAAATTTTTTCAGGGCTTGCTCAAAAACATTCGCGAACAAGTGAGGCTTAATGGATAATCAAAAGATTTGGCTTCAACTTAATAAAATGCATCGCGATTTAAAGATGTTAGGGTATTCTACGTTAGGAGATGATATACATGAAAACATCAAAAACGCAGAGGCAGAAATTAAAATTACGTTAGATAAATTAAAATTAAAAATTGAAGGAAAATAACATGAGCGTACTTAGATTTAGTGATGGGATGACATTTTATACTTCAGGTCCTTTAAGAATTACTAAAAGAAAAGATGGTCTTTATGTTGTCGGCGAAGGAATGCTTATTCCGATTAACACATATGAGGAAGGATATAAAATTATTGAGGAGATGAATGATGGGGAGAAATAGAAAACCTGTCGTCTGCGCGGATGGATTCCGGATGTCAGTTCAAGCCAATGATAGAGGCGCGTATTGTACTCCTAGATATAAACCTGGTCCATATTCAGCTGTTGAAGTAGGTTACCCATCCTGCTTTGATAGGGATCTTATCCCTTACGCAGAAGATCCCTCAAAGCCAACAAAAACTGTATATGGTTGGGTGCCATCATCAATTATTATGAAAATTATTGCTAAAAGAGGAGGAATGATCGATGGAGAATTACCGCCTATGGGGTATTGATTACTTGGCCATGATTGGCTTTGGCATTTATGTTGGCTATCATATAATAAGTATAGCCAATTAAAATGAAAGTTGGTGATTTAGTTAAGGCTTATTCTACCGTGGCTCGCGTTAATGTACGAGGGTCCACGGCTGAATCTGTTAAGCGCTATCGCATAGGAGTCATTGTTGCTTTTAATAAAAAAGGTGAAGGTGGAAAAGAATTTGTTCATATCCTTGCCGATGATGGAACTGTAATGATGTTTAATTCGTTTGATATAGAGGTGATTAATGAACGATAAGGTAAAGAAAGTTATAACTTGGAGAATATTGTCAACTTTGTGCGGATGGGGAATTAGTTACATTTATCTAGAGAGCGTCACAAGATCTTTAGAATTAACCGTTGTGATTGGGTTTACCATGACCATAGTTCATTATTTTTTCGAAGCTTGGTGGGAAAAATGAAAGTAGGTGATTATGTTAAAAAAGTTTCTGGGATGGATGAAGGAAAACAAGGGGTTGTTGTTGAAATTGTAAATCCTGACAAAGCTCATAAACTTGTTGCAGTTTTGGTTGAAGGCCAAATTAAACCTTGGGCTGCTCATTTGGTGGAGGTGATCAATGGATGAATATTGGAAAGCATTAATAAATGGATTAACGCCAGAACCTAATCATGTAGGAATTTGGTGGAAGGCACCATTAATAATTCTTTTAGGAATGTATTTCATTTCTTTGGTTTTGTAATGAAAGTTGGAGATTTAGTTGCCTATGATCCTGATCAACCAATACCTGGAGCTTTAACAGCTGTCAAGTATCACGAGAGAATGAGAAAAAGAACTGATGGAAAAATTGGCATTATAATTAAACTCCATGGCGAAAATGTAGAGGTAGCTTTTGGGAATGATATCGTGATTATCAGGAAAAATTATTTATTTGTTTTTTGAAACTTATGTAAGAACTCCTTAAAATATGGTATAATATAATAGTGGTGGAGGGAATATCCACTACATTCACCCCATGGAGTATATAATGACTAAATTCACCAAAGAAAATCTCGTCAAGCACGGTTGTTACGTAATGTACGTGACCTCGGAAAACCCTCGAGGTCGGTTCGTCGCGCGATTTAAGCGAGGACGTAGCGGGATTGCAACGTTTATGACTCACCTTCGGAAGAAGTGGCTGGTCGAGGATTATTTCGCTGAGGAAGCAGCTGGACTCGCTCCACTGCAGATTGTGGCAAAGACAAATTATCTTCAGCCCCATATTAAAAAGGAACTGAAGCGCGAGGGATATCCTCTGACGACTGCTGGAAAGAAGCAAATGATTCGCGACCAAGTAAAAGCTTGGGAGGCTCGCCAAACAGCTAGGGCTTGGGAAATGGTGGAAAGACCAGACGGAAATGGCTTTATGAGAGTGGAGAAATAAATGTTAACTATTTTTATTTTCGCATTCCTTTGGGGAGTGTTTGAAGAACTTGAAAACCAACAAAGGAGAAATAATGACTAATCATGATACTTTTAATTTTGCCAACGTATTGGACTTTGACAATTGGGTTATTGTGTTCATGGCTATGTGGAAAATGTTTACGTTCTTCTGGCCTGTTGCGGTGGCTGTAATCATATTGGTAATGATAGAAAAAAAAATGGAGGAAACATGAGATTCCCGCTTACACACGATCAAGCACTTATTCTTACCAAACTAATCAATAAAGATAAGCTTCTTAAGCGTGACATGAATCCAATGGACATGGTTGTTCTTACGCAAGTCGGTGCAATTAGAATGAAAAAAGAAGGACTAACAATTACTCACGCAGGCAAAATGCGATTTGTTAAATGGGCGCGAAAAGAAGGAATGATGAAATGACATTTAAAGATATTAGATTATTTGAAGTAGGCGGAAGTATCCGCGATGAATTGATGGGGATTAAAAATCCTCCTGACCGAGACTTTTGTGCAGAGTCACCCGGTGGTTGGGAAGCTTTACTAGAATGGGCTAATCAAACCATGGAGCGAGTATTTGTCATTAAGCCCCAGTTCTTTACAATCAGAGGTAGAATGAAAAGCGGAGACTCAATTGACGTAGTCATGTGTCGCAAGGACGGACCTAGCTTTGATGGTCGTCATCCTGATCATGTTGAACCCGGGACGCTTCTTGACGACTTGGCTCGTCGAGACTTCACTATCAATGCCATGGCTCGTGAGGTGGATCCCACAACTCTTGAACCGATTGGAGAGATTATTGACCCGTTCCATGGTCGTCAAGACTTGATCTCTGGTATTCTTCGGTGCGTTGGTGTAACATCAATGAGGTTTGAAGAAGACGGACTCCGCGTCTTGCGAGCCGTACGGTTTTCGATTACTAAGGATCTTGAGTTCTGTCCGGACCTTCTTACAAATCTTAAGTCTGGTCATTGGTGGACTTTCGCTGGTGAGACTGTCAGTAATGAACGTATCCGTGAAGAACTTACGAAGATGTTCAAGCATGATACTCTTCGAACCATGATTCGCTTTGTTGAACACCTTCCCGGTGAGGCCCTTTTACTGCTCGAAACAACTGGCATCTGGCTTAAACCAACGGTGGAAAAAAAATGAATTAATTTTTGAAACCTATGTAAGAATGGCATAAAATATGGTATAATTAATATATGGAGTGGAGGAAATAGTTCCTCTTCCAATTCACCCCTTGGAGTTAATAATGGATATTACAATTGGTACTAAAGTTCGGTCTTTTGATTTTGATGGTCGCGACCTAGAAGGCGACCGCGCGTGTTACGTAGAAGGTAAAGTTGTGGGCTTCCACAAAGTAGAAGGCTTCTGTGACCGCTACGTTATCGAAGTTGATCGTCAGGTTTTCGGCGGTGAGGAAAAAACTGATTTTCCTCCAGTAGTTAAGCCACCAGTAAATGGTACACCAACCCTGTGGGGCGATACCACTAAATATGTTGAGGTAATATAATGCGATTCCCCCTTAATCACGATCAAGCCCTGATCCTCGTTAAACTCATCAATAAAGAAAAGCTTCTTAAGCGTGATATGCATTGGGAAAACATGGTTATCCTGACTCAGGTCGGTGCCATCAAAATGACCAAAGACGGTTTGGCTATTACTCAAACCGGCAAGAAGCGGTTTGTTAAGTGGGCCCAAAAAGAAGGAATGGTGGCATAATGAATATAAACAAAAGAAAGCAGTGGGTTTTAGATAATCCTTTCTTTTTCGTCTTTGGTCTTATATGGGTCGGCATTGCCGGTGCTGCAGCGGTCATGGGTGTTATGTACATTATTGCGACACTGGCAGTAATATTATGAAAATAGGTGATAAATGAATAATGAACAATTAAAAGATATTTTGAATGGAATGGACATTCCAGAATTTCGTCAAGATATTCAAGTTAAATCTAATGTGAGATGGCTTTTACGTAATCTTGCCGTTAGAAATAAAAACCACCCAAATTTTAAAGAAGCATTTAATAAAATAAAGGAGCTTAATAAATGGAACAAATAATATTACAAACTATTGGTGATATGTGGATTATTTTGGCATCGGGAGTTGCAATTAGCTCTCTTTTTATAACCATAAAAGAATGGAAATAAAATGAATTAATTTTTGAAACCTATGAAAGAATGTCCTAAAATATGGTATAATATATATATGGAGTGGAGGAATACTTCCTCTCATTTTTCACCCCCCTCATCCTTTCGGAGTTAAAATGTCTAAACCAATCTTTACCCCAGTTCCTGCTTACCGTCAATCGGCAATCGCCGATGGCTTCAAATTCGAGTGCAGCTGTGGAGAGTTGTACAACTGTTGGGTGGCTGCATCCAGTTGTCGGAAGTGTCGGAACTATTGCGTGTTCGGTTACTGCACCCACGTGGTGGATATTTCTACCGGTGACGTAGTCTACGGCGAAGTGCCTGAGTACGAGGAGTACGTACGCGCTGAGGAAGCTGCAATGAAGCGCTGGGCAGCTGAGAAGCGCGAGCTGGACCTCCACGCTCAGATGTGGTTGAAAGAAGGCGAGTTGTATGAAGCCGAGATGAAGCGTCGCGCCGAAGAGGCCAATAAATTGTATCGCGAACTGAAGGTTGACCGGCAATACGCCATCCAAGATGCCCTTATGGGATACTAAAAAAGTTAATGAAATTAATTACAATAGGAGAACTAATGACTGAAGAAATGAGAAAAGAAGCTGAACAAAAGATCAAGTGGTACAAACTTAATGAGTCAGGTGAGAAGGGTTCAATGATGACACCCATGATGCTGAACGAAGTTGAGTCGCAGTTTATTGAAATGGCGCAGGGTGGTGACGGTACTATCACCAAGATGGGTAACATCCGAGAGGAGTATTACGAAGGAAAGCCAAATGCGTTCTTTCAGCATGTCTGTGATGAGATGGGTTGGATCTGGAAATAATAGGAAGATAACATGACTTACGCAACTAAACACTTTTCAGCAGCAAAGATGGACCGATGGGAAAAACGCCACATCCTTTCAGATAAGCGCGCACGTATCTCATCAAAACGTTTCAATAAAGCAGAAAGAAAAGCCGTTAAACTACATTTGGAGGAGATGATTAATGAAAGCACGACGTAACACAATTAGAAAATTGTACCGAGAAGCAATATTTAAAATCTTTGGATTTGAAGACGATCCTGACATGTCGGAAGAGAACGAATATCTTTTAAAGGCAATTTCTCAAGATGTACATTATGGAGATGAAGCTCCTGGGCAGTGGTCTTCCTCTTCTTTATTGGAGATTTATTGCGAGAACGGAATTCCCAACGCCACCGATGAATTTGATCCTTCATTCTTTGGCTTCCCTGGCAAGGTTACATATAATTCCGACCAGTGGAGACTTGTCGACGATTACGTAAATCTTTATTTTAAGTCTTTGGGTTTGTCAGATAGATTCCACCACGAACCGTTTAATTCAGCTGTTGTTAATGTTTATAGGTCATAAGGAGTAGATAATGGGTACCAAGAACAAGATTATTTTTGCATTTGCATTTATTACACTTAACATTTTGTTTACAAAACTAATTTTGTACATAGGTGAAACAATATGAAATCAATTAATTTGTTTTTAGTATCATTTTTAATTTCGTGCAAACAAGAAGCATACGTTGAAGAAACCATGCCTATTGAAATTGTACAATGTACACATCCTGACTCTCGATTTGAAGCTGTAGTTGAAATTGAAATTGAAGATAATATAATGTGGGATGATGTTTATTTCGAAATATTCCAAGAGTCAAACTTTTGGGACACGAGACTGTTCTCGGAAGATAGTATAATCTGGACATCAAGAATGCAACTTTATGAACTTAATTGTTTTGAAGAGTTTGATTATAATATAATTTATGGAGATGATTAGTGAAGCCAGGAGATAAAGTCAAAATAATAAATGTAAAGACATCATACGTAAATACGCATGGTGAATGCTATACAATTTTAGAGGTTGGGGATACATGGATTAAACTTAAACACCCGACAATTAATGGGTACTTTGTGCTTAGTAAGGACTATATCTCCGAGGTGATAGATGAAGTATCTAGTTGATGTTAAAAAAATGACTCCTAACGAATTGGTTTCATGGTTTCTAATTGGTAGTTATGCTTATTACGAATTGGGAAATCCTGTTATGACAGATCCAACTTTTGATAGCTTAACTCAATCTCTTAAAGAAAAATACAATGAAGCCGATCATCCTCATAAATATTTGATAACCGAGAGTCACTTAAACGCAACTACAGGGTACGATATCAAATATCCTGGGATTGTTAAGTATGCCACAATGAATTACATAAGAGGTGATAGATGAAAGAAGGCGATCTTATTTGTTATAACGTAGGTGGAATGAAATATAAAACACTTGGCTTGGTTATTGAAGTTTCTCCAAAGACCCCGCGGTATCAAATAACATCTACTCTTCATATTTTAGTTCAATGGTGTGTTATTGGAAACATAATGCCGAGACGAGCTTGGGGCTTCCGTGACCCAAAGTTTCAGAGAAGAGAGTCTTCTAGCCTTCATGATTATTCGCGATCTATATTACCAAACGAATTAGTTTGGCATGAATTGGGAGATTGGTTTGAGGTTGCTTGTGAAAAATCTTAAAGTTGGAGATCGCGTTACAATGGCGCCTATGTGGAAGCATAGATATGCAAGAGGCGAAGTTATTAAAATTACAAAAGAATATATTGTTGTAAGATGGGATAACATTAATGGAGAGTGGCATTATACTCAAGATCAGTCTCAATCTTTGTTTCATGAGAACTTGCCTGAAGATGAAAAGCTAATGTGGGAAACCTGGGGTGATAAATGAAAGTAGGAGATTTGGTTTTTGAGGTACCGTTTGGCAAAGAATGGTTTAAAAAGAATCCTTGGCTCTCTCGGGGTCTCGGCATTATTACTGAAGTCGTGAATCATGAAACAGTCTACGTCATGTGGTCTGGAGGCGAGTATCAAGGTCAGATAAACATGATAAGCATTGATTACTTGGAGAAGATGTATGAAGGTTGGTGATCTTGTACAAATTCAAAAATGGTGTAAAAATAAATATAAGGTAGGTTTTATTATTGAAGCTCCTGATTCCTTAGATTGCGTGAAAATAATCCTGCAGGAAACTGGCGAGATTATATCAGCTATTAAAGGAAATTTAATATTGCTTAGCTCTGCGGAGGGTACATGAAAGTTGGGGATCTTGTTGGTAAAAAAGGAACATGGACCGACGAAAGAGGATTAGAGCTTAAGGGGATTGTGGTTAGATCTGGAAAGGATGGATACTCTTCGAAATTTGTTGAAGTGTTAAGTTCCGATGGAGAAATTGAACTATCTCTTAAAGAAAACTTAGAGGTAATATATTATGGCAATTAAATCAAAAACAGAAATGGATAAACGCCCAATTGAGATTGACCTAACAGGGCCTAAAGGAAATGCATTCTATCTCCTCGGTCTTGCTGAACAACTAGGCAAGAAACTTGGGTATGATGCTGAAAAGAGAGAAAGAATTTACATGGAAATGACTCTTACTGATTATGAAGGTTTACTTCATACATTCGATCGAGAGTTTGGATTATTAGTTACATTATATAGATAAGGAAACAAAATTATGAAAAGTATTAGTTTAAAAGAATTTAAAAAAGCGGTATCATCAGAGGCAGTTATACAATTTTCAGCCACATGGTGCGGCCCTTGCAAAACCTTAACATCGACAATCTCGGAAAACCTAGATTCATTTGATCTTGATTTTTATAAAATCGATATTGATGAACATAATGAGTTGGCGAATGTTCTCAACATCAGAAGCGTTCCTACTCTTATAAGATTTTTCGAAGGAGAAGAAACAGCGAGAATAACTGGAAACCAATCATTAAATAATCTTATTGAGTTTTCAAAAGGATGAAAACGGGAGATCTTGTTAATGTATATGACCCTCGAGACAACGAGAGCCTAGGCTTTGGGATATTTTTGGAAATAATTAGAAAGACTTCAGGTCAGCCATATTATAAATTTCTATGGAGGGGAAGAATCGCAGAATTCGATAGACCATATTGGGAATTTGAGGTGATTAATGAAGATAGGAGATTTGGTAAAACCGATAAAATTAACTTACGATAAAAGGTTGAAAGATTGGTATGGGATTATTGTTGACGTTGATCAAGATCTTGAATATCATCCTCTTTGGGTGTTTGTTTTTTGGGGTTCCGGTATTTCTACTTGGCATGACGAAGATGAAGTTGAATTAATTACTATA
>Ga0209756_1005037_pt1 | contig 10101 bp, 3 predicted proteins | sample ETNvirenome_6_85_FD_184071 | JGI IMG/M metagenome (GOLD analysis project Ga0209756, IMG submission 184071) | Marine viral communities from the Pacific Ocean - ETNP_6_85 (SPAdes) (version 3) | ecosystem: Environmental > Aquatic > Marine > Oceanic | place: Pacific Ocean | collected 2013-06-19
GTTTGTTTTACGATATTCCAAAACTCTTGAAAACCTAATTCGGATGGATCTTTTCCATTCATCTCTAATAAATAGGTAATAATTCCGTAATCCATCAAAAATTTCGAAAGTTTAACTGCATCTTTTATTGCATCTTCATCAAGAGCTACATAAACAGTTTTTACTTTCTTTTCTATCAATCTTTTTACCAATGTTTTAGATGGAAACTTACCCAACAATGGAATTACATTTTTACAAATTGATATCGCATCAAATACACCCTCACATAATATAACGGGTTCATTCCAATTTATAAATAATTCAAAACAAACTGTATCTTTTGACATTGGTGGATTTTTATATTTGAATTTAGAGTCTGGAAACATATCACGAGCTAAAAAGTAATTAAGTTTTCCATCTGTATCATAACTTGGAATAATTATCCTATTTGAATAAGGACCATCACTACAATAACCAATTGAATATCTTAATATCTCTATAACACCTACACCTCTTCTCTTTAAATATACAAGAGCATTTCTATAAAGTGGATCATTTGTTTTTATCCATAATGGTTTGTAGTGTTTTGGTAATGAAACTTCATATTGAGTGATTTCTTCTTTATCCTTAGAATAAGAAACAAATTCATCTAAATGTTGAAGAACTTGTTTTATTATCTCTTTTGGGGCATTTATCTTTCGTAAAAGTATACCAACTTTATAACCACCTTTATTACAAACCCAACAATGCCATTTCTGAGTTTCTAAATTTATCTGAAGTTTCTTTTTGTGGTGATTGCAGAAAGGACAGAAAAAGGCTATCTCACCATTTTTCATCTGATAACCTTTATTTAATACTTTTTCTAATAATGTGGTTAGTTCGTAATTAGACATTTATACAAAATACAACATTTTTATAACATAAGTCAAGTTATTTATTTTATTTTCTATTTTTAGCTTCCAAATAAGTTTCACTAACTTCAAGCTCACCTTCACAGAATGATTCATCATTTATAACCCAATTAGGTGCCCAATTTATATCATTTCTATCAGTACATCCTATTAATCCAGTATAATTAAAATTTTCTCCTTCATAATCTTGATCTGGTAACCCATATTCAATATCATATCTCCACGCAATAAATTGTTCAAATGTATATGCAGGTAATGGTGTACATTTCCCTTCAGAAGTATTATAACACCCTAAATTTCTACAGTGGGATATATTCGCAGAAGATAATAAATTATGTGTATTAGTTCCATGAAAATCTAATGTATTACAAGTTTCATCATAACTACAAGTATGATGAGCTTTAACTTTAGCTAACACATCGGTAACAACATACGCCTGTTCAGTCTCATCCCAAGCCCAATCCAAATCTCTTGTTCCCCATAATCTACCAGTTGCGTCTATATCATAAACTGGATAATTTCCAGATATATATAAAATATCGTTATCCGTATCCCAATCTCCATCAGCTCCTGTCCAACTACAATATTTATGTAACACGGGCCCATAACCATCACCAAAATCTTCAGTAAAATATGGATAACTAATACGATTCAAACTATGTTTAGCCTGAGCTTCAGTATCACATATTAAATCACCTTCTGTTGTACAATTTAATAAATTTACCAACTCAAGGTATGATGGATCTTCATCATAGTTCATCCAATTAGTCCACCCTTGATATAAATGATATCCATTAAAAGTATGTCCTAATTCGTGACCAAATGTAGACCAATTATACATATGTAAATACCCTGGACCTGAATATGGAGCTTTTTCAAATAATATATCTTGTCTCAGGGCTATTCCACGATGTTTATCATCTCCATACCATCCTCGTTGTGCAAAACCATTTGTACCAACAGGTTCACCTCCTGAGATAAAAGATTCAGCTACATATATATTTATAACATTATTATAATAGTTAAAATCATTCCAACCAACTGAAGTGTGATTATTACTATTCAGTCTATTTTTATCTATATATTCATCCGGTGTATCGACAAAAGGAAATAATGTACCATCACCTCTATTACATTCTTGTTCACTTAAGATTGTACCGGTTTCATCATAACATGCTCTATAAAATGATATATTTCCAGGAAGATATTGTTCACTTAGAATTTGAGTTGAGTGATATGCTTTACATTCACATTCTTCTTGACCTAATAGTTCACAATAGGATGACATTGATGATTCATGACCACCATAAACATCATAAAATACTAATGGAATAGCGTAGTGTTCTCCAATATCCCTTGAATTTATGACTTGATTTATATAATTACTTCTATGTACAAGATTTTCTTGATTAGTTATTGGGTCATCAGGAGTAGCACAATCTTCTTCTAAAGATACAGTTGAAGCTTCACCAACAGTAATACTTACCGTTGCACGATTAGACAATCCATATCCATCATGAACGTGATAAATAAATTCATCTGGACCATTGTAATCTGTATCTGGTGTATATTGAACAGTGAAAGTTGTTCCAGTATCTCCTGCGGAACAATAAGCTACGTAGCCCATCCAGTTTACAGTTCCATGTATTGGGAAATCTACCGACTGAGGCGTAAAGATAAAGGTTACATCTTCATTTAAACAATCTGCGTCACTAACTTGTAATTCAATATCTGTTGTAACTTCTTCTTCAACACTTACATCTATATCAAAAGCGTATGGTGAATTCATTCCAGTTCCACCAACATCTACCAAATCGTAACAATTAAAATCACAACAAAATAAAGTCCCAATTGGATATTCAACACCATTTGGAAATACACCAGCATCACAACCATTTACAGCATTCGGATTATAATTTTCAGCACTTTCTACAAAACATCCATAAACTCCTTCTTCAACATCAGTTATATAATCTGTAAGTTCATCAATATCTTCAAAATCAACAATACTGTCTTGGTTAAAATCTGCTAAAAGTAATTGTTCACTAGATAATAATGTATTTGGTATATATGTGAATGTACCAGCATCATGTCCTGGAGAATAACTTGTTTCAAAATGACCATCTTTATTGAGTGTTATAGACGTACTATATTCATTTCCAGATGGGAGAAAGGTCCAATCCATACGAAATATTTGTGGAATAACTAATGGACCTACTGCACCACCAGTTTCAAATAATAATGGTTCTGTAAAAAATATTCCTGTATTACTATTTGGACTTGTAATAAAATTACCTGTAATTCTATTATTTGGTTGTAATTTTCCAGTATATGTTGTTCCAGAATGATACTTTAATATAAAATTACCATGTTCACCATTTAAATAATTATTTATAAGAGTAATATCATTAATATCTATTTCTCTATCCATATTTACATCACCAATATCAAAAGGTGGTGCTGGTGGAATGGGATTTCCATCAGTATAACAAGTTTTTACTGGAAGATACATATCAAGTTGTGGTGATTCATCAAACCACAAATTAGCTTTTGGCCCGATTGTAGCTATTGCCCCGACTGTAAAATTTTTAAATGATGTATTATCCCATTTTTTCTTTACACCATCCAGTACACGATATGGTTCTTTTTCGGGTGGTATTATATCATTTATCAATATTCCAGTTCTTGGCTGTACAGATAAAGTTCCATACGCGACTGATCTACATCCAGGTGATTGTCCAGCGGCTACACAAGATTCATCTGATGCTGATGTATAAATTAATTTAAAATATCCAGAATCACCATTTCTAATAATTTCATATTCATCACCTATTGTAGCACCGTTTCTTGACATCCAAGTTCTATCATTAAAAAAATAAATTTTTGTACTTAAAGGTTCAAGTGGTGGTTCTGGATTTGTCATACTTACTGATATCGCCGCAATTTTATCAACTCCCCAGAAACCAGGTCCTCCCAATAATGGTGGATGAAAATCCCACATCTTAACCATAAAAAATCCTCTTTTACCATTCCAATGTGCGCGAGTTCCCTCAAAACCATTAGTTAAATGTTCATATTCTGCGTGTAACCTTGTACCAGAATTAAATAACAATTCAATTTCACCAGGACCATCAAAATTAGAAATTGACCATGTACCAGGACAATCAGCGCCATCTGCAGTTGAAGAAAGTGAAAATGCACCGTTAGACCAAAGATAAAAAGTAGAAATTACTAAATTATCTTCAGAACAATATTCATAATCTTCTGAAATTTTCCATCTACCATTGAATATCTCTGTACATTCTTCTCTTGTAACATTTTCTACTATATTAGGTTCTCCATCTGGTGTTCTATATTTACAAGAACCATATGCTGTAAAGCATATACCATCAAGATAATACCACCCAAGTTTAAAAATAATTGGAAATCTATTCCAGTCATATTCACAAGTTCCATCATCTATTGTTTTTATAGGTGAAAAATTTATAGCATAAGGATTTGTACATCCAATACATTGATTACTACCACCACAGACACCACAGTCATCCCACCAATTATATAAACAAGAACAATATTCATCATACTCACCACATATTTCAACCCAACCTGGAGGAATATCATATAGACAATGGTCTTCTCCTTGAGGAACACCATCTACGCTACAACATCCAATTCCATCAGCATCTGAATCTGGATAAACTGTTATTGGTGGAGTTCCCATACAATCACATTGATATCCAGGTGTTATTCCAACATAAATACAACTTCCATCATCTATCGTAGCATCTGGATCATAAGAACCACATTCTGCCTCAGGATCTATACAACCGTAACAAAAATGATATTCCAAGTCGGTTGAACCACCCACACATTCTCCAAAACAATCTTCATCTATTTCAGCTTCACCAAAACATTCACAGTTACAATCTATCGATAAACCTACACAATCATAATTCTCACCGAAACAGATTCCACAGTCATCTTGGTCACTATTTGGAAAATGTTCTGATGTACCTGAGGAACATACATCACAATCATCTAAGAATGCTTCTCCAAAACATATACCCATACAATCCTTGTCTAAATTACCACCTGAACATACACCACAGTCATCAGGATCATCTGTTGGACAATCACAATTTTCTGGTGAAGATTCACTACAATCTAGAACATAACACCCCTCACCTTCACAATCACCAGTTTCAGTAATAGGATTTGTAGAACATAAATCTACTTCAGAACCAGGACAACCCAAACCATCTCCATCTCCATCAAGACAATATTCTTGAGTTATAGCAAGACCACCACATTCATCATTACAGTCAAATTCAGTACAGCTTCCATCGTCATCTGTAGCATCAGGATTATAGTTACAAGCTTCTTCATCCATACAACCATATACTGTATTCATTACAGTAACATAAAATTGGTTAGATTCTCTCCAATCATAGTATATAGTTTCACTTCCATCAGTAATTGAAACATATGCATAAGATAAAAGTTCTTCATCTGAATTTACATTACTAAAAGTATGAGTAATATATGGATTATATTCTTCGTAGTAAGAAGCTCCAATAAAAAAGTGATACTTAATAACATATTCAATTCCCATTCCAGCTGGTTCACACAATCCTATAACATCATCACCAACATACCATTCTTCACATAATCCATTAGTTGAACCATAGTAATTACATTCATACCCATCCTCACATTCTAATCCACCACCACAATTACACATTCCATTCTCAGTTAATGGACCTCCATTTAATGGAGGTCTACTTATAGTAAATTCATGAGTTGTATTTTCCCAAACTTCAATTGGTCCTTCAAATAATGGTAATTCATCTCCAACAAACTGTAATGAATATTCACAATCTGCAGGTTCAGTAGAATCTGGTTTATAATTTAAAGCTAAATATCCACTATTAATACCACAAAGTCCTATATCATCTATAAATCCCTCGTAACAATTTTCATAAATATCTGGATTTCTACCTGGAGTATCATCTTGACATCCAACTATTTCAGGATATTCGAGATAATCTGTCCATCCTTCACCATATTCTTCACAGCTAGACACACAGATATCAGTTTCAATAGCATTATACAATCCATCACCATCTGGATCATAATAACATATTGGTATTAAATAATAACAGCTACCGTCATCCCAAATTGCATATTTATGACACTCATACCCGTCATAATTATTATCTGAGCCACATGGTTCTAATTCCAAATAATCTTCTGGAAAACCACCATAATTCGCGGCGCAGCATCCTTGTTGTGTACCTCCACCTCCACCAGTAGTAACATCATATGTAGAGCAATCTTCAAAAAGTGCACAAGCTCCATTTGAACCAAGACCTATATAGCCTTCGAATGTATGCTCATCAGTATAATTACACGCTTCAGGATCAGTACATCCAATTCGCGCAAATGCAAATTCGATATCTTGATATATTTCAAAAAAGAAATTATTAAATTGAGTTGTAAATCCAAAAAATTCATTATTTCTTGGAAATTGAAATGAAATTGAATATATACCACTATCTGACATTAACGGTTGATCTTCGTCTTCTCTAGTAAAATGACTTTGCCAATCGTCAAATGATACTTCAAATGTTCCACTACAATTTGATACTATTGACCAAGTAAGATATTCATATTCTTCTGTACATAGTGATACATCTGGTAAATATTCTGATATTACTTCTCCGTCAGATGAAAGTCCATTTAATAACGCTTTAATTTTAAATTCTACTTCTTGATATGGATGTTCAAATGGTGGTTCACCGAATTGCCACCACCTATAATCATAGAAAGTGGGTTCAACACCTAATAATTCACATTGCTGTGGAGTCCAATGGTATCCAATACAGTTAGTAGCATTAGAATCATCCCATACATAATTATTTGTATTACACCAATGTCTATAACTTTCAACCGAACATTTATCACCAATAAAATATGCATCATCCTCATAATCATCACAATATGATTCCACCATATCATAATCTTGAATACTGTCAATAGTTACTATAGCTGTTCCAGATGGACCTTCTTCTCCCTCTCCATCTATAATAAATCCAATTTCTATTTCATCATTTGACATTAAAATATTATTATAATTATATGATTGTTCAAACCCCGGATAACTTCCAAAATAACCACCACTTATAATATAATAACCATTATCATCACCATTGTCAATATGTTCACCAACAAAAGGTATTTTATCTTCACCATCACATTCTGGTACAAACTCGGATGGACATCCACAATTAATTAAAGCTATGTCACTACCTTTCTTTTTTATAAAACAAATATTTGTAATATTATCATATTCCCCACCAAAATCATTAAATTCTCTACAATGAATTGGATGAGTACCACCCTCACAAATGGATGTCTGTAAATTATAAACACCTTTATAACCGTAACATTCACCAGTATTTTCCCACATACTTCCACCAACACTTCCCGCATCCTCACTAAAATCTAGATTGTATGGACAAGGAAAATCACCCATTTCACCTATAGCCCCATCTGGTGCGAAATTATTTTCATCCCAACATGTTCCATTTGGTAAATTACCATATTTAACTGTAAAATTTAAATCATCTAATGTTGATATGATAGGGAATCCACTGGGACTATTCCACTCATCAAGTGGGGTACTATTTATATGTGTAACACGTAAAAATGGAAAATATTCACAACAATCTAACCATGTACCATTCGGAAAACCTAGACAATCCCAATTATCAGGTTGAGTATTAACGTAGTTAGATGCGGTAATATCAGGACAAAAATGATATACACAACTACCATCATCTTCACCCGCATCTGGATCATAATTATGAGCTTCGGGGTCAGTACATCCATACAATGGTAATACACATGTATTATCATCAAATAACGCATCTGGGTCATAATTATAAGCTTGGGAATTTGTGCATCCCAAATCATCTAAATATATACAACTACCATCATCTACATTTGCACTTGGTCTATACCAACCATTACAAGGTATATATGGTGTTGAGCTACAACTATTACAATAAATATATGAATATAAACAAGGTTCATCATCAGGTTGTGTTTCCGAATCTGCATAACACATCCATTCTCCCTGATCATCTTTACAACGAAGAGCATTTGGATCAGTACATCCATATATTTCATAATCAACAGTCCAAAATACTCCATCATAGGGATTAGTTAAATTAACCCAATAACTATGTCCATATAAAAGTGTATCAAGACTTCCAACCCATTGTCCATCACCAATATTTGAAGATGCTTGACCTTCACCTATTATACCGGTAATATTTGATACTATATCTGGTTCTACTTCATAATTAAGTACACTATTTAAATCACCACTATAGTTATATGGCCATCCTATGAAATTCTGACCACTATGAAGTTCATATAATAACCCAAATTCAACTGGTGCTGCTGAATCTGGAAATTCAATAATTAAATTGCTAGGTCTTCCATCAAAAAAAACTTCAAATCCACTTAATGGATTAATTCCAGTAGTTGTTAAATCTCCAACCCATACACCCAGTGCTATTTTAGTCGCGGCTGTTCCCTCACCAATTATTTCAAAAAGATTATAACTAAATAATTCATCTAGTTCATCAACAGTAAAAACTTCTCCACTATTTTTAATCGCGGGAAACGACATTTTATTTGATTGGTCTTCATCTATAAAAGTATAATCAATAACAACATTTTCAAAATCCATGAAACTTCTTGTTTGATGTTCTTGTTGAACACAATTACCTATACAATGTCCATGTCCATCTTTACCACATTGTATTGTATTTGATTGACTACTATTACATGGTACACATTCTTGTCCATCTGGACATCTTACATATATTCCATCACAATTACAATCTATAGACTGACATTCACATTTACAATCACTACCAGGTTCTAAACAAAATGGTTCAAATCCTTCAACACAATTATTTTGTTCAATTTCACAGGCATATTGTGGAAAAGTAACTAAATCTTCTTTATCTTCAAAATAATATATTCCAAAATATTGTGGTGTTACCCATAGTGCTTGACATTTACATGTATTATTCTTTCGCACCTATAAATTCTCCTAAGTATACTCCAAATATAAATATGAATCATTCAAATAAACTACATACTAAAGCATCATACATATCAATATTTCTTTTATCCCAATTTCCCCTTGATGTTTGTTTACACCATTTTTTTGTATCATACATTTCTTCAATTTTCATTTTGACATAATCTTTTGCTTTGATTCCCTTAACTCTGGCCTTTCCAAAAACACTTTTTCGAGCTGTCATTGGGTTGATATTATGGACTTCTACTTGAAATTCTTCTTCTAATACAAATCCAAGAATAGCGTTAAATTTTGCTAATTTAATTATAACTTGTTGAGATGTTCTTCCACCAGCAAATCCTGATAAATTATCTTCAACATATATTTGTTCAATATCATCAATATACAAATTTTTACCTAATTGAGTTAAGACAAAAAATGCTTTATCTTTATAAGATGTATATTTTTTGATATCAATAAAACCCATATCAAGTATTTTTTTGTCTTTGGTAAATGCATAACCAACTGTTGTTGTTGAAATATCTAATCCTAAAACCATTTTACTATCCTACATTATATATCTAATTTTACTTTACACGTAATCGGAAATTTCTTTGGAATTTGTATATTTTGAGAATATCTTGCAAGCATTATACAGTTATTTCCATCATCATAAAATCCTACTGTATTGAAATATGGATTCCATCCACTACCAGTTATTTTATTTTTAAACAGTGGACTTTGAGTTAAAAATTCTCCATCACGACCATAAGAACCACTTCTTAAAGCTCTTGTAGTAATATTATTTGTACTATTAAATTCACTAGGATTTATAACTAAAGTATATTCTCTTGTATAAATTGTTTGTACAGATTCAAAATCTAACGTAAAACTATCAGTTGTAACATCTAAATATTTTATTATAGCTTTTCCACCACCAAAACCGGTTGTAGTATTAAATCCACCCGATCCTGAAACTGATGGTAAATTATCCATAGAGTATAATCCTTTAGCAGAATCTTATCCGAAAGAATTACAGATAAGGTCAGATAACTTTTTAGGTGATTTATATGGTCTCTTTAGAAATTCAGGGGTAGAAAATTCAAGAAAAAA
>Ga0209756_1005038_pt1 | contig 10100 bp, 3 predicted proteins | sample ETNvirenome_6_85_FD_184071 | JGI IMG/M metagenome (GOLD analysis project Ga0209756, IMG submission 184071) | Marine viral communities from the Pacific Ocean - ETNP_6_85 (SPAdes) (version 3) | ecosystem: Environmental > Aquatic > Marine > Oceanic | place: Pacific Ocean | collected 2013-06-19
CGATGTGGGTGAGATTTTTAGATAAAGTCAATTCCGGAACGCTATTTAACTTCGGTAATCCGTTGAGAAATAATGATCCGATGGGATTCGCACTCGAGACATTTATTGTTGAGAAAGAGAGTTATGCTGGTACTTCTGATGGTGTGACCCATTTTTCTGATGCGTCTACTTTTAATAGCAATGGATTTTTTCTTTCAGAAGATGTCGAGAGATTCGTTAGATTAGTCGTTAAAGATGGCGCCAACGCTGTAAGGGATTCACATGTAGGAAATGCATGGAAGGATAGAATTGATACTAGAGAATTAGATACAAAAGATAAACTTGATGATTTCACAGAGGGTGTATCGCCATTCAACTACACCCGTATACCGATAGATTTTTCAGAATGGTATTACATCGTAGCGACGTATAATCCAACTTTTGAAGAATCATTAGTTGAAGAAGGTTTAGGATCAACGTATATAAACGATCCAGATTTCTGGAGAGGAAATATAAATGATTCTGGCTACTACACACCATATTCAGGATTAGGTGCACAGTGTAAAGTCGAGATCATTTCACGATCTGATCTCATGAGAGCTAGAGGATTTCAACCATAGAAGACGATTATGAAGATTTATAACAAAACTTATAAGGATCCGTACTATAGCTATATGGATATGCTTGGAATAATAACAATACCTAAAATTATACATCAACTTTGGGTGGGAGATAAGCCCATACCCGATCATTGCAAACGATTTACAGAGTCTATGTCAAAGATTAATCCTGATTACGAATATAAACTTTGGGGTAATGAAGTTTTTGATCTGTACAAAGATGATAAATTTTTACAAAACTATCTTACTGATCCCGAACTTTATAAATGGGCTCATATATGTGATAGAGTCAGATTATTACTTTTAAAAAAATATGGTGGGATATATTGTGATGTTGACGCTCGACCAATACAATCATTTAACATTATAAGAGATAGTTTGTCACCAACGCATACATTTTTTTCAGGAGTAAAAGAAAGTCAAAACAATCATACTTTAATTGACTGTACTGTATATGGTTCAGCTCCCCATTCAAGAATAATTTATGAATGTCTTGATACATATAATGATATTAATTGGGCAAATGGTTGTAGATTATTTTCTGATAGAATTATTAAAACTCTAGGTCCTGATGTGGCATTATTTGGTTATGAATATTTTTACGATAAAAAAATAACAGATAAAACCATCGTACTGCATGATGTTAAAGAGACGAGATTGTTTAGTTGGAAATACGATTTAAAATAAAACAGACGAAACAGGTTAATTATGAAAATATATAATAAAATAGTAATAGAATGGAATGAAGAAACTCAACACTACGATAAGGTAGTGTATGAGGATTCATTCGAGTATGAAGGTGAAATGGCTCTTTGTAGTTGCTCGACTGATTTTGATTGCCAATGTGGCCAGAACGGTACTCCGGATTGCGGTCTAGCATGGTGTAATGTAGTGGTTTGTGAATATAGCGGATGCTATTGGTGTGGAACAGGTAGTGGTGATGGCTCTGGTCAGGGTAATGAAGATAGCAGTGAACCCGATATCAACTGTTGCTGTCAACCGACGAGCTGGTGTTGTCGATTTGATGATGGGAATGATTATTGCGTGGATGATTGGTGCGGAATATATGGCGCCCAAGTCAGAAGTGAAGAAGACTGTTTAAATGGCAATCACTGTTCCGGCAGCGGTGCTTGTGAAGATGAATATGGGATTACTGAATACATTGGATGTATGGATGATGCTGCATTGAACTATTGTGGTGTATGCGTATATGAACCAGCTGATATTTGTGTATATGATGATGGTACCTTGTCACCTCCACCAGAGCCAACAGATTTTGCTTCTACATCTCCAGGTGAAAATTGGCCCAACAGCAATGCATATTGGGAAGCTCACGCTGGTATATGTTCTGTAGATAATCTCAATTGTAGTTACGTTCCAGGACATCCTGAGAATCCTCTTAAATATCCAGCCAACGACGGTTATGAGTCGGTGATAATAGGATCGAATCATGCATATTATGACACTATTAATGATCATCCTGATACTAATTGTAGTCTCTTTGGCTCTAATCAATCTTTTTTTGTAGAACATATTTTGGAATATGATATCGATGGAAATGCTAGAACATTATGTCATTGTACATGTCTTGCAGAACCATGTGATTTTTATTCTCATCCTGAGACAGGTTGCGATAATGCCCCGGGGAACATATCTCTGCGTAAATATTGTCATAGATCAGGATACTGTCATCAATATTATTGGGATGCCTGTAGACTTTCTCCCTTCCCATGGGGACATCAGAGTTGTCTACCAGGCGATGGTGCCTGTAATTATAATTATCAATGTAATTCTTTAGTAGAAAGACCAGATACTTATTGTCTTCCTGCGAATGGACTGCGCAGTCCATGGCCATGGGCTCAATCGCAGATGACAGAAGTTTGGGAAGGAGTAACATATCTTGGAGAAGCATTTAATGATTCAGAGATCGCCGCGTGTGTGATACAGGATTCATGTGAAGGTTTGTGCCCTAGATCTCCAGGACAACTTGATCAAACTGCTTTAGAGTGGTCTACTATATACAAAGACGCTGATAATTTTAATTTAAACAAAGGCGCGGGAATGAGTTTTACGGGAAATCTTTCTGGTGGAGGGAATGAATATTGCGGATGTGATAATTTATGTATGGATCGAGATGACTGTTGTTCTGATTATGTTCAGCAGTGTCTTAAAAATATTAATTTTAGTGCAGAATTTTATACAATAAATCTGCAAGAAAATTCTACTGAAAATAATGACAAACTAATAACAATTGAAAATCCAGGCAGCCCATTAACTGCTGGCGCCCAATGTTTCGAGCAGTCATTTACTTGGAATATATTAAGTCCTGAAGGAGGGGGCACCTCCGGTGACATGGTGGGGGGCCAAACTATATGTTGGGAATCAGCCATCAGACATGCTGAATACATCGAAGGCGGGGGGGGTGTGGAATGTTGTATCGAGGGGATACAATCTAATCCAACAGGAGAATTCATCTGTACCGGGTCAGAACAGGTATTATTAACATATAAACAGCCAAACAATAGTAATTGGGTAGGAGATGATCAATGCCGTATACGAGCGACAGATAATCTCGGAAGAACTAAGACATCATCAGTTAGAATAAACATCCAGAATACACCCTATTCTCCCGAGCTGACGTTTTTTACATGTCCTAACTGTACATATCCTGCTTATGATTCCGATGATCCTTGGGAGAATTTTGATGGTGTTGATAACTTTACGGAAATCACCATTACGGAAGACACATATACAGAACTCGAGATCATTGCCACTGATCAAGATGACGATGATCTCCGGTTCGAAGTACAGAACGTTAACCCTGAAGGGATGCTCGATGCATATATAAACGAAACCGAGTCCACTCCATCCGGAGAGTCTGCTACGCTTGTCCTAAGTCCAGTTGAGAATGCATATACAGATCATAATAATGATAGCTGCATTGAGTATGTTTATGCCACCATAATGGTATGTGATGCCGAGATCGTCGACGGATGGTGTCAGAACAGATCATCATATTCAACATTAGAGATTTCGATTTCCCAAGTTTGGGATGAAATCGATACTGTCAGTGGCGATAATAACCCTACAGTATGGGAAGATTCCACAGATACGACTTTCAGCTGGATCGTATCTGCGAGCGGTGACGTGGGGACATGCAATCCTGGGTCTTATTCTTTTGATGTTCCTCATGAAAGCTTTAAACTGCCCAATGGTGGTTCCTGTACTCCAGGCCTAGACCCAGAAGGTGGTGGTGGTTGTTATATCAAATTTGCCAGCGTTGTTGAACAGGATACTGCTGCCGGTACCGCTGATGTGCGGATTGTACCATATGAAAATTATTACGGAGACGCCGGATCGTTTGTTTTAGTGGTTACTCATGGAAACCAGATAAAAGAAATAACCCTCCCAGTAACAGTTCGAGGTATAATTGATAGACCTGTATTTTTTGCTAACTTCCCGACGTTTTGTAGCTGTCTCCCAGGAGAATGTATCGGTGACTATACCGGCGACGGATCTGAAGGACAACAAAATCCTATATATACTTGTACTGTGGCTGAGTTTGCTGATTGGGAGCATGAAATCAAAACAATATCGCCCGATACCCCTACAGATCTTGTACCAGTATCCGGATGGGATCCCACGTGGATGACATTAGGCGCGACTGTACAGGATGAGGATGGGATTACTTCTACCACTCTATTTACTGTGTCTCCTGGAGAAAATGAGAGCATTGAGAGTGGGGATTCTCATACTGTAGCATTTCAGGCAACTTCTTACGGTGCTGGAGGTATGATGACTCAAATAACATATCCAGCCGCCCCCGGAGGAGGGAGCGCTCCATCAAACTGGCATCTGGTGGGTCTCCCATATATTGTGCCTTGGGCGTGTTCGGTTACCGGCGTTGATTACGGCTATGACGGTTATGATACGTGTGTTGATGACTGTGACGGTCCATGCGGTGGATTATACACTACTATTTTCCCTGAGTCTATCCCCGGCACACTGTATGAATTTGATGGAACCTATGTAAATTCATCTGTTCTTGAACCAGGTAAAGGCTATTGGTTAAATTTCCCTGTGGAGGGATCAACAGTAACCTTCGAAGGAGAATTTATTGAAACACTCACCATTACTCTCATGGCAGGTTGGAACCTAGTCTCTGGTCCTTCCGAAGTGGTCTTTCTATCGAATGTTGAAGATCCAGGAAATATTGTTGTACCAGGGTCATTGTATGGTTTTTCCGGTACATATTCTGACGCCGGTTTTCTGGCACCTGGGCATGCATACTGGCTTAGGGCATTTGGAGATGGAGACATTACATGGTCTGGAATGACCGGTGACTCTGGCATCGCGGGTGATATTCCACTATATGACGTCCTTACACTTCATCTTGACATAACTGAAGAGAATAATCCTCCAATGTCATTTGAGTATTGGGTTGATTTACTGATATACTATGGTGAAGCAACATCATCCACGACCATTACATTTCATAATGAAGCCAGTGATTGGGATGCTATAGATGATGAATGTGGTGGTTATCACATACCTATTCTAAATTCTGATACCATGAATTTTGGTGAAAATGAACAACAATGTGCTTATGATATAGATTTCGGAGATGACCCCGACATCACACCAGCGACTTATCTCGCAGTCGAAATTTTGTCCTGGCCACACTATGGAAAATTAACCGATGGCGCTGGAGGAGATTATACTGATGAACTAGGGATTGTTGATTCAATAGTATACCCTAGTGATAATCTTTTATCTGTAGTGTATGAATTATATTCCGATATACCGACAACAATAGACACTACTGATGATTTTCTTTATCGAGTAATAGAATGCGACTCCAGTGATTGTGCTAATATGGTATATCAAGCAGCCGGTAATGATGTGCTTAAAGCCTCTGCTTTTAATCGTGTCCATATCGGAATCTCGACGCCGAATCTCCCTCCCGCGATGATTCTAAATCCCGACATGGGCATGACCGCAGAATCTGCAACAAATTTCAATTCTATCCCCATCGTCGACGATATACATACTGGAGGAAATCCTGCAACCATGACGTTGCGCGCAACAGATTATGATTTAAGAGAATATGCAGAGGGATCAGCTTGGAATCAATTAGATGGACACGTTGAATTCAAAATACTTGAATTAACCGATTTTGATGATGGCATGACCGGTCTAAATAGTTCTTCAGGTGTCGCTTTTCTCAGCGACAACCCGGAGTTCAGTGCAAATTTTAAAACAGCTGCCGGCAAGGGTGACCACAGCAATGGATTGTTTACTCATCCACTTGATATTTGGATAAGTGGTTCCCCAGGCTCCACGGATTTTCAATTTTCATTTGATGTCGCGGTTTATGATATAGATGATGGCATGAGACGAAAATGTACACCTAGAATATTATTCGATGGACCCGGAGAACTGCACACCAATCCAGATTGTTGGGACCAAACTACTCCACAGGCTTGCGACGATTTAAATGATTTAGGTTCTGCAGATGGTACTGATTGTAATTGGTTTGCGCAAAGAGCTAGATTGAGATTTCATTACATACCTGATCCAGAAGACATTTCGACTGTGGATATTACGGATGAATCGGTATCTGCATCAGCATCAGATCTGCATACCGGTGGGATAACGGAAAATATCACTCTAGTTCCATATAACGGTGATGTTGCAATCGTTGATTCAACGATTGACTGGGGAGTGAGTAGTGTTACGTTTGATCGACAACTCGACAGCACTGCATGTAACATACTTCCATTAGCAAGAAATGATTTGTGGTCGTATAGAATAAAGTTTAAAGGTGATGGTCCCTGGGTAGATGTTGAAGACTTACTACAGCCTTCTACAGGTCTGATCACCGGTACTGATATCACTATCGATATTTCCAAAAATAACAGTGCGCCGGATTTGGAGCCACGAGATCAATATTGGCCTGGCACTAGCGAGACCGGAACCATTACCATTGGGTTATATGCTACTTATGTGGGTTCATATGACGGTTCTCCTCTAAGTCTTTTCACTGAAGGCAATATGGTGATCACCGTCGGTCAGATGTCTGGTAACATTCCACCGATCGCACCCGCACCACCGTATAAAACATGTCATGCAGGATCGTCATATAATTATGGATTTGATTATACGGATGCTGGTACTCTGTACAGTGAACTAGATTCTGATGTCACTCTTGCTTATGATGACGATACCATAATTGCAATTCGTAATCCTGGAGCGTCAGGAAACTATGATGTGCCGATTACTGTTTATGATCCGGATAATTCCAGTGCTAACACTGGCTGGAGCATCACAGGTGATTTTGCAGGCCAAACTGTATATCCAATGCCTGCACATGATATTCTCTATGCAGTAAAGACTTTTTCTTCATCACCCCCATCTTATGACCTCACTAGTACATGGGCCAATCCAGATGGTGGCAGTGCGATTGTTCATTCAGACATTAGTATCGGCTCAACATCAAGAGTTTATTTCCATCCGGATACGAAATATATGTTAACGCAGGGTGAGTTCTCACCCGGACAGGAGGTTTTTGATACTGAAGGTGGAATAAATGTCGGACCTGATGGATGGTGCGTCGATACAACCGGATTATATGAAGGCGATAGCGTGGGTTCTTGCTGGAACAGATGGGCTTATGGAAAAATTGGTGGATGTAAATACCTCGATGTTGAATTGTACACTCCAGAAGATTGTCCCGAATATCCTTCAAATTTTACTTCACTTAGTATGTATCCATCCTATGACGGTACAAATGCAAATGTTGAAATCGTGGGTGAGATGAGATATTTCGGAAGTTTTTCGCCGGATAGCTGTGTTGAATTTCACGATGACCCATTTTTTCAAGTAGATGATTTAACCAATCCATCACGAGCTAATTATATCGTCGTTGGAGGCACTGATTATGATCCAGGTGCATGTGCAGAAATTAGTCAATATGATGAGGGGAACGGATTTAAAAATTTTGCAATAATGGCAATAGATCCCACGACCAAAAATAATAGTTTTCAATACGACGGTGATACTTATAACGATAACGAATTTGAATGTACACATCCAGATAATGACAATGTATATATGGGTATAGACGCATGTACATCCGGATGTACAGGTATGTGGTGTGACGGTACAAATGTAGATCCAAATGATGTTCCTTGGACTAATCAATCATGTTGTGAAAATTCTGGATGGGAGTGGTGGGTAAACGCCAGCTTCTGTCCCACTGGCTGTTGTGTCATATCATGGATTGTGCCTGATATGATACCAGATGAAACAGCTGAACTTGCAGATTATGGCGGTGGATATGGAATTTGCACGCTTACTGATAATTTAGTCACTGTTGTCGCCGAAGCATGTAGATCAGAATATGGAGAATGGAATTTTGGTTCAAATATTACACTAGATATAAATGGTGTATATCGCGAGTGTATTTTCTGCCCTGATGATCCGGGATGTTATAGGGCGGAGAAGGTTGCGTTTACACATACAACCGCAGCAACTTAATTATAATGCAGAGATGTGCTGAATGGCAACGATGACGACATATCTTCCCCGAGGTGATAACTGGAATTTATCATCAGTACATTGTGCTATAAATATTAATGATGCTGTTCAATATAACGACGACGATGTAGAAACTCAGATCATTGTCTTATCCGAAAACGTAGGATATACAATTTTTAGATTCAATGGAGGGTACGTATACACTACAGATCTTGTACCAGACGCAGGATATTGGATCAGAACTTATGAGTCGGGATATTTTACATATGACTGTCCTGATATAGGTAACAGCGTCCCTTATATCTTTCCGTCTTTATGGGTTCGGGGGGATGGAGACGGAACACATATTCCACCATGGAGAGTGAATTATATCTCTTATACCTTTCCTATTCCCCTTTCAATGAATAGTTTGTTTCCAGGTTCGTGGTACGACAGTGACCCCGATACCGGAGAAGCTAGTCCTGGTGTGCTTACTAACCAAGACGTCATCTATACAGATTTTTGGAATTATACTGCTGGTGGTGAAATTGTTGAAAATAAACCTAGTTCGTATTACGATGGTGCTGAATGGGTACCTAATATTATATTACAACCAGGGAGAGGATATGTGTTGAAAACACGTTTAAACGGTTATGTAAAATGGACAATAAATTAAATGGATAAATCATAATGGCAAGATTAAATTTAATAATTAACGGATATAGTATTGTAGATCAAGATGTAGGATCTATTACTCCCGGTTCAGGAGATCGTATTCACGTATATAGGTCTGAAAACAATGGTGCGACTTGGGAAGAATTCTGTGGTCTTGAAGGAGGTTGTCCTGATGCTTTTGAAGGAATTGGAGGTGCTCCTGGAATATGTACTAGACTTCAATGGAGTAACAATGGAATAACGTGGTACGGTCCAGATGTGCCGATATATCAATGCAATCATGATCATAGTGATATAATATCAAGTAATAATTTTAAGAGAGCTTGTTGTGACGAAGATTGCATTAGTTGGATTATAATGGGTGAAGATCTAGATGGTGATGGTTTTATAAGATATAATCAGGGTCCATATCAATATGGAGAATGGAAATATGTAACAGGGTTTGAAGCTTGTGAAGATGCAACATGGCAACTTTCAATTGGACAACAAGGATATGACGATGGTGTAGAGGGATTTAAACTCAATGATCTCGTTAGATTTGAACTTCATCCTGAAGCAGACGTTTCCTGGACTGCCTCACCTGAAGATTACTTCGCACAGCCGGAATATTCTGGATTTTCAGCGCTTACTGAATATGGATTATTTCAAATCATTAACGAAGTCACTACAGTCGGTACTTTTCCTAATGTAGTGTTTGAAGAACGAGTAGTCGAATCAATCACCCCACCGACTCCTCAAGCACCAGTTATCAATCCTATCGATTCACCTCAATTATTCGATATGGTGACGTATGAGACTCCTGGAGAAAATCAACAACTCGTCATAACTGTTGAAGCGACAGATCCAGATCCAAATGATCACCTTACCTTTACCGCTATTGCTGGAGAAGAAAATCTAAATATTGAAATTCAGCCCCATGATCTCATTGCAAATAAAGGTGCTGACATAGTCCTGACTCCAAATCCGTATGACGTATACATCACAGACGTCACCATCACCGCGACAGATATGGATGGACTGACGAGCGATACATCATTTACATTTATCATTCGAGAAGCACTCACCCCACCCGAATTTACTGATGGATTTGATACAGAGCATTATCCGAATTTACAACTCACAGAAGGCTTTGAAGAGATGACGTTAGGTGGAATAGCAACTTCAACTAATCCAAATGCTATATTGGAATTTACCGCTACTATTTATGACCCACCTGGAATTATCAATGCTGAGGTTGATAACAGCACCATAATCATTACACCTACAAATGCACTCGATCCACTATATTCAGGTAATGATTATGCGGCA
>Ga0209756_1005041_pt1 | contig 10089 bp, 10 predicted proteins | sample ETNvirenome_6_85_FD_184071 | JGI IMG/M metagenome (GOLD analysis project Ga0209756, IMG submission 184071) | Marine viral communities from the Pacific Ocean - ETNP_6_85 (SPAdes) (version 3) | ecosystem: Environmental > Aquatic > Marine > Oceanic | place: Pacific Ocean | collected 2013-06-19
TCGATAATCATGATATTTTTATTCCCCTTAAGGTGTTGGAAGAAATCGACAAGCACAAAAAACGTCAAGATTCAGTCGGAGCTAACGCCCGCCGAATAATTCGAACGCTTGACGAATTAAGAAACTTAGGAGATCTCCAAAAGGGAGTTCGTTTAGGAAAAGGAAAGGGCATCTTAAAAGTAATGTCTTATGCCTCTCTTGGAGGCTCTATCTTTCCACCAGATTTAGATATCCGTGTTCCCGATCATGTTATACTTGCGACAGCTAAAGCAGTACAACAAGAGTGCCCTAATCGTAAAATGATTGTGGTTTCACGAGATATCAATATGCGTGTAATTTGCGATTCTATTGGAATGCACGCAGAAGATTACATTACAGAAAAAGCAGCAGAATCCTCCGATCAGCTTTATAGCGGATTTGTAGAACACTTAGTAGATGATCAGATAATTGATCGATTTTATGAAGGAGAAGATATTCTAATTGAAGAGGATGAGGTAGAAGAAGTTTGGCACCCAAATCAGTTTCTTATGATGGTGTCTAATGCTAATGAGAAGAAAACCGCTTTGGCGCGCTTCGCGCGCCATCATGCTCCATTAAAAAAGATCATTCATGACAAGCTGCCTGATTGGAAAATTAATTCAAGAAACAAGGAGCAGGCGTTTGCAATGGACTTATTGATGGATCCTAGCATAAAAATTGTTTCACTAATTGGTCGTGCTGGCTCTGGCAAAACACTAATGGCTATAGCTGCAGGTCTTCAGCAAACAATAGGAATGAGACAAGAACATAATCATTATTCGCGCCTTATAGTATCCAGGCCCGTTCAGCCTCTTGGAAAAGATATTGGCTTTTTACCTGGAACGATGGAAGAAAAAATGCTTCCCTGGTTGATGCCCATTCAAGATAACTTAAAATTCCTAATGGGGGACAGGACATCTTTAGAGATGTATATGGAAAAAGGCAAGATTGAAATTGAGGCCCTTACCTACATCCGCGGCCGCTCGATTGCTAATGCGTTTGTTGTAATTGATGAAGCTCAAAATTTAACAAAACATGAAATTAAGACTATTATTACTCGTATTGGCGATGGAACTAAGATTATTTTAACTGGTGATATTGAGCAAATTGATAATATTTATGTTAATGAGACGTCAAATGGGCTGGCTCATGCGATTGAGAGCTTTAAACAATATCCCATTTCTGGCCACGTGACTTTTACTAAAGGCGAGAGAAGCGAACTAGCTACTCTTGCTTCAAAAGTGTTATAAAATATGATATATTAAAGAAGGAGACATAATGACACAAGAAAAAACCATGAGCGAAGAAGAAGCTCATCAAAATCCTATGCTGGCAATGTGCGTAGAGGCTGATTCTGAACTAAAATCTTACTTAGTAGAATATGTGGGAACAAAACTAGATAATGAAGAAGTGACTGTTAATATGATTGCCGAAGTATTAGCTACAGATTTTCCTGAGTTTACTTTTGCTTTTGCCGAAGAAAACTTTTTACGCGGCTACCAATTAGGACTAGATGATGCTACGGGACTACATACGCCAGAAACAAATGATTCTGGAACAACAGACTGATTTTTATACCCCTACGGGATTACACGTATTCTTTAAAGATCCCATAGAAAATATAAATGTAGAAAAAGTTGTAGCAAAATTAGAAGCGGCCCTGCCTTCACATCTTTTTTCTGAAATAGAAATGATAATTGTAGGATGGTTTGATGAATTTGAAGAACGCAATCTGAATGCATTTTATGAGGGAGGGACTTTATATATTTCTAATATTCAGGATGATTTCAACGATATGTACGATGATTTAGTACATGAACTTTCTCATTCTTTAGAAGAGCCCCATGGCTATTTTTTGTATGGAGATAAGAAGATTGAAGAAGAATTTTTACGAAAACGCAAATATCTGCATGATATTCTGTGGAAAATGGGCTATAAAATTCCACTCTCTTCTTTTATGAATGTAGAATATGATCAGGAGTTTGATGAATTCTTACATGAAAAGGTGGGATATGATACCCTCTCAAGCGCCTTAACTGGTGTCTTTATTACTCCCTATGCTGCCACGTCTTTGAGAGAATATTTTGCTACAGGATTCACCGAGTTTTATACCCACTCCGATGAGCATGCATTTTTACAAAAGATAAGTCCAGCGCTATATGAAAAAATAGTTTTATTACAAGATCCAGAAAAACTTGACAACTGATAAAAAAGTGGTTATAATATAATATAAATCTGGAGGGATTTTGCCACACATATCATATTCGGAACTTAAAGATTGGGTAACATGCGCGTTTTATCATAAGCTTACGCGCGTTGACAAACTAAAAGGGTTCAAGGGAAATGCGTTTACCGCATTCGGAACAGCCATACACGCTGTATGCGAGAAAAAACTATTAAAGGAAGAGATTGACGATGAAGGATTTTTTGTTAGTAGCTTTTCTGATTGCATTGCTTCACTGGACGACGATGTGGATGTGGATGATCGACTTGTTTCTGACATGGTGGGACAGGGGAAAGCTATACTTCCAGAAATCGAAGAAGCCGTCACAGAATACTTCGGAGAATATAAAGTCGAAGCAGTAGAACTAAAGCTTTATGAGCCAGTTCCCGGCGAAGACGATTATATGTTCAAGGGCTTTATTGACGCAATTGTATCAACCCCAGATGGCAAAGTACACATCTTTGACTGGAAGACTTGTGGATGGGGATGGGACTCTCGCCGCCGTAGTGAAAAGATGACAACCTATCAGCTTACGCTTTACAAGCATTTCTTTGCACAAAAGATGGAAATTGATCCCGCCAATGTAGAAACGCATTTTGCACTCCTTAAGAGAACAGCAAAGAAAAACAGAGTAGAACTATTTAGGGTTACGAGCGGTCCAAAAAAAACCGAAAACGCTCTTAAAATGTTGCACAAAGCGTTGTACAATATTAAAAATAAGCGTTATATTAAAAACAGATTGTCGTGCGAAAGATGCGCATTTAGACACACAAAAGAATGTCCATGAGGAATAAATGACAGAAAAAAAGAAGATTTTGGTCTTATCTGACCATCCGCTTTCGCCATCGGGCGTCGGCACACAAACCAAATATATGATTCAAGCTCTACTTCAAACAGGTCGTTACCAGTTTATCTGTTTGGGCGGCGCCATGAAGCATCAAAACTATGAACCATCTAGAGTGGACCCATGGGGCGACGATTGGGTTATTTATCCAATCGATGGTTACGGAAATCATGAAATTATCCGATCTGTTTTACAGAAAGAGCGCCCTGATGTGCTCTGGTTCATGACCGATCCGAGATTTTATGGATGGCTATGGGAAATTGAAAATGAGATTCGGGTTAAGGTACCTATGGTATATTATCACGTTTGGGATAATTTTCCTGCACCTAGTTATAATCAAATTTACTATGAATCCACAGATGAAGTTGTGTGTATTTCCAAAGTGACCTATGATATTGTCCGAGAGGTATCTCCTACAGTAAGTTCACATTATTTACCACATGCAGTAGATAACAAGGTTTTTTATCCTCACAAAAAGGATTCTGAAAATTTTAATCGTTCACTAATGCTTCGTGATCGCTTGATTACCTCTACGGTAAATCAGGTCAATCCCAAGAAGAAGGTTTTCTTTTGGAACAATAGAAATGCACGTAGAAAACAATCTGGCACTATTATATGGTGGTTTAAGGAATGGCTAGATAAAGTTGGGCACGATCAAGCAGTTTTGCTAATGCACACAGATGCTAGAGATCCTCATGGTCAAGATTTGCCTCATATTATTGAGCATCTAGGGGTTAATGATGGTCAGATACTTCTATCAACAACTAAGCTTCCATCTGAAGCTTTAGCAGATATGTACAATGCGGCCGATTTTACCATTAATATAGCTGATGCAGAAGGCTTTGGATTAGCCACTTTAGAATCACTATCTTGCGGGACGCCCATTATCGCAACTATGACCGGAGGCCTCCAAGAACAAGTAACTGATGGTACCAATTGGTTTGGTTTTGGAATCGAGCCGACTTCTAAATCTGTAATTGGCTCCTTACAGGTGCCTTATATTTATGAAGATCGTATTTCCCAAGATGATTTTAATAAAGCGCTAACTTCGGCGCTTAAGATGAGGCCAAAAGTATATAAAGAAAAATCGAAACTTGGTTTGGCACACGTAAATAATAATTATAATTTTGATACTTTTGGGCAGCGTTGGGTAGATATGATGGATAATATTGTTGAGAAGCATGGCGCCTGGGATAATAGAAAAAATTATAAACGCTGGCATTTAATGGAGGTAGCATGAAAAAGAATATTTTATTTAAGGGCCCGCTTCTTACGCGGTCGGGCTATGGAGAACAATCTAGATTTGCGCTCCGCGCACTGCGAGAGCGCTCGGACCTGTTTAACATTTATGTTCAACCTCTTCAATGGGGAAAGACTTCTTGGATTAGCGAAGAGGACCCCGAAAGAATGTGGATTGATCAAGCAATTGAGAAAACCATCGCCTTTATTCAAAGTGGCGCCACTTTTGATGCCTCATTTCAGGTAACGATTCCTAACGAATGGGAGAAATTAGCTCCTGTTAATATTGGATTTACCGCTGGTATTGAGACTACTAAGGTGGCATATCCATGGATTCAAAAGGGCAACGAGATGGATCGTATTGTGGTGGTCTCTAATCACTCTAAAAAGGTTTATAACGAGACCGTATATATTGGAACGCATCCAGAAACGGGAGTAGAGGTTCAAGCTAAATTAGAGACTCCTGTTGATACAGTAAATTATCCGGTTAAAACATTTGAACCAATTGATCTTGACTTAGATTTAAAACATAATGTTAATTTTTTATGTGTGGCTCAATATGGCCCACGAAAGAATTTAGAAAATACAGTTCGATGGTTTATTGAGGAATTTAGATCAGAAGAAGTTGGCCTCGTAGTAAAATCAAATATTACTAAGAATTCTATTGGTGATCGAAAACAGATGTTTTTTAAATTAGCCCAGCTGGTTCGTTCAACGGGAGAAAAGAAGTGCACTGTCCACCTGCTTCATGGAGATATGACTGACCAAGAAATGCACAGCCTCTATACTCATGATAAGATTCATTGTTTAGCATCTCTATCTCATGGTGAGGGCTTTGGCCTTCCTATTTTTGAAGCAGCTTATAGTGGTCTTCCGGTAATTACAACTGCATGGTCTGGACAGAATGACTTTTTATTTGCAGCTGATAATAAGGCCCACGAATTTTATATCGTGGAGCACGACTTAGCACCCATACCAGAAGCAGTGATTTGGGACGGTGTATTGATTAAAGAGTCCGAATGGTGTTATCCACGGGAACATTCAGTTAGAAGTAAATTTAGAGAGTTCTATAGTGAGTATTCCCTCAATCCCAAAAAGGTTGAAAAGCGCTTTAAAAAAGATGCAAAGCGAATTAAAGAAACATTCTCTCCCGAAAGACAAAATGCACTCATGGTAGAGTCTGTTTGTGCCGCTCTTAATATTGATCCCAGCCAATCTCTAGATGATACTGTCATGTTAGAGTTTGGTTGATGAAAAAAATTGTTTATATTTCTGACTTCTTCGTATCCGATGCTTGGTACGGTGGCGCCGAGATTGTTGATGATATTTTAATAAAATATTTTAAAGATGATGGCTTTGATGTTGTCACTTTTAAAAACGAAGATCTCACCGACAAGCATGTTAAACTTTATAGACAATGTGGTTATCATCTTATAATTTCTAATTTTACGCTTATGAACGACGCAGCCTCCGATGAGCTTATAAGGCTGCCAGGATCTTATAGCATAATGGAGCACGATCATAAATATGTTAAAACTAGAGATCCCGCTCGATATAAAGATTTTTTGGCTCCTCCCGACGATATTGTAAATCGAAAGATATATGAAAATGCAAGATATATTTTTGCACAATCTCAGATACAAGCTGATTGTATAAAAAAGAATTTAAATATTGAACATGTTCTTAATCTCGGCATGAGCTTATGGACGGAAGAACAATTAAATATTATTGAATCTCACTTCGGTAATCCTAAAAAAGATCTAGCGGCAATCGTCAATAGCCAGAATCCCACCAAGAACACGATGGGCACAGTTGATTATTGCAATAACAAAAAAATAGCCTATGGATTGATTGGTTCACTCGATTATTCTACATTTATTAAACAGCTTTCGGAGCACAGCTCATACGTATATATTCCGGTGGTTTTAGAGAGCTTTAATCGTGTGCTTTTAGAAGCGCGAATGCTTGATTGTAAAATTTTAAGTACTAGCTGGAATGGCTGTATTTCTGAGCCATGGTTTACAAAATATAAAGGAAAAGAACTAATTAAGTTCGTTCGCGAACAGCGCACAAGGGTCTATAACGATATTAAAACTGCGGTTTTAGAAGAGCCTAATATTTCCCAGCGAATATGCCAAAGTGACATAACAGTCGTTTTGAACGCCTATAGGCGCCCCTATAATTTAAAAATGCAAATTGAGGCGCTGAGAAATCAAACTGTTCCCCCTAAAGAAATTTGGCTATGGGTCAACGCACATGAAGATAATAAGGATTTTGATTTCAAATCTTTAGACGTAGATAGGGTGTTTCATAACGATTTCAATTGGAAATTCTATGGAAGGTTTGCAGCCGCGTTGCTTGTAGATACTGAGTATGTAGCATTATACGATGATGATACAGTTCCCGGATCTAAGTGGCATGAAAACTGCTTAGATACAATGAGCACCAGCGAAGGTATTCTTGGAACTGCTGGCGTTATCTTAAATGGCAGCCGATATATCCAACACGATAGGTGTGGGTGGCCTACTCACAACCCCCGGATTACAGAAGTAGACTTGGTAGGGCATGGTTGGTTTTTTAAGAGAGAATGGTTACGTTATTTATGGCAAGCAAAGCCCACAACCTGGGACAATGGTGAGGATATTCAGTTTGCTTTCATGGCTAAGATTCACGGCGGTATTCCAACTTATTGTCCTCCACATCCGCCGGATGATAAAGAAATGCACGGATCGATTTTAGGAAATGAATTAGGAATTGATAATAAGGCGACATCTACTAATCAAACAGTATCGCATGAGCGATTTTTTGCGCAGAGAGATGATTGTGTGCGCTCGGGGCTGCAGAAAGGTTGGCAGACAGTTCGGAGAGTAAAGTTATGAAGACTTTTACAGGCGAGTTCGATAAAATTTTAAAGTATCTCAAACAGGGTCAGAACTTTGCATTTAGCCGATTTTCTGACGGTGAGCTTTTTATTATGCAAAACAAAACAGTTATCTTAGCAGAAAATCATTATGTCACTGGCGATATCCGCGGCCCGAATAAATATACGGAAGAAGAGCAAAAAGAATTCCTCCCCGATCGAGATCAGTTTTATCGTGAAAAGTTAATTGAGAGCTTTAAACATACACAAAATTATTATTTCAAAGGAATTTGTACCGGTACAGATCCTCATATTAGTGATGAAAGCTTTGACTATCAAATTGAATTACACGGAGGCGATCATGAAACGTTGACTTACTCTAATTTATTAGTTAATGCCAATTATTATCGTTTCATAGAAGAGATGGTTCCTTTGTTTGTTGACAGGGATATTATTTATGTAGTCAATCGCTTAGCTGATACCGATAGGCTTCCTTTTGAAATTAAAAAGAAGTTTGAAATTGGCTCCAACTGCATGATTAATGATTATAATGTGGTCGAAGACCTCCAACAATATATTGATGATAACAATATTGAAAACCATATAATTCTGTGTTCTGCGGCCTCTCTTAGTAATTTTGTAACTTATGAAAATTTTAAAAATAATCCTAACAATACATTTTTAGATATTGGAAGTTGTTTAAATCCGCTCTTAAATTTAGAAGGATGGAAATATACACGAGGCTACTTAACCCACTATTGGATGAATAGTGGTAGCCCATTTGGAACACAGGTGGATCAATGGGGAATTTAGTATTGGTAGAGAATGACCCCCTCTATTGGGAGTTTATTCGAGAATTGCGCAATATGGATGGAATACGTCAAGGTTTTATTCAGCAAGAGCCTATAACTGCAATTGAGCAAGCGCGTTATATGTTACAATATAATAACAATTTTTGGGTTTGCCTAAATGTGGATGGCCGCCGACCGCTTCCAGTAGGTTATGTTGGAGTCATTGATGATGATATTCGGGTAGCTTCCCATCCTGATCACCAAGGGAAAGGCGTCGGCTCTTTTATGATTAACGAAATAATGAAAATTTGTCCGACTGCATATGCTAAAGTTAAACTTGAGAACGAAGCTAGTGTTAAACTATTTGAAAGATGCGGATTTAAGAAGAGATATTATTTGATGGAAAGAGATGAGGCATAATCCTTATAAAATTGTAAAGATGTTCGAAGAGACTGTAGCTGATTATTGCGGGTCAAAATACGCTGTGTCAACTGATAATTGTACAGATGCACTGTTATTATGTTGTGAATATCTCAATGTAGAAGAAGTGACAATTCCCGCAAGAACTTACCTGTCTGTTCCGCAGTCAATCTTACATGCGGGAGGAACACTTAAGTTTCGAGACTATAGATGGAAAGGCATCTACCAGCTTGAGCCTTACCCAATTTACGATGCAGCCAAGCGCTTAACAAGCAATATGTATATCCCAGGAAGCTTTATGTGCCTTTCCTTCCATATTAAAAAACATTTGAAGATAGGCAAGGGCGGTATCATTTTAACTGATACCGAAGAGGCCGCTAAGTGGTTTAGAAAAGGGCGCTATGAGGGAAGGGGAGAGGTGTTATATCATGAAGATAATATTGAGATTAACGGCTGGAATGCATATATGAGCCCCGAACAAGCGGCGAGAGGCCTAATGCTTATGCAAAACTATCCTGAGCATATGGAAGATTTGCCCGAAGAGCCGTTTTATAGAGATTTGAGAGAATTTGATTTGTTTAAAAATGTGGAGATTATAAAATGATTTATCAATTAAATGACATTAAAGACCTTGCAATAGATAAAACTAGAAATATTTATATTGATGTTGGAACTTCTATTGGTGCCCCCCACGCGGCAAAGTGGCTCCATGATTATCCCGATGCAATGGTAATCGGCATTGAGCCCAATTCGCAATGTATTGAGGTTTTGGCACAAACTAGAAAGCCTGCCGACTTTATGTATCTTAATATACAAGATTCGTGCATTATGCAAAAAGATTCTATCGTTTCAAGCTATAAGCCTGAAAATTTGATAATATTCCATTGTGCAATTGATTGTGTGCCTGAGCCGCAGGCCTCTACATTTTACCATACAGATGAAAGAAATATTGGGTGCTCCAGTTTGCTTAAGCCCACCGAACATTTAGGCTTAGATATAACATCTACTTCAGAGATTACAACTGTATCGTTAGAATACATTTTAGACAATTTGGGGCTCGAAGATGTTGCAAGAATTAATTTTGTTAAAACGGATACTCAAGGAAAAGATTTTGATGTAGTGAGGAGTCTTGGAAAATATTTAAATAGAATAAACGGCCTTAAGTGCGAATATAATGTTAAAAATCATTATGAGAATCCTAATTCTAAAGAAGAATTTCAAAAGTTTATGCACGATAATGGATTTAGAACCATAGCGGCCGATGGGTTTGATGCATATTTTATAAATTCAATTTTTCTACAGGAATGTAACAGTAGGGAAGATATTTGCTCTATTTTTGATGAACTTCCTCAAGGGCTTTAATAAATGATTTCATTTACCGAATTGGGGCGTTTAGGTCGTCTAGGTAATCAACTATTTCAATATGCTGTCTTGAAGTCAGTAGGAATTAAAAACAATTACACCGTCAAGATTCCCGATCCTAGCACAATGCATTGGCAAGGACAAGACTGTTTATTAGATCAGTTTAATTTAGAGTGTGATTATTTAACACCATCGGATTATGCACAAATTACTCGTCGAGTAATAGAAGAAGATGTCAGCGAATTTTATCCTGATATTTTTAGTATTTCGGATAATATTGACTTATATGGATTTTTTCAAAATTATCAATATTTTAAAGATTATGAAAAAC
>Ga0209756_1005050_pt1 | contig 10078 bp, 21 predicted proteins | sample ETNvirenome_6_85_FD_184071 | JGI IMG/M metagenome (GOLD analysis project Ga0209756, IMG submission 184071) | Marine viral communities from the Pacific Ocean - ETNP_6_85 (SPAdes) (version 3) | ecosystem: Environmental > Aquatic > Marine > Oceanic | place: Pacific Ocean | collected 2013-06-19
TTTCCCGCCAATCGTCACTTTTTGTCCTGCACTCCAACCCATTTTTTCACCAACTCATAACCGAAATTGTCATAGGATTACCTGTATTTTGTATGACATAAATTGTATTTTTAGGCCATTTAATTTTCATGGTCCCTGCTCCCTCAAGATTTGCATAAAAAGCACTATCTCCCAAATCAGAACCGGAGGCTAAATGCCTCTCTAATTCGGCAAATTGGACGGTTCCACTGGCGGAAATAATGCAATTTGACCCGTTAACTGGCATTGGATATGCCGTTGCACTTTGAGCCAAAATTGTCATTATTTCCATGTGGGTAATCCCCTTAATTTAGGGAATTACTGAGAACCCTGTGCTTCCTGTGCGGTCTTGCTTGTTACGCTGCTAACCGTTTGCATATTCTGACGAGGGGCCTTTGAATCTCGCGCATTTAGGGAATTAACGTAGACTGGGAAATAATTCCTTGTCGTTTGTTCTGAACCGTTCGCAACGACAATATCTACGTCAGCACCCGCCGTAATTCGATAGGTATTTACCCACATTACTCCGGGTGAACACATATAATTCACGGTCGCGGTTGTACCTGCTGCGCTGTCTGTATTTGGACGGTCTAATCCGAAAGTAGTGTCTCCATTTAGGAAATGCATATACTGTGGAGGAATGTTCAAGAAACCGCCTAAATTTGCTCTCAATCCGTCATCAGAAAGTTGGTCTGCTTGGGTGTCATTGGCGACCAAAACCCCAAGCATTTGACCCTTAGAAGCGTCGCCGGGAACGGTGACAACCTGCGTACCATTTGCTGCGTGAATAAATTGAACAGAACTCCCTAAAACAACGGACTCACGGGCAATTCCATAGTCACAAATTACCTGTAATTCTGTCGCGGAAACCGCCGAGGTTGCTGAACCTGCCCATGCGGTTGTCTCTGAATCAATCGCTGTGGCTGCGCTGCCTCCGCCGTAAACAATCTCTAAATTTACTCGTTTTGACTGTGCGCCCATGAAGTCAATTCCAACGGGAATTCTAATCCATGAAAATACCTCGGTATCTGTATTATTTTTATACGGATATAGGAAAGCCTGTCCGCCAATTTTCTTAAGCAAAACTTGTAGCGCATCCCCGATAGTGGATTGAGGGTCAATCGCTGTTAGAGGGGTGTTATAATCAACAATTGTTCGACCGCCAATCTGCAATTTTAGTCGCTGAATTAGGGCTGAAATTGGTGCTACAACTTCGACTTCTGCTGCCGCTGCAAAAGTAAATTTATGGAATAAAGTTACGTGGGTTACGTTTGGAGCATCGCCCGAAGGAGCCGCCAAATCAAACGCATCTCTTGTAGTATATTGAGTGCCTGTAACTACGTCGTTTATTGTCCTAACTGAATCTGAATATTGTCCCATTTAAATCACCTAATTTTTTCCTAAATCGCCTATTGTTGTCTGTATTTTAGACATTGTTGAACCTAGCATAACAACGGCCAAAATCCATCCAGAAGCAAATAATAATGTATGTAAAACTTTATTCATAATTATTCCTCCTTCCAAGGGTTAATTTTAGTCCATTGTTCACCGATTCTCGTCGAAAGAGATTTGTCTGTTACCGCCTTAAATACACCATCAACTACGGAAATTGTACCCGCAATTACAACGTAAGTGAGCATTCCACCGAAAACGGCCATGCCGACTTCTCTAGCGCCTGTTTCTGCCATATTTAGGCTTATGTTGGCTTTTCTTATAGTCCTATGTAATAAATAAGTAAAAATTAAGTTATTTTTAGGGGGCCGTACAATTTTTCCGTCCTTTTTAGGTGATTATATGCGACAAAAGAATATTGAATAGTTTCTAACTTATTTATCCATTTATCAATATTTATTCCCCATCTTTTTGATAAATTATCGCTGTCAATTCCCATCTGATAGAATAGGATTACATTCTCCAATTGTGCATCTAATTTTCTGTTCAAAATTGGACGTTGATTTAAAACGACTAATTTAAGCATTTTAGCCCGACCTTGAACGGCCATTTTTCCTATTGAATCGGGAATTTTTTGGTGGCTAATTACCTCTCCCGCTTCGTCAATAATTAGGGTTGCGGAAAAGGCTCTATTATCCGCTGAATAAATGTCAGATAATTGAAATAAAATTTCTATTGTATCATCAATAACGTCGGAAATATAACGGTAATCGGGCCATATTACTGTGACTCTATTTTCATTAATACTTTCGGCAATTTCATCAATATTATCTCCTGTAATTGGTACGGATAAAATATCAAAATCCCCTTTTTGGCGCTTGGGGTCAATGACTACAAATCTATGGTATGATGGAAAATTATCTAGGTCTTTAACGGCCGAATAAACTGAATTTTTTATTAGAAATGTTTTACCACTTCCTGATTGACCAAATACCGCCGTATGCAAGGAATTTACTGAGGGTTTTAGCCAATTTATTGCGACTTCATCCATATATTTCACCAAAGTAAAACCCGGCCATAGCCCAAAACGTATCGCCTAAAGAATTAGTGAAATTATCACCTAAATAACGGGGCCAACCCATTTTTTGGAACCACGCAATTCCGGTTGATGAATTTTCCCAAATTTCAAAAATAGTGTGACCAATAAGAAATGTAAATGGGTTTAAAAAATTACTTTTAGAGAATAAATATCCCCATGCGAAATGTGTTAAACTCCATGGGTCAGTAAATTTAGTTCCCATTCTTTTTTCGCCTCCAAAATTTCAGTTTTCCAAATAACCTTAGACCTAATTTACGTCTTTTAACAACCATTTTAGATACAGGTTTTCCAAAAAAGATTGATGTCGTAAATACCCAAACCATTGTCGCGGAATAGGGAATTCTCATTTGTCGTTCTGACATCATGGCAACGGTGGTTTCTTCCACTATATCATAATCCATTTTAGACCTTTTAATTTCAAAATTTTCATCTCTTGTATATCCTCTACCAAATACCTCTAAAACCTTATCACCCATCATGTAGAAATGGCGGGCTAATTTACCCTGAAATTTCAGGGTTGCTTTTGACAAAGGCGCTTCGTCATCTTCATCATCTAAATGTCCTAAATTCAAAAGTTTTACCGCGTCAGGTAATGAGTCGGGTTGAGGAATTTTAGTTTCTTCTTTTTCATGTTCAGAAGATAGATAATCGGGTAATTCCTTTTCGTCCTTTGATGTTATCTTTTCAGTTTCTTTTAACAGTTTTTTAGCCTTTTTTTCTTTGACGGATTCACCGGCAGCAGGGCGGCCAAATTTTCCAAAAATCCAACCCTTTTCATCGAAGTTTTCTTGAGACATTTTTAGGGGTTTCATATCCCCATTTTTCCCCGCGCCATGATGACGTTTATTATGGTTATAAAGTCCCTGATATGACTTGTAATTTTTCTCGCATTCTTCACATCTGTAAAATTCTAACTTCGACATTTTTATTCCTCATTTTATTCACTTCTTCTATCAGTACGGGAAGAAGTTATCTTCTGGTTCTTCTTCCTCGATAATTAACTCATTTTGGGCTTCAGAAATTTGCATATCCACCCACTTATTATACATTTCTTGATACATGATAGGGTCCACATTTTTGATTACTTCTGAAGCATCAAAAACGGGACCTTCCCATTCTAATTGGCTACTTCTAAATGAACCAATTTCTACATCTAAAAACATATCAAAATCCTCATAGGAAAAAACTGGTGGAGCCTCAACCTCTATCTCCTCAAATTCTGTCATTTTTACTTCCACCCAAAGAATTGTTTCAAAAGTTTGGCGGAATAATTTTTTTGTGTTTTTCGCGCTGTTTTTAGAGGAATTCCAGCATTTACCATAGCGAGAATACTCCGTGTACGTGTGTCTTGTTTTTTAGCCATTTTATCACTTCTTTTTTCGGATATTTAAATCGTCTTTAGTTAATCTTCTGCCGACCATCCATGTGCTAACAGGCCACCATCGACCGCCCCATTTTTCATCGTCTTTTAGTCGGGGTTTTTCCATATACCTTCTGCCCATAAAATCGAACATTTTGAATTTAGGATATTGGAGAGCGGCCCATCCATATCCCAATATTCCGAAAAATAAATTTCCTCTTGAATCCGCTTCTACTTCTGTCTTAGGTTTTCTTGGCATTTTATTCACCTTTTTTTCTCTTAATCATTTGTAAATTTCGTACCCATCTATCAGTTAATCTAAATGCTAAATCTGAAATCTCTTTTGGGGTCATATATCGTGTCTTTTTAGTCACATTATTCACCTAATCATTCTGATAATAAAAAATCCTAAAATTACTAAAATTATAATTCCTGTTGGACTTTTAAATATAGAAAATTCGTCATCTTTTTTATTCCATAATTCGTTCCAAGTTGTCATCTAAAAATCACCTGAACCACTCATCATAATAAACGGATTTAGGGCCATAGTTTGCATAAATTCCGCGAATTTTTCCTCATTCATTACAGCATTAACGGCCTCAAAAATTACTATGCTTAAATCCTCTTGACCGCGTGAAATTTCCTGACAAAAAACATTCCAAAATTTTCCAAACATTGTGAATAATAATACATTCGCCATGTAGGGTATTTTTTCGTTATGTTTGTATAATCGTTCTAGTAATTCTTCAACTGAATCTTGACTAGCAAAAACCATTGATTGAGCCAATGAAACTAGGTGCGAATCTTCAAGAATTTTCTCCGGTATATCCTCTAAATTATCTTCAGACATTATATTCACTCTCTGATAAATGACAGAATGTGTGGGGATATATAATAATGAGTAATAATTAAGTTAATTCTTATCGGGATGAAAACGTTTGGATTTCTTATCAACAATTCTGAATTTTCCCCAATCTAAATTATCGTCAACTGAAGAACGGTTTTGAGCGGTACGATATTTATTCATCATTCGCGCCTTCTGTGTTTTTCTTAGATTTCCGTCCGACATATTTGCGCCCTTATGTTTGACTTTAATAACGTCTAAATTCTCATCTAACATTTGGTAAACTTTAGGTTCCCATGGTACAAAATTAGGGATTAATTCTCCCTCTTGTTTCCACTCTCCTAATTCATCACCTAAAGCCAAAATTTCTGAAATTTCTTCATAAGATTTCTGAGTAAAAATAGAATCCGTGTCACAGTAAATTGCGTTAGTTGCCTCGATTGCTTCAAGTAATTTTACCCGTCCGTATGAGGTAACAAATGCGGCAATAGGGGCGAAAGCATTTTCGCAAATTTGACTAGGATTTATTTCTAAAAGATAAACTCCTTGGTGATTATTCCAAGGTTTAATTTCATAAATATGTTCCCAATCTGTGAAGCGGGTTATATGGTCAATTTCCTCTATATTTTCGATTCTTTTACAGAAATCTTTCTGCCCGAATTTTCCATATAATGAATTTAAAATTAATTTTACCATTAATTCTCTAGGGTCGTTTTTTTCCTTATATTCTAATCTTAAATTATAAAAGAAATCCACAAAATCCTCAAAGATAAATTCCGACTGAAATGAGTATAATTCTTCCACGGATTCTAATACCCAACCACGCTCTAAGGCTGCTTTAATTTCGGGTTCGCATAAATATCCATCAAATATTTTTACTGAATAATTACGTCGTCCATCTTCATCAATCGCGGGGAGGAAATGAGCATCAGCATTTTCACCATTTAACGTTAATTTAGCAATAACTAACCGCTCCGATTTAGAAATTAACCGATGAAGTTTCGACCGAGAAGGGGGTTCAACAAAGTGTTTCATTGGTGATGGATAAGGATTGTTTAACATCACTGACGGGTAAAGAGAATTCGCATCAAAACATAAAACATCAGAATAATTTTCAGTTGGAACACCCAGAACTTGAGTTCGGCCACCCGCATAAGCCTCTCTTCCTATAATATCAAAATCTTCAGAATAATGCAATTTTCCTGAGTTGTAAATGTACGCAATTTCTGATAAAGTTCCGCATTTTGGACAGGAATTTTCAACAAAATATTTGGCCCTCAAATGACGACATCCTTTAGGACAAAACTTAGCCTGAAATCCACCCTTTTTCTTTTGCTTTTTAGACTTCCATTCCTCCGGCCAAAACGATTGTGAAAATACAGTAAAAGCGAGAGAAGCCATAGTCAAAGGGAGAGGTTGATTTTTATTCATTTCATAATCTAAATGTCGCCATTTTGCTTTACGTGAACCCATAGAAATCCATGAAATAAATAGGTGGTGTAATTCTGAAATTGCTGTAACCAAAATATCGACATCCCTCTCAAGATATTTCCAATCGTACCATGTAATTTTAGCCGGTTTTGCATCAATAAATTTCTTTGGTGTTTTTCCTTTTTCAAATCCTAAAGAATCCCCTAATTTTGAAAGACTCATGGGGAATAATGAGAACGAATCCCTGAAAGAAATTTTGCCTTTATTATTCTCATAAGTTGCGGCAATTAAACGGGTCGGGTACACTTTATCCATGTTGATAAATTCCTCTAAATCAAACAGACCTGCAACATCATATTCGGCATTGTGAGCATACAAAATTGAACCGTCAGGGAGATTATTTAAACAATCCCTCATCGCGTCTTTTTCTATAAATTTTTCAGAAAAAGAGCCCGTCAAATTTTTAATCATTCCACAGGCAAATTTTGAAGCATCAAGACCCCATGTTTCAATATCAAAACTAAAGACAATTTCGGGGTTCCATTCCCCTCTAGTTTTCTTCTTTTTTAGTACTTTTCTTCCCGACTTTGTTCTAGCAATTTTAATCATTCGTAAATCCTCCTTCCTTCTATTTTTACTTCTTTCTTCCTTCCTTTTTGAACGTTAATATCAGTATATTTTGTATTCCAAATTAAGGCGCCGGTGTATGAAAAAGCATCACCATCCTCATCAAAAAATTCCGTAAAACCATCAAAATTTATCCAGTCTACTACGACTTGATAATTGGGCCTCCTTCCTTTTGTTTTGATGTTTCGTGGTGAAAAGATTTGGTCGATGAATTCTTGCATTCTAGCAGCAGCCTCAGCAGGGTAATTGAAAGAATTTCCTGTCGTTCTGCTGAAGATTTCATCGAATTCTTTACCATCGTCCGGGCCTCCAATCCACCTAAGATGCAAGACCCCAGTGAGCCATAAATGTCCTCGCGGAGTGAAGATAAAAGGTAAGGATTCTTTCGGGACATTTAGAAAACTCTCCTTTGGATAAATAGTACCTTTTAGAAATGAACTTATGTCTAAACTTTCTCCCCATTCTAAATTTGAATCATCTTGAAAAAATCTTTCTGCCTGTTCTTTTCTTGACTTAGGAATTCCCCGACTTCTCCATGTATAATAAGTTGATTTCTCTATTCCAAAATAAAGTAAAATTTCATCAATATTTCCGCCTGTTCCTATAAATTCGTCGCTAAAATCCCTAAAATTATCAACCATTGTATCACCATAAATGTCATCATTATATTGACTCTATTTTGAAGGTCTTTCACCTTCTCATTTAAGGAATTTATTTGTGAATAACCGGCTATTCCTAAAGCCGTAGTTGGTAGAATATTACTTAGAATTTTCTTCATTTTCTTCATCCTCAACCAATAAAGAATCAATCATAGTTAGGATGGATTTAGATGCTTTTTTTCTAGTAAATTCGGCCTCTATTTTTTCGGATTCATAGAGTCTTATTTGTGTAATTCTAACGCGAGAACACTTGAATTCTTCAGCAATTATTCTATCCTTATATCCCAATTTAATTCGCATCAAAATCTGAATTTTTTCCTGTAAAGATAAGTTTGCGCGTCGTCGCATTCTTCCCATAAAAATCACTTATCCCTTTTGCGAATATACAGGGTGTCCCTGCGAAGGTTTCCAGTTGTCATTAAGGTCCCTTTTTTCAAAATTAAAAACGAATATTCGGGACAATAAGATTCTAAATATGTCTTAATTTTCATGAGCCTATGGAGCCCAATACCATCAATTTTTGGGACTTCTAGCCACGGATTATTAATGTTATATTTCATTCTTCCTCCCCTCCTTTTGGTTTAATTTTACTCCAAATATTTACGTCTTTTTTCTTCTTTTTGAACAAATCTACGAAAGGTAATAACCACATAATTACGCCTCCACATATTCTTCATAAATCCATTCTTCATTCTCTATTTTTATCAATAATTTTGCCATATTTATTCATCCTTTTTTCTAATAACAGTGGCACATATATTGACCACATAATGAGCATCTCCACTCTTGAATTTGATATAAAATTTGGACACATGAGGGCGAATAAAGCCCTGAGATTTCGCCCCCATGCATCTGTTTTGTCATCCTGTTGTCCTCCTTTTTTAAGGATTATTTTACTCGGCTTTTACGGCTTCTAAATTGAAGCCGCGACCCTTAGTTTCATCGTGTTTTACAACGAGAATTAGGGTGTTTCCTCGATTAATCCATGCATTCAAATCGACGAGAACCGCGCCAAAAGACCACGGTGTACCGTCAACTTTGTATGGGGATTCTCCCATGCTTTTCAAGACGCGATATGCTGCATTAGCAAAGCGTCGTCCGTGTGGTATTTCCACCATTTCTGATGCCCCTTCAAGGACAATCATTTCTGTTTCTCCAACATCCATTACAACATTATTATTTGCTGAAATTCTGATATTTTTGATGACCCATGACGATTGATTTCCCACTGAGGTTTCAGCATTTACGTCAACGTAGTTTCGGTCATTTTCCATCAGAAAATCAGGCACGTATGTTGCCAAATTTACTTCTTTTTCCATTTTTTTCACTTCCTTTTTTTCCATATTTTTTGTTTTGTTTTTTCCGCCATTTTTCAGGCTGGAATCGTATCATCTTCGGCGCAATCGCAGTTATTCGTCCATAGTTTAATCCCATATTCTTCATCAATGTAATCTTCTAAAAATGAAATTGGAAATCCGCAGGTACAATATGCCACACAATGGTCTGAAAATTCGTTTAAAATCCGTTCCCATTTTCGGAACTGTCGCTGAATCGGCGACTCAGGGTTGAAGGCTCTTTTTGCCATGAAACTCCAAGTCGGCCGAGGCTTATTAACTTATCTGTAACACTTTTTCAGAAAATAAAAATAAATTTCCTAAAATTCTCGGATGAAAATGGTCGGAATTTTCAACCCCAAAAACAGCGGAAAAGGAGAGCGAAAGATGCGCCCCTTTATATAGGATGAGCGATACCGGGTAATTATCCGACAACAAAAAGTCGGTCCTTACAAGAGGTGAAAAAATATGGCAAAGAAAAACGAAAACAGCACGACAGAAAGCCGTGTTGCAGGGGGCGTATTCCCTGCAACAGTGAAGGAGGGCACCATTGGTGCCGGCGCATTGCGCCAACTCCTCAAGGGCGTAGACCAAATGGTTCTATGTCACTTTGGCGCGAACGAGGACGGTCGAACGACCCTCACTCTAAGCAACCCCATGACTGGTCAGCCGGTCGCATTCCCCGAAATCACGGAGGAATAAACAAGAAAACACAACGGCTCGTCGTCGGTAAATCCGGCGGCGGGCCAACTTTTTATCACACTAAAATTATCAGAAAAAAAGGAGGAAGAAAAAATGAAAATAAAAGAAGATGGATTGCATGAAATCAATGTTGAAAGATGGGGAGATTTGCACATATATGTTAGAAATGGTTGTGTTGTTGAGATAACAATATACAATTCTAAGAAAGCGAAAATTGAAACGAGGAAATGCGGAAAAGGACCAGAACCAGCGAATTATTTGGTCAATTTAAAACTAGAAAATAATGACCATTACGGATACTGATGAGGAGGAATAAAAATGTATGATGAACAATGTGAATGTTGTAACAAAGAAGTAACCATTAGCGGAGCATACATCGGAAGTTTTTCTGGTGTATTCTGTGAAGATTGTGGTTACGAATCTGAATACTGCAACAGCGAATGTGAAAAGGAGGAATAAAAATGGAAAAGAGTGAGAGGAATATGATATTATTTTTAGACAAGATGCCTGACAAGGCGGCAGCACTGTACTTAGATGCAGAGTTACCTAGAGCAGTAACGAATGTACATAACATACTATGCAGACCCGATCTGCTAGACGATGTAGTATTGA
>Ga0209756_1005055_pt1 | contig 10075 bp, 13 predicted proteins | sample ETNvirenome_6_85_FD_184071 | JGI IMG/M metagenome (GOLD analysis project Ga0209756, IMG submission 184071) | Marine viral communities from the Pacific Ocean - ETNP_6_85 (SPAdes) (version 3) | ecosystem: Environmental > Aquatic > Marine > Oceanic | place: Pacific Ocean | collected 2013-06-19
TTATAGATACCTATGGATTAAAGTCTTGCGTAATAGGAGAAGTTATTAATAAATAACTTGACCTTGTAAGGTTTATCAAATGCTTCGTATGAGAGAACAATTAATTAAAGCACTTCTTGCACATGCTAATGGTGAGATAGAAAAACATAAAGTCAATGTAGAAGTATTCTTAGAGCATCCTACAGGAGTAGGTGATCATCCAGATGTATTGGAAACCTTATCAGGTGAGATAGATAAGATTGCACGATATCAGGATCAGATAGATGTTATCAATAAATACTTCAAGAATTAATTGGTAGATGGCTAAGAAGGCACCTTCACCTCATAGTGTTAAAGAAGGTAGTGTAATGGAAGGGCTTTTTGCCATGTATTGCGCTGCTATTCTTATTGATCCTAATGATGGTGGTAGTCTATCTGATGTATCAAAATTTGTTAATAGTCTCGCATTACATACAAACCTTAAAGATTTAGTAACAAAAGAAACAGATGGACCAAGAAAGGGTCAATATAAGCAAGCTGTTTCTTATAATAAAACATTTCCTATTAATAAATCAGCTCCAAAGTCATCTGTATTTGGGGTTAAGGTTGTAAAAGGATCAGAAGCCAAGAAGATGGTTAATAATCCTAAACTTGCAGTATCACCTAGTTTGGATTATTTTGAGAATGTTGTTCAACCTAATTATCCAGATTTTAGTAGGGTTGCATTAAAAGTTGTATTGAAGGAGAAGGAAGTAGGAACACAATATGGAAAAGAATTGAGGATGTTATTGGACAATGAACCTGGTCCACGTGAGGTAAATCAACAGAAGAATTTTGAATCAATTAAAATTCGAGTAGAATCAATGATAAAAGCGAAGGCAGCAACCTTCTTTAGAAAACTGCAACAGGTAAAAAGAAAATATTTAAACAATAATCAATCTGATATTATGCATTGGGTTGTAGATGCTGATGGTATTGGGGGTGAAGGAAGTGGAGGAGAAGTAAAACAAGATGTTACTATTAAAGTATGGGCTAATGGTAAGAGAATTTTTGAGGATACTATTAATTTCTCTCTGAAAGCAAGTAGTGCTACTTTCCATAGTGGTGGTTTGGAAAGTGGTATTGAACTTTTGATTGATAAATTTGCTTTGGGTTTACCTGAAGCACAAAAAAGAAATATTGAAACAATGTGGGAAGATGTTAAGAATGGAACAGCAAGGGATACAGGATTAGTTGGGTTTGTCGATGCTACTTTTAGATTAGTGTTAAAAGAGGCAACGGTTCCTGCTATTACTAAATCTAATAGTGATGAATGGTGGGATCTTCTTGTAGCTAGACTTTTTGGAGTACGTAATGCATACCATGGTTATATGTCATTGATTGAATTGAATCATGATTCGATTAAGAAAGGTCAACCTGTTAGTGGAGTTATAGAAATAACTCCAGATTGGATTCAAGAAATGAGAGATACTGGAATGAAACTTTATCCTATGATAAAGGCTGATAATGTAGAGAAAGAAGGTTCTCCTGGAGCAATTTTCATTATGCCAATGTATAAGGGTACAACAAAAGAAACAAACAAAGATAAAGCCCTTTACAAAATAAGAATTAATTATCTTCAGGCAAAAGTAGATGGAGTAAGAAGTGGACCTAAAGCACCATTTAAGTTTATGACTGATATTGGTGGTAAGGGTTCTATAATTTGGGAGTATAATAAGGCAGAAAAATATTTCCAGGGTAAATTATATTAAAATGAAATTTGAACTGAAAGATTTGATAAAGAGTTTTGATTCCGATTCTACGGGGGATGATAGATATAGGGAGTTTCTTTATCACTGTTATAATTCTGTTAAGGCACCTAAGAAAAAGAAGAATGTGAAGAGAAGCATAAATAAATATGATATAATCAGACAAGATCTTATCAAATATCTGATTGCGAACGAGAAAGCGGTAAGAGCAGAATTAACCAAATGAAGTCATTCTTCCAATTTATATCTGAGGCAACATCAACTGCAGGACAGCAAGCTAGTCGTTTGGGATTAGTTGGAGATGGTCATGGTGGATGGTATGATAAACGGGGAGAATTTGTAGCAAAGACTGAGAAAGGAAAACTTAAGTTTTATAATAAGCGACAAAAAATAGGACAACAAGATCCAGCACAAACTGATAAGGAAAAGAGACTTTCACATACAACATACGATAAAGGGGTACAAGCAGAACCAGCACCTCAACAACAAGCAGCACCAGAACAACCTGCTGGGCAACAGCAATTAGCACCAGATGATCCAGAGGCACCAGCAAGATTTGATGCTGTACCCGATGTTCCAAAAACAAAAGGAACTTTAACAGTTGCATTTGGTAGATTTAATCCACCTACAATAGGACACGAAAAACTTTTTAATAAACTTGCAAAAGAATCTGAGGATGGAAATTATATTATTGTACCTTCACGCAGTCATAATAAGAAGAAGGATCCATTGGATTTTAATACCAAGATTGATGTAATGAGAAAGATGTATCCAGATCATACTGATCGGATAATTGATAATGAAGGTTATAGAACAATTTTTGATATTTTAAGAGATGCTCATATGAATGGGTATGCAAATGTGAATATTGTTGCTGGTGGTAAAAGAGTAGGAGAGTTTGATAAATTAGCTAATGAATATAATGGTAAGTTGGGATATCAATTTGATAAACTTGATGTAGCATCTGCTGGTGATAGAGATGAAGGTTCGGCTGATCCTATAGAGGCAATGTCTGCATCTGTACAGAGAAATCTTGCTACAGAAAATGATTTTGAATCTTTCTATGGAAATTATTATAGAGAGGTACCGAAAGTAGATAAAGATGGGGAACCGATATTAGATAAGGATGAAAAGCCAGTAACGGAATTCTTACCTATAATCGATAGGAAAACAGCAAAAGAAATTTTTAAAAGTGTTCGTAAAGGACTTAAACTTGAAGAAGGATGGAATTTATGGGAGATTGCACCTAAGTTAGATTGGAAGAATCTACGTGAAAATTATGTTAAGAAAAATATCTTTAATATTGGGCAATTAGTTGAGAATCTTAATACTGGATTAGTTGGACGTATTATAAGAAGAGGAACTAATTATTTGATTTGTGTTACTGAAGATAATATTATGTTCAAGTCTTGGATACAGGATATTGATGAAACAACTAAACAACCAATGAAGAATGTATCTTCTAAAGATAGGAAGTATATTAATGCTCGTTCTAAGAATCTCTTTAAAAAGGATGTAACAGGTGAGAAGATTGGTGTTAATGAAACTAAAAAGAATCAAAATCTTACAGATGTTTCTGGTGTTCCAGCTAATCAAAGAGAAATTGGAACTGATGCACATAGAAAATATGTAGAGACAATGGTTCCTGGATCATCGTGGGGAAGACAATTCATAAATAAGTATAGAAAAAAGTAAGTATCAACGTTTTTCCCAATGAGTAATACAATATTTGAAGAAGAACAAGCTGCACAGCAGCCTTCTGCTGGAGCACCTAGTCCTGGTGGTTCTGCTATTGATAAAATCAGAAAGCAAGCACGTCAACTTGCTTATGATACTAGGTATAAAGTTAAAGGACAATTTAAGGATGGGCAAAAGGCTGATGCTGCATCTTTGAAGAGGGCATATCTTTCTCAACTTCAGAAATCAAGTGCTGCTGGACCTGTAAAAGCACTTGCTAAGAAAATGCTTGTTGGTGAGGAATATGATTTTATGGATGTTGATTCATTAGTAGATGATACTGTTACTAATGTTTTCAAGAAAGTTTTTTCAGAGGGTAGTGACACTGTTTATCAGATAAGAGTTACTGATAAGGAGACGAAGCAGACTTATTACCGTAAAGCCAATCGTGCGAAGATTGAGGAATTACGTGCTAATCCAAAGATTTCTTCTGTTGAAATAACTAAAGCTGGTGATGCATATGATAAAAATCATGATCGTGATGGAGATGGTAAGAAAGAATCACCTAGTAAGGAACATGCTGGTGTAGTTCATAATGCTATTCAGCGTAAGAAAGGTGGTAAACCTGACGGACAAGATACCAGAAATGAAGAATTTATAGGTGAGATTAAAGATCCAGAAGAGGATAATCCAGAGGCAAACGTTAAGAAGGTTGATGTAATGAAGGGTAAGAATAAGATAAACATTATGCCCACACAATCTGAGGCTCTTAATCCTGATACAGGTGATAAAGAACAGCCTGGTGCTGCTGCAAAAACTAAGGAAGATTCTAAGGATAAGAGAATTAGGATGATGAAGAGAATCATTCTACAGAAGAAAATGCAAGCAGTACGTGGTGGTGCTGGTGCTGACATTGTTGCACATAATGAACCAGAAGGTGAGGTTATTAAAGATGATGCTCAGTATGGATATGATAAAGATGGTAAGTCTTTGAATCCTGCTGATAAGGATAAGACTGAGAATCCACCAAACTCTGTAGTATTTGATGGTGGGGCAGTTATTAAGCCAATAGGTGATGAAAGAGAAATGCCAACCATTGTTACTCTTATTAAAAATAAGTTGAGAGCACGTGGACTTAATATGTCTCAGGAGCTTGAAGGTAATCTTCTAACTGAAGAAAATGAAGTAATTCAAGAATTAGTTAATGAGGGTGTAGAAGCTGCTACTGAGTACTTCTATAAAGAAGGACTTAATGCAGAAGGTTTAACATATGTTATTGAAGATGTTGGTATTGAGGAATTTACTGAATTTGTATTTGAACTTTCTCATCCTGAACAATTAAATGAGGATGAAGCTGCTTATCAAAAAGCAAAGAAGAAAGCAATTACAGGATCTAATAGAAGAGAACGTGAAGGTAAAGGTGAGTTTTCTCCTCAAGAAAAAGGCTCTAAGAGTCCTTATGCAAAAGAAGGATTGGGTGTAAAATCTAAGAAGAAACCTAAGATAGGACATACTGGTACTAAAGTAGTAGATGCTACAGCGAAGGCAAAGAAAAAACAACCTTTAAAACCAACATCTAAGAAAAGTATTGGCGATACAATTCGCGGTACTCTTAAGAAAGGTGTTGAAGCTGGTTGGAAACGTCATAAGGAAGCCACTAAGGGCGTTAGGGGTGAAATTAAAAAGATTGCTAAGACAGCAAAAGATACTGCCAAGCAACATTCTCAACATCGTAAGGATTTTACTAAAGGTATTTCTCCTAGTGATAGAGAAAAGAAAATTGCTAAAGGTGTAGGTAGTGCAGTTAAGAAAGCATTAACATCTGAAACTGAATTGGAAGGTGATCAACTTCAAGAAGAAACTTCTGTAGAAAAGATTGATCGTAAATCTAAAGAGAATGTTGCCAAACAAAGAGCAAAGGTAGAAGCAGAAACAGCAGCAAGAGAAAAGAGAACTGCTGCATTCCAAGCACATAAGAAAGATGTTCTTTCTAAGGGTGGACGTCCAGTAGATGCACTTGATTCTTGGCAAAAGAAAAAATTAAATAATGAGTTTGAAGCAAGAGGTGTTGAGAACATTATTGAAAAACTTCGTAAAGGAACTAGAGGAAAAGTAGGTTTCCAATCAGGTCAACAGGATATTGATACTGATAATCCTAAAGTGAAGAAAGTAGTTCAGGCAATGAAGGAGAAGAATCCTCGGACTGGTAGGATGAGAAAATCTTCACCAGAGCTTAAAGCAATAGGTGCTCATTCGAGACATAAGAAGAAGCAATGGGATGCTGAAGCAAAGGGTGATTATAAATCTGCAGAAAAGCATAAGTCTAGAAGAGATGCTCAGGCATTTAAGATTTATCAGAAGTCTGGTAGAATAGTTGATCGTGCGGATAACGACTAATGAAAAATTTTCAACAGTTTCAAGAAAGTGGTGGTGAAACCGTAAATGGGGAGTTTATGTCCTATGCTACGATGAGGGCAAAGGGTATTAAACCTAAGCAAACTGCTGTTCAGAAAACTAGAAAGGACATTGAAGACAGGCACGGTAAAGGTGCTATCTATGATCCTAAGAATCCACCAAAATCTCAATCAAAACCAAAACCAAAAACACAGAAGCCATTATCTGCTGCTGAGAAAGCACAGAAAGAAGTTGATGCTAGGTATGGTAGAACTCCTTGGAATAAGAAAGGAAGTTTGGGAACTTAATTATGCCTGTTAATCTTAAAAGAGATGATATGGGAGATGTGATTAAGGACTTTTATAAGTCTGATGCACCTCAATTTAAAGGAAAATCTAAAAAGAAGCGTCGTCAGATGGCTATTGCTGCTAAGTTAAATGCAGAAGAAGCTACTGATATTCATGATTCTGATGGTAATCTTTATGCAACTGTGATTGATATTATTAAACCAACAACAATGAAGGTTCCAGAACCATCTGTTAGATGGCAGGAATTAACAGAATTGAATAAGAAAGAAACTAAAAAATTACAAAAGGCATCTATTCTTTCCACTAGTGATGATCCTAAAGATCAAGAACGTGCTAGAGTAAGACAAACTGAGGTTGATTATAAAGACTTATTAGACCAGAGAAAGAAGGGTAAGGTAGGTGTTGGTAAATCGATGAAAGAAGAAATAACATTCAGGAAATTTAGAAAAACTGCTTCAGATGCAATGAAGAAAGCAGTTAATAGAAAGAAGAAAGTATTAACTAAACATCAATATCCTCCTGGTGCTAGTGGTGGAGATGCTGGTGAACGAGCAGCAAAAGTAGTCAGAGATAAAGATCATAGGAAGTATGTAAACTTTTTACCCTCTGACGATTAACCTGCTATATAAATCAGTTATAATTCATAGTTATGTCTGATTTAGGATTGGATGCCTCACAGGAGACGAGAATCACTGTGATGCAATTAAAAATAGAGCGTCTTGAGGAGAAGCAAGACGATTTGCGTGAACGACTTAAGGTAGTTGAGAAGTGGGTTATTGGTGCGGCCGCAGTCCTAGCAGCAGCTACAACGGTAATAGGATTCGCTACTAATATATCGAAAGCGTATCTTTGAAAATGTATAAATATCTTTAGACGAGAATTTATCGGGTAAGAAAAGATGTCTCTTTGGGGTAATAACGACAATGTTCTTACCGCCGCTGGCGGTAACATAGTTGTAAATGGTTCAACTGGTGCAGTAACTGGCACTGGAACTACGTTTACAAATTTTAGTACTGGGCAAACAGTAACACTGGGTGTTGGTGCAACTAGTGGATTTGCTGTAATTGAAAGCATTACCAGCAATACAGTAATGTCTGTGAAGAGTGGTGGTAGTGGTGCAGTTCCTGCTATAGAGGCAGCCACCCAAGCATACACTGGTGCTACTGATTCTTGGACAATTGGTGATAGACCTATATCTTCAACTGAGGATCCTAGATTTGCTCCAGTATCAGCTAATGCTGAAAGATCATTTACAGCCAAACAGTTTGGTGTAAATGGTGCTATTCAGACAGCTAGAAAGACTGCTAATTCAAAATACGCACCCTCACATGCTGGTTGGGTTGGTGTTACCACATATATGGATATGCACGGAAACCTCAGAGTTAAGTCTGAGACACTCGTTGCTATGTCTGGCATCACAACTCAAACTCAAGCCACTTCTAACATACTTCCTGCATGATAATAATTTAATATGAGATTCGATGAATTGAATGAGGGCAATTATATGCTCTTTGCTATAAAATTTTACGACAATCCTCAATCTGTGACGAGAGAAGATTTTGAAGATGATTTAAAGCGAATTAAATATATCAAGAGACTTCTCAAACGATATAAAAATACTGGGGAATTAAAAATACATCTCATATTGAATCATTTAACCGTGTTGTTTAATGTGTTTGATGAGGCTGCGGTTCCTCTCTTATTTTATAATTTAGAAAAAGATCTTTGGCCGTATATAAAGAGTTTTCTTTTATTTCTAAATCGTCTTCCCCCTTACCCCGAAACCGAAATTACGAAGATAGAAGAAGACTCTAACTGTTTAGAGCAATTAAATTCAATCTAATGAATAGTAGACTAGAAAAAATTATTTCTAGGGTTCGCAATTTAAAGGAAGCGGCACCTACTAATTCTAATGGTGCTTCAATTGCCAAGGAAGAAGTTGCTGCTGTACCTACCAATAATGTTGGTGGTGGTAATGTTGCTGGTATTGGTCCTGGAGAAGAGCCTCCTATTCATTTAAAAAAAAGAAAGAAAAAGAATACTTTACCTACTATCCTTGCAAGAGGTAGGATGGGGGGTTCAAGAAAAAGATGGACGACATAAACACTAAAATCTTAGAGAGATTAGAAAGAGTTGTAGATACATTACAAGATAATTCAATTAAGATGGGACAGTTGCTTGCAGTCCATAATGAAAAACTAGATAAACAGGATAGGATTGATGCAGTATTATTTGAGAAAATTGAATCGGTTCATCGAGAGGTCAACCGTCAAAGTTCGGAGATTAAGGCAGGATGTGAGAGAGATATTCGTAAGGTAGATGACAGACTTCGAATCATTGAAAAGAAAATGTGGACTATTTTTGGTGCTCTTAGTATTATTTCTTTCGTCGTTAGCCCAGTCGGACAAAGAGTAGTTGGGACTATCTTGACACCAGAAGTAGAAGCAAGTATAATATCTCAAGAGATTACTCTTGGGGATGGATCTAATTGATTCAAAATATATCGGACTAGTCTCTTCACGACTACAAAAATTCAAGAGGGTCAAAGCGGATCTTTATAACTTCCGCTGTCCTTTCTGTGGAGATTCTCAGAAGCATAAGAATAAGGCACGAGGATATTTCTATCAAATAGAAGTTAATACCAATTATAAGTGTCATAATTGTGGTTCTAGTTTATCTTTTAATAATTTCATAAAGCAGATAGATCCAACACTCCATAAACAATATACTATGGAGAAGTTTAAGGAGGGTCATACTGGTAAAAACTTTGTAGTAGAAGAACCCGCAGTATTTAAGAAACCAATTTTCAAGAAGAAATTAAATCTTCCAAAGGCATCAGAAGTACCTATTGCTAAGGAATATCTTGAAAAGAGGATGATAGATCCTACAAAATTTTATTTTGTTAAAAGGTTTAAAGAGTGGGTGAATACACAAAAACAAACGTTCGACACCATAGGTAGGGATGAGTCTAGAATCATCATTCCGATGTATGATACAGAACGTAATTTAATAGGGTTCCAGGGCAGAAGTCTAGGTCCGAATTCTGTTAAATATATCACAGTCATGTTAAACGAAGAGGCTCCGAAAATTTATGGAATGGATACAATCGACAAGGGAAAAAGCGTCTACGTGGTTGAAGGACCTTTTGACTCAACATTCGTCAACAATAGTGTCGCTCTCTGTGGGAGTGATGGTGACCTTGAGCATCTTAAAACATGCGATACTATCTATGTTTACGATAATGAACCCAGGAATAAAGAAATCGTCAGCCGTATTGAACGATGCATCCGAGATAATAGACGGGTGGTCTTATGGCCCAATAATATAGAAGAAAAGGACATCAATGATATGGTTCTAGCAGGACATAATATTATGTCTGTGTTGGAGTCTAATACATATTCAGGATTAGAAGCAAACGTTCAATTCAACAATTGGAAAAAGGTATGAGCATCAACGTTAAAAAGCGTAACGGAAGAGGTACAGAGTCTCTTCAACTTGAAAAAATGCACAAGATGGTTGAAGAAGCATGTAAAGGTCTTGCTGGTGTATCTGCATCTCAGGTAGAAATGCAATCTGGGATTCAATTTTATGATGGTATTACAACTGCTGAAATTCAGGAAATATTAATTAGGTCTGCGAGTGATCTAATTGATTTGGATCATCCTAATTATCAATTTGTTGCTGCACGGTTATTATTGTTTTCTCTTAGGAAGCAATTGTTTGGTCGTATGCATGAGACCCCATCGGTAAAAGATCATATTGCGAAATGTGTATCAAAAGGTGTGTATGATACGGAATTACTCACCTTGTATTCTGACGAAGAGTATGATAAACTACAATCATTCATAGATCATGAACGTGACTATTTGTTTACATATGCTGGATTGAGGCAAGTTGTAGATAAATATCTGGTACAAGATAGAAGTAATGGGAATGTCTATGAGACACCCCAGTTCATGTACATGCTCA
>Ga0209756_1005056_pt1 | contig 10075 bp, 8 predicted proteins | sample ETNvirenome_6_85_FD_184071 | JGI IMG/M metagenome (GOLD analysis project Ga0209756, IMG submission 184071) | Marine viral communities from the Pacific Ocean - ETNP_6_85 (SPAdes) (version 3) | ecosystem: Environmental > Aquatic > Marine > Oceanic | place: Pacific Ocean | collected 2013-06-19
GAAGTCCCTAAACTTTCTGAGGCTGTTGATGTTTGGAATATTGGCGATTCTCTTTATTCTTATTTTACGCCGAGTATTGTAAAAACTTCTACGGGAGAAGTTGATTTGAGGAGTGGGAGGAGGCCACCTGGGAATGTTGGATTTAGCAATTCTCCGATATCATTAAATCCAGACTTCCAGAAAGATGTGCAGACCAGCAACCAGGTATCAATGCCCGTTACTTCCTTTATGGCTTCAAACTATAATTTGACTGTTGTTAAAGATCCTGAGCCTGAAATTCCTGTAAATCCTCCTGGTTATCGTAACAAGACAGGGATTTCAACACCAGAAGACCAACAAGATTTGTATTTCAAAGATCAAAAGAATTATAAGATTCGTGCAGAAAATTCTACAGTTGTATTTTCAGAGATATTAGATCATCTTTCCTTATCTCCTGGTCCTAATAGTGATAAGGTTGCAATGAGAAAAATGAAAAAAGATTTATCCTCATATTCAAAAGATTCACCGGGTGGATATTATGATTTATTTTTTTTAGCGCAGAGCGTTGAAAATTTAGCTTCTGGAGAAGTACGGGAACTTGTTTATACATTCACAACATATAGAAAGCTTCCTAATCCATTAAAAGCATTATTTACGATTGCCAATGCTGGAAGCCTGGAAGCTGCTCTGTCCGCATATGGCGGACCTGGGAATCCCCTTCTTTTTCAAGACGATATCACAAATTTGGTAAGTGATGGGCCTTGGTCGTCGATGGCAGCAAGAGCAAATACTCGATATAAGTTTGAAGTAATTTATACATTAGAATATTTTAAAGGATGGAAAAATATTATAGAAGGATTTAATGGAGAGGATGCTGACCAAATATCTTTAAGAGAGCAAGGGTGGGCTCCTTTGGATGAAGCGACATATACAGCGGCAGCAAGTAATAATTCAAATATATTGTGTAGATTAAAACAATATAGTAACCCTTTAGTTGGTATGTCACTTCAAGAAGAGCTTCCACTTTTTGAACAATTTTTTATAGTGAGCCCTAGTCAGACTCCACCAGCGCAAACCTCCGCCTTTGCCGCCGCTTCGCCAATTACTACCCCCGGAGCTAATTTTTCATCATTTATACGCACTGATGGAGGATCTTAATGATGGCAGCTTCAACTCTAACACCACAAGAGGAAATGGAATTAAAACATCCTCTACCACAAAAACTCTTTATTGGAAGTACAGACAGCAATTGGAGTATGAAAACCTTTTGGGATCAAAGAAGTGCGGGCGGTGTCCAAAGCGTTATTTGTTATACACCACCGGCACTCGATGCAATTCGCTGGCGATTGGGGCGCTGGTGGGCTCCCAATGGAACTGTTGAGGATGATTATACAACACAATTACCTAATGGACAAACTGGGTATGCTCTTACACCACAACCCTTATGGGTGATAGGGGCGACACATCTTCAGTCTGCGTTCTTTTTTGGCAAACCTGGTACAGACACCACTTTTAATTCTTTCCCAAACAATATTAATGGACCAGGAAAAGAATACAAATGGAATGAAATCCCAGAATGTGACAATCCGTGTGGCGCAGTTGGTTCTGAGCGAAAAGAAATTTTGGTTGTTGGGAGAGGAAGCGATAGATGGGGTATTGTTGGTGGAGATACCTGGATTTACAGCGTGGACTCAACACAGCTCGTAGGCGAAGCCTTGAAACACGGTGGAGATCCCCTTTCCTCTGCTTTTGGGGAAAATGGCGTTAGGGGCAAAGTTTTTTTTGATCATGCTTTTGATTTAGAATTACCCTTTTCTAAAGAAGATATTGAGGAAAGAACCTTTGGCTCAGTAAGACAACTTTATGTAGATATTAAACCAGTTTATAATTTTTATATACAATCGTATGAAACAAAAATTAGTGAGAATTCAATACCAGAAAAAATGTTGCCTAACATGTATGCATTTTTATTAGTTCAACAAGAAAAGGATCCCGAAGATGTTATTCTAATTAATGAACCATTAACAGTTGATGATATATTTGAAAAACACTTAACTTTAGGTGGCGAAATGGCCGACACGATGTATACAGTAGATGATAAAGGTTTGCCTCTTACACGCGAAGTTTTAAATCAAAAAGGGGAAATGACTTTTCAAAAGTCAAGCAAAAATCAATATTTTGACAAATGGGCTCGGAGCTATGATATTTTTAATCAGAGCAGCGAATCGTCTGAAATAGCTAAAAGATTTAGTAATATAATTGTTCCAATGTCAGATCTGTCTCTTTATCGTGATTTTGATACTAAAAGAACTCAATTTCCTATGTATGTGGATATTAATTTTTCAACAGATATAACTAAAACTTTTTTTTCTGATGCATTAAAAAAATCTCAACTTAGCAGCGTTTTTATGAAAGATATGGCGAGATCGGGAAGTGTCTTTAAACCTAAAGAATATCAGGGTCCACATAGTCACGTTGCAATTCCACAAAGTTATGACTATGGCAATAACCAAGGTATTGTTGGTGCTGGCCCTGGGGCTGGGCCTGCTGTTTTTGTTTGGTGGGGGCCGAGATATACGGGTACAAGGCGAGGTGATCTGGATAGAACGGGTTCCACAACTGATGCTTTTTGGGGCACGAATGGAGGAATGTGGACAGCGGTTACGAACATCGAACACGATGATTCAGCAAACGAAGGAACTGGTTTCCGCATTGGTGATTGGATTAAAGTCAAAAACGGTGTCCATTTGGGAGAAGCCTTTGACCGTGATCGTTCTACCGATCCTCGTGTACGTAGAGGATATAAACCCAACCGGCGAGCCCAAATTATTGCATATTCAACAAATTCTGATTCAATTTATTCAGATTGGTACACTATGCCTCGCATACCTGATGGCCCTAGAAACATTTATACAAGAGAAGTATATAGCTATTATACATCGGGTGCCGAATTTTATCCTAATACTTCGGAATTTCGAGAACAATTAAGATTGCGTGCTGCGTCTGAAGGGACGACAGCAACATCGCCCCAGAACCCAACATCGCGGGCAACAGCTCCTACCCGTTCGGGTGCCCCGTGGCAAGCATATGCACTTTATGGACAAAACGATGTTATTTTATCGTCTAGAATGGATCCTGATCGCAATTTTCTTCTGACTAACACAACCACTAAACAGACGATGGACTACAAACTTAAAGAATGGGATATTACCAGTTGGTTTGATGATTTTATCAATAGTCCTGCTTCCTCGTTTACTACGGGAAGTAATAATATGGTTTTTATGGGTCAATATAACGAAGACGTTGCCGAAGCTAAAGAGGATTCTAGCACTAATTTTTATAAAACTTTAATGGGAATAATTTTTGCTGGGAAATTCAATAAACTGGTAAAAGAAAAAACAAGGTCGTATCAACAAATTTTGGCTGGAAAACCAGCACACTCAGAAGCTGTTTTTTATAAAGTTGAAAAGTGGAAAATAGATGCCAATGGAGACTTTGAGGGTGACGCCCCACTTCAATCTATTATTTTTCCTAATTCTAGTGATATTGATTCTCATCATTATATTGACACTCAGGTTAAATATAATAAAAACTATGGTTATATCATATATGCCTTTGTTGCTGTCTTTGGGACTCGCTATCGATATTCGTTAGATGGAATTACAGGAGTAGTACCAGCCCCGGCGAACCCAAGTCAAAATCTTAATCAAAATTCTTCACTGCCGAAAGCCGAAATTTGTGTTTTTAGTTCTCCGAGTGTTCGATTAATACAAACTCCTTATACTCAATTTCGTGGTAGAATTATGGACGCGCCACCAATTTGGCCCGATGTTAATGTAATTCAGTATAAAAACCAGAACAATAAAGTTTTATTCTTTTTCCGAGGTAATGTGGGGAATTATAAATTAACCCCAATTGCTATTGAGCCAATTGATTATATAGATATTTTAGAGTTGGCGGAAGCTCAACGATTACGCGGCAACGAACCAATGGAATTTAAAAGTGATGATCAAGCTCGAACTTTTGAAATTTTCAGAATAGATACACCACCCTTAAGTTATAGCGATTTTGAAGATCATAAATTAGCAACTGTTGAAACTGATTTTTTTGAAGATCCTAAAAAACAAGCCACGTCTGCTGCGTTTGTGGATGATATTGTTCCAAATAAAAAATATTATTATATTTTTAGAACAGTGGATGTTCATGGGCATACTTCAAATCCGACGCCAATTTATGAAATTTCGATTATTGATTCTGATGGTGCTCCAGTTTTGATTACAAATATTTACCAACTTAAAAAAGAAAAAGATCCTCCACAAACACCAGTTAAAACAGCGAAGAAATATATTTATATTACTCCCAATGATGAGCAGTTAGAAATTAATAAAGTGGAAAGCCAACTTATTATTCCCGAAACTGGACTCAACAAGGAAAGTGTACCTAATCATGTGAAAGTCGATGGCGCAGTTTTGGGAAATCAAGACGAAACAGTGTGGGATAAAAAATATAAAATAAGAGTTACTTCTAAAAAAACTGGAAGAAAAATCGATTTTAATATACAATGTAAAGTGAAACCTTGGGTAAACACTACAGATGGATAAATTTGGTAATATAACTAATAAACAAACTATTTATTTGAAGATAGGAGAATTTTATGGCATTTTTAGACAATAGCGGAGACATTATTCTTGACGCAGTATTAACTGACACAGGGCGTTTTCGACTTGCAAAAGGAGATGGATCATTTAAAATTGTGAAATTTGCGTTAGGCGATGATGAAATTAATTATGCCACATACGATAAGAATAATCTAAGCGGTAGCGCATATTATGACTTAGCGATTCTTCAAACACCAATTTTGGAAGCATTTACGAATAACACTTCTTTAATGAATTCTAAATTAATATCAATTCCAAGAACTAATTTACTTTATTTACCTGTTTTAAAATTAAGTGGTCAGGGCAATACCCAAACTTCAACAGTCGGCGGTGGTTTTGAAGGCAATTTTGAAGTTTGTGTGAACCAACAAACTGTTGGAGAAACGACAACTAATGGTTTTGAGGGGTTGATATATCCACAGTTATCAACCGCCACTAAGAATACTACCGCCATTGTGGGGCGTCTAAACGGTTTCAATACGAGTGATTCTGCCAACAACTATATTCGAGTGGATCAAGGATTAGATACTACTGAAATTTCTAGTGATTATACAATTGATGCCGATTTGATGGAGACTCAATATATTATTGAGATTGATAATCGTTTTGGTTCTATTGCAAGCAAGGATGGAACCTTATCAAACGTTTCCTTTATTGATGATGATAATATTGCTAGTTATTATTTTTCTCTAGGAACAGAAAACCCACCGATGGTGGCTAGTGTTGAAACCGGAACAAGTAATTCAACAATCGAAGGTCCGCGAGGCACCAAAATAGAATTTAAAATTCAAGCATCAACAGATTTAGCTACAAGCAATTATTTATTTACACAACTAGGAAGTACAGATACTGTCGCAGTCGCTGCGGCTGGTGGAACCCCAATGGATATTTATTATATCGATAGTATAATTAAAGTAACTGGGGCAACAACTGGTTATCGAATAGATATTCCCGTTAGATTTGTAAAGAAACAATAAAAGGATAAAAAATGGCAACATCATTTAAAACATTTCTAAATAACGATATTACATCAACAAGGACTTTATTGCACGAAGCAATTCCAATTACAGGCTCATTAGTTTCAGGAACATATGGGGTGTGGCCTGATGGTGGAAATATTAAAAATTATGCTCATGGAATGTTTCAAAGTTGTTATGATTATCCTTATCTAAGTTCTTCCGCAAACCATATTTTTGATTTAACCCTCGGTTATAGTACGGGTTCTAATTCTCTTTCTAGTTCTACTAATACTCAAAATGCAAAGAAAGTAAACCTTTATAATCAAATGGCTCAAGTGTTGCAAGGTCATAATCAAGCCGGAACAATTCTACGCTTTGATCGAGATGGTAATATTACTGATGGGGGAGATAAATTAGATAATGTTTTCTTTATTAATTTTGCTCGCCTATTACAGAAAGACGAAATTAAAAAAGGCAGCTTTACTCTTAAATTAGGAACTGCATTATGGGACTCTCCATTTCAAAACATTTTAACTATTCAAGATACTAATGCTGAAAATGATTATAGGGTAAACTCCCCTGCTGGTGAATATGGAATTTTGTTCGCATCTTTAGGGTATAATCCTGAACGTACACTAGCTCCTTCTTGCGGCTTAATTTTTTATCAAGCTGGTATTGCGGTTATTTCTGGTTCAGTTTTTATGAGTGGGTCCAATAAGGAAGGCGAAGGACGAGCGAAGGGACTATTAACCGGAAGTAGCATGATGCGAGGCAGTCAACCCACGGGGCCTGCGGGTGTTAAAAATGATTTTGCGGCAATGGCTTCCGGTTCTGCAATCAGTGGTACTTGTAATGCCATTAGACATCGCATATATGATTTAAGCTTTAATAATACAACTGAACTCAATTCTACAATTCATTTCTGTCGAATAAATCATAATGATTTTAATTATAGTTCAAACCCAACTTACTTAAGTGCTAGTAAAATGGTTGTCAAAAACAACACAATGGATGCACCAGTTTCATACTTGACCACAGTTGGATTATATTCGTCGGACAATGAGCTTTTAGCAGTTGCAAAACTATCAGAACCGCTTAAAAAAGATCCTACTAATGAAATGACAGTTCGAGTTCGTCTTGATTATTAAATAGAAACTATTTAATACTAACCATGTCAATGTATAAATTTGGAATTGACGATGTATTCTATAATAGAATAAAGACATATCCCGAAGTTGATTTCATTATTTATGATAATCAAATATTTTATCAAAATAAAGGAACAGTTGCAGGACAGAATGTAAGTAATGTTCCTAATGTTCCAACTGGACACATTAACCTTTATGAATTAAATGTTGATCGTCCTTCTGGGCAATTGGTTTATCCCTTTGTGGTTAAGGGAGGAAGTCTAACTTCATTCAGTACAATTTCTACCACTTCTTTTAATAACAATTTTTTGTATGGAGATAAAATAACGGGAAGTTATCCTTTATCTGCTTCAATTTCTTCACAATGGTATGAGGCGGCGTCAACAAGACCAAGAATAAGTGCGCTAAGAAATAGTTTAAATGCATCTCAAATTTTAAGTTATGATTATGCATACAGTTCTAGTCTAGGTGATAAAAATACTCAAGAGTTACGTCTTATAAGCATACCCTCTATTTTTTATGGTTCTTCTATTAAAAAAGGAAGTGCATCATTAAAGTTTTATCTTTCGGGTACACAAATTGCCGAATTGACCGATGACAAACAAAATGGCCAGTTAAGACAAGCTTCTTCGGGATCGACTGCTAATTCGGGAAGTGTCGGTGGCGTCATCATGTATGATGAAGGATTTATAATTTTGACAGGAAGTTGGGCTCTAAATTCTTTGCACACTGAGAACTACACAGGACTTGGTGCTGCCAATCCAAGATGGATTGATTTTGGCACCATGAACAATTCTATTCCTTCTTCAAGCTTTTCTTTAGCTTTTAGTGGCACAAATTATGTTCCAACGATATTAATGATGGCTCACGCCGGGAAAGGAGAACTTAATTATTCAAACAATCCTACTTATCCGGCATATGGAAGTGGTGTTGTTTTGACTGGGGCTCTGAGTCCTACTGGATACACGGAAGCACCAACGGCTGATGTTGCAAATGTTGCAAGTAGTTCGTTTTCGGGTTTCTCGAAAGCATTTGAAAAAGTTACTTTTATCAATCATATTGGAATATATGACGAGAATCATAATTTAATTGCTATTACTAAATTAGCAAATCCAGTTAGAAAACGAGAGAATGACGATTATACATTTAAATTAAAACTAGATATTTGATATAATAAGATTCTATTTATAGTAATGAAAAAAGAACTCGAAACATGGCGACACTATCTTACTGAAAAGAAAAAACCAGTTCAGGATAATTATGAGGCGAATTTTTACTTGGCGCTTACTCAATCTAAAGAAATTGATCGAACAGAACTTATGGGTTTTATGCGAGCTATTCAGAATGTTACAACAGTTTATCGTGAAAAAGAAGTTTCAACATCAGCGGCCACCTTTGTTGGAGAATATAAAATCAGATTTGTGTTACAACACGGGGCTGATGTGAAATATTATTATGATACAACTCTTAAACCTGGATTGCGTAAGATTAAAGGTTTAGCTATTCAACGAGATCTTGGATATGACAAAACTGGTGAAGAATGATTCTTGGCCTAGATATTTCTACAAGTATAACCGGCTACGCAATTATTAATCTTGATGGAACTATAGTTCAAGTTGGAAGTTGGGATTTACGAAACAAAAACCACTTCCCAGATTTTTATTCAAAAGTTGTATCTTGCCGAGAAAGAATCAAAGATATTTCTTATTGTTATGAAATTGATCATATATTTATCGAACCTGCCTTAAATATGTTTATGATGGGTAAGTCTTCATCCCACACCATTTCAACATTAATTAAGTTTAATGGAATTTTATCATGGCTTTGTTTCGAAGAATTCGGGTTCCAACCTGAATATATTCCAGCAATATCAGCTAGAAAGAAATGCGGGATTACCATTAAGCGTGGACAAAAAGCTAAAGAAATTGTTATGAAGTTTTTGCTTGACAATGAACAAGATTTTATAGTACAATATACAAAGCATGGAAATCCGAAACCTCAATATTATGATCAAGCAGACGCTCTTGTCATGGCCAGAGCGGGCCTAACATGTCTGAAAGAAAACTCCGGATCATAAAGGATTTTCTTGGTTCTTATTATAAAGTAAAAGACGAGCACCTTTTTTATTGTCCAAAATGCAAACATCACAAAGCTAAACTTTCATTAAATTTTAATAAAAATGTTTTTAAGTGTTGGGTTTGTGATTATTTGGGCAAAGATATTGGGAGGCTTGTTTATTCTTATGGAAAACCAGAACACAAAAGTCAGTGGAATATAATAGCAGGTGTTGTTGATTTTTCAGAAATTAATAAAGATGAAGAAAAGACTTGTGTAACTTTGCCGCAAGAATTTATAACTCTTACAGATAAAATAATAAATCCTTTATCAATTCCTGCTCGACAATATCTTATGTCTCGCGGATTAACAAGAGATGATATTGTTTGGTGGAAAATGGGATATTGTCCAGATGGCGATTATAAAGAAAGAATTATTATTCCATCTTTTGATATGAACGGAAACATTAATTATTTTATTGCTCGCTCTTATACTTCTGGCGAGTGGCAAAAGTATAAGAATCCACCAGCAGAAAAAGACTTTATCTTTAATGATCTTTATTTAGATTGGAATAAAGATATCACAATTGTTGAAGGCGTCTTTGATGCAATCGTCGCTCGTAATGCTATTCCATTGTTAGGCTCTACGTTGCGTGAAAATAGCTATATTTTTCAAAAAATTGTAGATAAATGCGAGAAGATACATATTGCCCTTGATTCGGATGTAAAAGCAAAAGAAGATAAAATAAGCCGACTATTTATATCATATGGCGTGGATGTTTACAGGATTAATACTTCGGGGTTTGGAGACATTGGAGAAATGGATAAGGAAACATTCCAAACTCGCAAGAAAACTGCCTCTTTTCTTTCTTTAGATAACTATTTATTGGAGAAACTTTCGTTTTAACAGGAGAAAACAATGAAGATCACAAAAGAACAACTTAGACAACTTATTAAAGAGGAGCTGGAACAGCTAGACGAAATGGAGCCTCGTGAATATTTTAAAGGATTATATGGTGGTGGCGAAGAAGCTGAAGCTCCCGAATCTGATCCATTACGTGATGCCGTAAGACAGTTTGTCGATGCTGTTAAAGATCACATATAAGGCTAAGAATGAAACTCACAAAAGCAAAACTACAACAAATCATTAAAGAGGAATTGGAGAATATGATACCCGAAGAATCCTCTGGTATTGCTCAGAAATATCCCGATCACTACGACTTTCTCTTGAGTGCCCTCGAAAAAGGTTACGTTGGCGATAACCGTAGTGAGAAATA
>Ga0209756_1005063_pt1 | contig 10065 bp, 17 predicted proteins | sample ETNvirenome_6_85_FD_184071 | JGI IMG/M metagenome (GOLD analysis project Ga0209756, IMG submission 184071) | Marine viral communities from the Pacific Ocean - ETNP_6_85 (SPAdes) (version 3) | ecosystem: Environmental > Aquatic > Marine > Oceanic | place: Pacific Ocean | collected 2013-06-19
AGGACGGCGAACAAGAAATCGCAACCAAAATTACTTTGTTCGGAGAGCTTGGCGATAAATGCTTAACATGCGAAAAAAGATTTGATAAAATGAACAAAGAACAAGTACGAACCTGGAGTGTGGTTGTTCGGGAAGAAGAAGAGGTAGTTCGCCTCTACTGTCCAGGGTGCTGGGACAAGGCTATTGAAATAGTTCAAAACTTTAAAGAACATTTGGAGAATAAAAATAAAAAATGAAATTTTTAAAAGAAGTTACTGCCTTCGCAATAAGCGTAATAATTATCAGTACTATATTATATCTTGCAGGGAATCCGCACTGAACCAAAAGAAAGAGAGAGAATGAGCGACAACGTTAATCACCCAAAGCATTACAACATCAACTGGAAAGGCGAACAAGCCGTTGAAACCTTTGAATATATTAAATCCTGGAAGATGGAATACGCTGAAGGGAATGTTATTAAATACGTCTCCCGCCACAAGTACAAGGGCAAAGCCCTCCAAGACTTAAAAAAGGCGCGGTGGTACCTCGATAAAATGATTGAAGATTTGGAAAAGAATGCAAGCCGGTGACTTGATAAAACACAGAAGAAACGATTCAACGGCTCTTGTTATAAGTGTTGTGGTAGACAAAGACGTCCGCGATCCCGAGTACGACCGGTCGTTGGCAACTGTCTTGTTCGCTGGCGATGGCCGCACATCTACGGTGCCGTTAAAATTAATAAAAGAGAATTGGGAGATTATTGATGGAGAAACTTAAAGAAGCCCTTACCTACGATGATGTTTTGCTAACCCCGCAATATTCAGATGTAGAAAGCCGCAAAGAGATTTATATTGGAAACTTTCTAGGGGATGGTCCAAAAATAAAATTAGATCTCCCCATTATCTCTGCCCCGATGGACACCGTAACTGGTCCCGACATGGTAGTAGCCATGGCAAAAGCGGGAGGGCTAGGCATCATCCATCGCTACAATTCCATCGAAGAGCAATGCAAGATAGTTAAGGATGCCTGGGAAACTGTGGAAACAATTGGGGCTGCCGTTGGAGTCACGGGCGATTATCTAAAGCGAGCCTCGCGCTTGGTGCACAGCGGCGCCAAAGTTTTATGCGTGGACGTAGCACACGGACATCATAAACTAGTGGAGCGAGCTATCAAATCTATTAAAGAAATGCTTACCGACAGCACACATATCATGGCCGGGAACGTGGCAACGCTAGAAGCTTTCAATGACTTAGCTGATTGGGGGGCAGACAGCATTCGTTGCAATATCGGTGGAGGCTCCATCTGTTCCACTAGAATTCAAACAGGGCACGGCATGCCCGGCTTACAAACCCTATTTGAATGTGCCAAAACAGATCGCCCCACTAGAATCATTGCAGACGGCGGTATACGAACTAGCGGCGACATCGTAAAAGCTTACGCCGCCGGAGCAGACTTTGTGATGCTTGGTTCGATGTTGGCAGGCACCGATGAATCGCCTGGAGAAAAGATAGTTACCTTAAAAGGGGTACAAAAAGAATACCGAGGGATGGCGAGCAAAGAGGCGCAGCTAGACTGGCGCGGGAAGTTCTCTTCTAATGAAGGCGTCTCCACGCTGATCCCTTACAAGGGGCGAGTGGAAGATATACTAGAAGATTTAAAAAACGGGATTACATCCGGGCTATCATATTCAGGGGCGCGCACAATCCTTGAATTACAAGCGAAGGCAAAATTTATTCGCCAAACAAGAGCTAGCTTAATTGAAAGCTCTACCCACATTTTAGGGAAACAATAAATGTCTGACTACGGTGAAAATAAAAAACAAATATGTTTTGAGAGCGCCGCAAAACTTCACGCGGATTTAAAAATTCGTTTGCATTATGATGAAATTAAAATTAAAGAATTTTTTAATAAAATAGTTGAAGCATACATAGATAAAAATAAAAACATTATGGCTTTTATAGACGAAATAAAAGAATCAAAAAGCGCTTCGCAGACGCGCCGCAATAAAGTAAAAAAAGCCAAACAAAAACAAGAAAGTACCATTCGCCAATTTGTTTTAGGTGAAACGGAAATAGAGGATATATTCGATATATTAGAAAAGGAGCACCCAGATTTATGAAAAAATGTGTTGAAGAGTGTGTAAATAAAAATAAAAGCTGCCACAACAGTGATTGCCGAGCATGGATTAACCATAAAAAGGATTTCAATTGCAGCAATATTTCTGTCGAAAAACATGGAGACATGACCCTGGCACAAATAGCAGATCGCTTAAAACTGAGTATAGTGCGCGTGAAGCAGATACAAGATAAAGCGCTACAAAAATTACAAAAAAACAGACATTTAAAGGCTATCTAACTATTTATTTAGGAATAGCGCCAGGTCTGCTGGCAGACCAGTATTTAAGGAGAAAGATAATGAGCGAAAAGAACTTACTAAGAGAGGGGACTATTCGTCGCTTTATGAAGTTGGCCGGCACCCAGGTCCTGGCAAGTGACTTCTTGACTGAGCAGGGAGAAGGCGAAGAATTGGAGGCCGAAGCACCCGACCTAGGTGCGGGTGGCGAAGATCTGGAAATGGACTTCGCAGATGTAGCGGAAGAAGAACCCCCAGACGAGGGTGAAGAGCCCGGAGAAGAAGAAGGTAGCCTTGAAGATGCAGTTCGTGCCATGGTTGATGCCATTGCAGACGTTGCTTCGGATTTCGGCGTAGACGTTGAGGTTGGCGAAGAAGAAACTGCTGAATTAGAGGTCCCAGAATTTGAGGGCGAAGAAGAAGAACTCGGTGGTGAAGAAGGGCTTGGTGGTGAAGAAGAAGGACTTGGCGGCGAAGAAGAAGAAGAAGAGCTAGCGCTTCAAGAAGGCACACCCGATGGGGACGCGGCCAAGAAGCGTTTGAAAGCACCGTGGAGCCAAGAAATGAAAGATTGTGTTAAATCCGGCAAGTCCAGCGCAGATTGTGAAAAGCTTCACGGCGAGAAAACAACTCAACAAGAGAGCCAAGAACTCGATGAAATTAATTACATCGATGAAGATGCCGTCATGAACGAGGTTTTTCACCGGGTAAAAAATCGTTTAATTCAAGAGAAGCGTACCGATGACATGGCTTCCCAACTTGCGGAGCGAATTTCCCGGCGCTTGAACAAGCGAAACTAATAGCCGAGGTGTAAATGTATGAATTTCTCTGGTTTCTAGGCGGTGCAATTACTTATAAATTCCTTTCTACGCTGCTCGGCATAACACAGATCACCCATGTTATTCAACAACTTCAAATTAATATACTAACATTTCTAGGAACTACCTTGGAAGACATTGCTTATATTAAAGCTTTAAAATATAAGACAATGAAAGAACACAAGGTAGACCCCAATCAAATTAAAAAAGCTGAGATGCGCGATGAAGAGTTTTTCGAAGAGTGGAAAAACTCCTGTATTGAAAATATTCACAAGTCTGTACCTAGTTATATTAGGTTGTCTTTTGACGACTGGCAAGGAGGAATGACTCTCCTTGACGAAGCTTACAGGAGACGCATCCGTGAAAAAGAAAAAGAGCAATAAGTTGATAGAGTGGTTTGTTGAGGAAGGCACACTTAAACAAGAGGGCAATCTTTATATTGCCGGCAAGGCTTTTCGAGCAAACTCTGTTATAAATTGGATTAAAAAGGGATCTCTCGATAAGACGTTGAGTAAAAAAGAAATAGAAGAGAATATGCTGATTGTTAGAATGTTTTTACAAGACAAAATTGATCTTGAATGGGAAAATGGTATGATCAATGTATTCACTTTACCACTGAGCGAAGGAAAAGATTTTTGCGCCGAAGAACCGGCAGAGGGTAACGTATGAATTTTGCAACGAAAAAAGATAAAGACAAAGATAAAGACAAAGATAAAAAAGAAGATAAAAAAGAAGATTTAGCTTCTTTAATTTTTGTCGATGCTCCCAAGGAGTCTCCAAAAGTTCGCATGATAGGCCTTTTTGGTAATTTAGATGAAGAAATGGCCGCTGAAGTAGCTCAGTCTCTTGTTGTTCTTAAGGAGTATGGGAAAGAAGAAGTGTACGAGAAACCAGAAGATCCTGATTCTCCAATCAAAGAAGTTATATACAAACCTATTGATTTTTATATTTCAACGTACGGTGGAGACGCTAGAGGGATGTTCGCCGTCTATGATTTAATGCGAACCGTAAGGGAAGACTGCGATATAATAACATATGGACTAGGAAAAGTGATGTCCGCAGGTGTTTTACTTTTAGCTGCCGGTACAAAAGGAAAAAGAAAAATTGGCAAGAATTGTCGAATAATGCTACATAGTATTAGAGGAGATCAATGGGGCGCACTCCACAATCTTGAAAATGAAATGGAAGAAATGCGTTGGATTCAGGAGCAGCACATCGACGCTCTTGTACAAGAGACAGACATAACAAAAAAACATTTGAAAAAATTATTAGATAGAAAAGTTAATGTTTATTTAGACGCAAAAGAAGCTATAGAATATGGAATAGCGGACATTATTGTATGAGAAATGTTCAGGAGATGGTATATAAGGTGGTGCAACAAGCGCGCCGCACGCAAGTTAGGTTGGAAACCCGAATGGTTTGGTGCGACCTCTTTCGATAATAATCTCACAGAAAAGATCAAAAAATTCCAGAAGAAACACAATTTAAAAAGAGACGGCCTGTGCAGCGTCCATACTTACAAGATGCTTGTTTTGAAAAGACGCAGATTTATAAAGAAGATTAAGGCAAAGAAAACTAATTATAACAATGGTTGATATAAATAAACTAGTCGAAAGCTACTACAATCCGAATGACTTAACTTTTAGTCGGCTGCTCACGCTGATTGAAGAACAAATGGGCACCCCAGCGCTCATTCGGGAAAGGGCAACTCCGCTGACCTTAAGCTGGTCTTCCATTCCCGATATTGCGGTTTCTGAGATTGGATGGTCGCAATTGGATACAACCGAAGAGGGCATAGAGATTCCTTCCGAGCAGCGCGCCCAGCTACAGAATTTTTTAAGTAATATTTCTGGCGAAGACCTACAAGATAAGATAAGATCTATCGCTGAATTCTATGAAAGCGATGACGAATCGTTTTCAGCGATGGTAAACAATGACAGCGCTGGGACAATTGCGCGCGTTATGTCTTATCTTGTTTTTTATAAAACTTTAACCACAATTATTACGAATTTTAATGCTTCTTCTGCCGGGTTTTCTTTCGAGTCGTTCTTGGCAGTCCTTTTGGGGGGGCAACAAGTCCCGACTGGCGAGGGAACAATTGCAGATTTGAGATCCGCGGACGGTACTCCTATTAGCTTGAAACTATACAGCGAAAAGGGCGTAGAAGTCGGAGGCAGCTATACTGATTTAGTAAATGATTTAGCTGGCGATGCTGGATATATGCAATATGTTGTTGTAACCAAAAGCTTGCAAGGCAAACAACTAGAGAAGAACGGGAGCCTCGATTTTTATAGATTCAATCTTAATTTAGAAAACATAATAAATATCCTTTACAATTCCCAGGTGGGAAAAAACCAGCTTTTGATTCAACTTCCTACTGATTTTATTGAAAACCCAGAGCTTGACTATAATGAAAACCTACCGGCGGTTGCGTCGGGGGTTTCGACGGAGGAGTTGGAAGCTCTATTCGCTGACAGTGTGAAAAAGGCCATTAGGGATGGGCAAAAAGCGGAGATTCTTTTGCAAACTTTGGATTGGGCCAATCGTACGGAACTTTTCAAAAGCGGAAAAAGAGGAAGAATTCCCGGCCATTCGCATTTTTTGGACAGAGTACTCCGAAACGTTGTAAGTGATTTGGTGGTATATGAAGAAGATCAAGAAGGCATATTCTCTCCAGACGAGTTCCCAAAAATTATTGACATGCTTAACGCCATCAACAATCAAGTCGTGCAATATCGCAAAGGCGCAGCCTCCCGCAGAGCCGACACGCTAAAGCAGGTTGAATTCTCGGATACTGTCACGTCAGTGGAATTTTATAATTCTCTCGACCCAGAAGCTAAAAGGCGTGCTCTAAAGAATACTAGAGGCTATTTGTTCACCGACCATTTTCAACTGAATAAGACCAATGTTAAGCAAATAGAAGGCTACGCTGAAAACACGCTACCAGAGGGGCAGGAGAGCGTCTATATTGGAAGCATTAAGGTGGGAGTTGCGAATGTGCAAGCAGTATTGGATAGAGTGACCACCGCCATAAATGAAAAAGTGTTTGATATTTTCAACAATGTTAAAGTGCTTACCACTAACATACAAGCGTATTTTGCTGGCGGTCTTCAAAAGGATGAAGAGGCTGATAATGCCATTGGTGCTGCCCAAAACATAGAAACAAAAACCGAAGAAATTAAAGCTGAAAAATAGCTTGACAATTCATATATAATATATTATATTTAATCAACGGAGGATAAATGTCACGTCGATACGAATCAGGTACCAACTTACAACAAAAAATTTTAAAAGGAGCTGATCTCCTTGCTGATAATGTTGCTTCCACGCTAGGTCCGCGCGGTAGAAATGTTATCCTACACCACCCCGAACAAAACCCTGTAATTACAAAAGATGGAGTCACGGTTGCAAAGTTTGTGCAACTTGAAGACCCCTTCGAAAATGTGGGCGCCCAGGTCATAAAACAAGCTGCCGCGAAAACTAATAGCGAGGCCGGTGATGGCACAACAACTTCTGTTGTTCTATCGCGAGCCATTCTAAAACAAGCGCAAAAATATTTAATGGCTGGTGCGGCCCCCATTGAATTAAAACGCGGAATAGATAAGGCCGTCACTGCGATTGTAGAAAACTTAAAAAAAATGGCCACGCCGATCAAATCTGTTGAAGACATCGCCCACATCGCAAACATTTCAGCGAACAACGATGAAGTCATCGGCAGCTTAATCGCCAAAGCCGTGGACTTGGCTGGTAAAGATGGTGCGATCACGATTGAGGAGGCACGCTCTACGGAAACGAGCCTAGAACTGGCTGAAGGCTTTCGTTTCGATTCCGGCTATTTAGCGTCAGCTTTTATAACGGATGAAAAGCGCGGCCAGGTCAAATATGATGATGCTTTATTTTTAGTGACGGATGAAAAGATCGACAGCGTTGAAGACATGATGCCAGCCCTAGAAATTGCTGCACGCGAAGGACGTCCGTTTGTTATTATTGCTGAGAATATTGAAGGGCAAGCCCTGGCAGCTTTAATTATGAATGCCATGCGAGGCACCATGCGCGTAGTCGGGGTTAAAGCTCCTCGCTATGGGGAGGAACGCCGCAATATTCTTAAAGACTTAGCACTATCGGTCGACGCAACGTTCATTACTCGTCAAAACAATATAAAGCTACGCGATGTTAAATTGACTCACTTTGGGAAAGCGAAAACCTTCGAGTGCTCTAAGGCTTTCACCACCATTGTGGGAGGCAATGGCGATTTAGAATCGGTCGAAAAGCAAATCGATTTGCTTAAGGCAGAAATTTCCCAAACTGAAAGCATTCACGAATGTGAGCGTATCCAAGAAAGAATAACTAGGCTGGCTAGCGGTATAGCAATTATTCGCGTGGGCGCAGCCACAGAAGTAGAGATGATCGAAAAGAAACATCGAGTGGAAGACGCGCTGGAGGCGGTGAAATCCGCACAACAGGAGGGAATCGTTCCCGGCGGGGGCATAGCTCTTTTACGTGCCTCTAAGAATATTAAGGTTAAAACCACCAATGATGACCAGAAGTTAGGGGCACAAATAGTTTTAGAAGCAGTTAAAGCGCCCCTAGCTCAGATGTCGCTAAATGCAGGAGAGCCCCCAGACATAGTAATCTCTAAGGTAGAGAGCAAAAAAGGCTCCACAGGGTTTGACTTTACGGAAGGCAAGTTGGTTGACTTGGTAAAAAAAGGAATTGTAGACCCAGTGAAAGTTACAAGGTGCGCACTACAAAATGCTGCATCAGTTTCTTCAACTTTAATCACAACCAATTATGCTATTATAGAGCAGTAATACTATTTATATTATAGGAGACCTCCACTATGGAAAGTGATGCTGTAGCCTTTGCTGAAATGAATGGAAAGTTCGATCAAATCATGCAGAAATTAGAAACCGTCACTGATAAACAGGATGAGATGGCGCAAGATATCGCCAAGATTAAAGAAGCTGTCTACAATCCAGACGAAGGGCTATACGCCAGGCTCAGAGAGCTTGAATCGTGGAAGGAGACATCCACTCGCCTCATTTGGATAATCATTACGACAGTTTTGGGCCTCGGCGGCGCAATTACTTTTAAAACGTTTTTATCTTGACATTAAATTAAAAGATATGTTATAATTAATATAAGGAGGCACAAATGCGTGTTAATGTCACTTATTCGGTGGACTTAGAAGAAGTACCTCAAATAACAAGAGAGCTGCTATCTAAAGCCACTAAAAATCTAGAGATTTTATTCAAAAAATATCAAAAAATTAGCTGTGAACTCGAAGCCGAAAATGAGAAGAAAGCTTTACGCCTTATAGACGACTGCAGAAAACTTATGGCCATGGCAGACCAAGATTTGTCAGATTGTTATAGCATGTTAGGCGGATACCAACAAACACTATTTCAGCTTCAAAATCAAAAAAAAGAGAGTCCCGATGAAATACTTAAAGACGGGTGATTTAATATATGTGCCAGCACACATTACTTTGATGGAGTTTGATGAGACAATAGATAATATTGAAGTCGGTAAGACACATGTTGGGCCGTCTCCAACAAAATATCATAATTTAGAAAAACCTACAAACGTCCTCTTACTTGAAAGCAGCAGCACTAATGACTGGCTTCCAGTTTTGTATAACGGCGAGAAGGTATATATAAATAAAAATGATATTCTGCCATATCAGGAGGAAAGATGATTCAATTAATTGAGGTTTGTGAGCTATCGACTGCTAGCAAAAACGTTAAACAAAGGTTTACATTACGCGAAGTATACGTGAACCCCAAACATATAATTTCGTTAAGAGAGGATGGAAATTTTAAACAAAAATTAAATGAGGGCCAGTTACCGGAAGGCCTAAACGGTGAACAAAGATTTACACGCATAGCGATAGATAAGGGGCACACGGGATTAGAGATTGTTGTCGTTGGCCACCCCACTCTTATTGAAACAAAGTTGAAAGGGGCAGAACGTGAACTCCTACTTGGTTAGCCGATATTATTTCTTATGGACTCGGCATGATTGCGAATGGTGCCAAAAAGCCACAGAACTCTTAAATAAAAAAGCCATTTCTTACACAGTATTTACGTGTGACGATCATCCGAAGCTTTTAGAAGAAGCAAAAAACAATTTTGATTGGAAAACTGTACCCATTATTTTTGAAGTATGTTCAAACGGCACCACAAAATTAATTGGTGGCTACACAGACTTAGAAAAACATTTAGAGGAAATAAAAGAAAATGATTGTATGCAAATTATCACAAATCAAGCAAAATAGTTTATTACAGGCAAGCGAAACAAAAGTTAAGTACGGCCAGTATTTGTCTAGCTATTTTCACATTAAAGGATATGGGAAAAAGTGTTGGGTCGTCGCGGTTAACATTGAGGTGGACCATTCCCTCTACTCGGCGCATGGGTCGACAGACGAACAGCTTGTCCGTGGATGTATTGAACACCTAAACTTTCCCCCTAAAAGCAAATATGGCAAGAAGCGAAGGCGACAGCCTCTTTATGGTAAATTTCGAGGAGAGCCTTATTCTTTCAAGTTAAAAACTAAAAATAACAAACAAATTATCGAAGCCCTACTAGTGACGGAACGACGACGTAGCAAACATTTTTGGGGCGAGGGAATCAAGACAAACTATTCCACATGGCGACGAAAAAAACAACAATAGTTTATGAAGTAAAAGAAGATTTCTGGTGGAAATATATCATGAAGATAGAAAATGATAGAATTTTTACCGCCGGTCTTTTATTTGAACCGGTCCCGAATACGCTCCCCACGCGCGTAGAAACACTTTTATGTGAATATCACGCCCTCCTGGGGAAACTAGAAGAACTTTTAGACGAAATGGACGACCCCGAGTTCTTCGTGAAAGAGCGCAGATCTTTTTTAGTATCAGAAGAACAAGGAATG
>Ga0209756_1005067_pt1 | contig 10057 bp, 3 predicted proteins | sample ETNvirenome_6_85_FD_184071 | JGI IMG/M metagenome (GOLD analysis project Ga0209756, IMG submission 184071) | Marine viral communities from the Pacific Ocean - ETNP_6_85 (SPAdes) (version 3) | ecosystem: Environmental > Aquatic > Marine > Oceanic | place: Pacific Ocean | collected 2013-06-19
CGTCATCCTCAGCAAACTCAAACACGATTCCCGAGTCTAAGACTAGTTTCTCAAGAAGGAACGGTTTTGTAATTCCTATGTCTTCAGCTTTGATTATTTGACTGCTCGACGCGTGGTATCTTCCACTCCACGGAAAGTTAAACTGTGATACTGTTCTACAGTATGTGTCAATAATACCTGCTTCTACAGTATCTGTTCCTGTGCCACCGTAACTGCTAGATGCAACAACACCGAACGGCCCGTAGCCAACAGCAGAGGAGGTCACTGATTGTAGCAAGTCTTTTGCATAAACTTGTCCGATACCGCACTGGAATCCTTTAGCTATCGGTTCCCAAGCTTTTTTAATATGATTATAGTACACCATGAGAGGCTGCTGGTGATTATTGCTCCCCTCAGGACTTCGAGTAGCGCTGTTTGTGTAGCCAAAGTATTCAGATGTTGACGTAGATAGATCAACAGTAAATTTAGTTTTTGAGGATAATTTGCTAGAGAAACCAGGCATTAATGAATTTTCTGTACCAATAGCGTGGAATAAATTTGTTGGATCCATATCTTCAACAGCAAGTGTTTCATTAAACGGTGTGACTGACTCACCTGGTGAAAACTGTAGCATTGTATCAGATATACCCCTTATTGATCTAGAAGTTGCTTCTATGTCTGATCTAGTATGAGGAGTTACTATAAAAGAATCTTGAATTTTCCTTCCGTGAAAAGAATCATGATTTGTTAACAAAGGGTATCTGACTGTTTCGTTGATTGACTCTATTGATATTCTACCAATACCCCATACTGCCTTGCTTGAATATTCTGAATATGACTGTATTAATCTTATGTAGTACGCGTCCCCCGGGTCGGCAATTGATGAAAAATTAACACCAATTTTTTTCCTGTATCTATTTTTTGTATCTGACGCAGAGCCGTGGGCCAAATCATAAAATTTTACTAGATCAAGCTCGGGGGTCAACGTCTTCAGTGTCTTCCATGTTGATCCATTAGTACTCATTTGAAGCATTAAAGTCTCTGTAGGGACTGGAGTTCGCAAGTTTAATCCCAGTACTGATTGGTTATGTGGGCCCAAGACAACTTCAAATTCAATTATAGCATTTCTAACTTTATTTTTTGTTCTTAAATATCGCTGACCCGCACCCTTGAAAATCAAAACGCCGTCTTCGAATGTAGATCCGTTATACCCAGACAAAGATTCTCTTCTAATTTCTAGACCCGGGGATGAAATCCACTTAGTTGTATCAACATTATTATTGAACAACTGCGAGTCTTTTATATTTGAAAATTCATCTACTATTTTTTCACCAAACGAGATCGTTGACGTATCATCAAAATTAATTGAATAGTTACCCTTTCTATCCCTATCCCCCGTTCTAAAAACTGTGTGGTAGTTTCCTGCATGGTTATCCAGCTCTCTTAGCTTTATCCTTGGTGATATACTTGTATACCCTGATGATCCTTTAAAGTCTTTTGTTGCGCAAGATGTCGATGCGTTTCTAATTGCAAGTATATCTTCTTTAGTTAGCTCTGCATTCCACACAGCAGGCTCATATAACAATGCCTGCGAGCCTACAGTATCTAAAGATGCGCCAAGGGGTAGAGAAGTTCCATACACAGCACCGTATCCAAAGTACACGTGGCCTGACAAATTATTCATCCCAGAATAAGACCCAGCGCCTCCTGTTGTGTTAACTTTATTTTCCCCATTGACATAAATTTTCATCCCGGCTGCAGTTTCTGAACCATCATAAGTTAAAACAATGTGATTCCAGTCTGTTGTTGACATTGGGTCTGCTGCTGTTGTCACATTTATTGTTGCTGATGAAGCAGCATCATTCATTTGAAATCTTAGCTTTCTATCACCCGATACAGCCAACCCAAACTCGAATGGTTTATTTATAATATAACTTATTGGGCCTGCTGCTGTTGTGCCACCAATATTGGCTTTTGTCGATTTGTACCAAATACTTATTGAGAAAGGCTTGTCAACACCTCCAGCATTGAATGTAAAATCATTGTGATCTTGAAGTCTAAAATAATGCCCTGATGTCCATGCATATCCTGAGCTTGGGCTTGTAAGACCAATTGAGCCGCCTGCGAGTCCAAATGTACATTTCGACCCACAGAAATCCGATGTGCTTGGATTTATCAGTGCCATTGTAGAAGGAGAATAGAGTCCGTGTTTAGTCGTACTAACACTCATGTCATATCCAACTAATGCTGAGCTAGCAACTGAAGCATAATACGTTGCCTCGAGCGGGGAAGGGTTACACATGTTACCCCAAAATATTAGTTTGTCTGACTTCCCATATCTATAGTTACCTTCGAATGAATTGAAATCTTTTGTCAAATCATACGACGATCCTGCCTCTGGTAAGCTTGTTCTAGACTTTTTATCATACCTCGGCATATATTAGTTCCTCATAAGACCTGTAAATGCGACAGAATCAGTACCAAAAACTGTTTGTACAGTACTGTCGTATTTTGGCCTAAGTATAAGCCCTGTGTTTGCGCTTTTAAAACGTGAGCCTATCTGTGACAATGTATTGCTACTACTTGCAAGCAAGCTATAAGATGCGGCTGATCCCAGCTGCCTATACTTTCCTGCAAAATATTTTTCATCAGCGCTCGAATCAACAAACGGTGAAGACGTGTAGATCCCGTCTGAAACGTATCCCCACAAAGACATATAGTTATTTGTTGTGCCCTCAAAATTTTTATCTCCCACTCTGGAAAAAATATTTTCCGGGACTGCTAAGTCTTGAGCATCTTCAAACCAGTCATAGGCACCTTGTATTATTTCATACTTATTATCCAGAATGGCTGATCCTTTTTTATCAGATAGATCACCTTGCTCTTGATGATAGGGCATAAACATTCCCTTTATTCCGGTTAGTCTTATATCTGGCGAGTATGTATTTGCAAAACTATTTCTTATCCCTAGGGGCTCGAGAGCGCCGTCTCTAAAATATCCTCCTGCGTATGATGAGTCTAGGGCATCAGGGTCATTGTAGTGTTCAAAGTCTATAACATTATCAGTCACAATAGGATAGCCTAAAACATACTTTCCAGCCTTAATGTAATCAACTGGGCTGTATATTTTTGATAATCTGTCGTTATATGGGGTGTAAGAAGATTGATTTCTGACACCATCAGACTGACCTAATGATATGTCTCTTGTAATAGAAAGAGAATGATCAATCTCACCTGAGAGTCGCTGATTTTTATAATACTGACAATTATTTGATCTAACAAGCGGGATGTTCATCTTGAAAAATTCATTTAAGTTTTTAACATTTTTTCCTTGAACATACCCTTCTAAGTAAGATATGTCTTGATAATCACCAAACAATGTTTGATTTCCAATTCTAGAACCTTCAGATACTTCTGTTGGTGTTGCACCTTCTTCAACAACCTCTGTTTTTACTGTTGCCCCAATTCTTGTCTGCGGTGTAGTACCACCATAGAGGTGTGACGTTGTATCATCAAACCAAAGTTTGTCTGGAATTATATAGTAAACACCTGCCATCTAATTACATCCTCCTAAGTATCGCAACAAACTGAGATAGAAGCAATGTTCTATCTGATGTCAATGGTTTTGCTTTTAAATATATTTCATCAAACAAGTACTTAAAATTATTCCTTTCAAGCATATGATTCTCATAAATAAAGTTAATACCCATAAACTTTGTTGTATGCGGCAATAAATTTCCAACAATATCAGTAAACGAGTTGTCAATCCACTTAAATAATTCTCTATACTTTCCAATATTCAGCTCATCTAAAATATTGTTAAAATATAATTTTCTTAATTGATCTAGTTCAGGGTATCTATCACCAAACAGCAAGTTAGTTTTTCCGAGGGCTGTGTCTAAAAAGTCATAATCAGAGAATATTCTCACAATGTCATCATTTATTCCTTTCATTGATGACATTTCTATTGCAAATCTTGGGTCGTCAAGTGTCTTTTCACTGGGCATGACTTCGTATACCGGTGTTGTCTGTGCGTATGGGTGTTCATCGATTCTAGATACATCACTCAATGATCTTACTCGGACTTTTTCATCAGCAATTGATAGATCAAAGTAAGGAGTAATAGTATTAAATATTACATATTCAGGTTTCACAACTGGATTTTTGTTTGGTTCAAATCCCGTGCCTTCTAGATGCTTTTCATTTTGTGTAAAGTCAAAATAAGTAAAATTTCTAAAGCTATCTGATGCTGTTGTTGACTGCTTTGTCGATGTCAAAAGTCTTAATTTTTCAAAAGAACCTGAAACTGTTTCTTCAAATAAATAATTTTTCAAAGGATCGTTGAGCCCATAAGATAACGGGTTTCTTACATGTGATTTCCACTCATCCAATGTTGTATCTTTAGACCAAAATCTTATTCCTCCCAACTCACCTGAAAATTCTGTTGTTCTATAGAACGGATCAAGATTTTTGTCATTAACAAACATTCCCAGTCCGGAGCCTCCCAAGCTTTGCGAACCTATGCTTATAAATGCGCCAGACGTGTTTAGACTGCTAGTAATATTGCTAAATAGGGAAGTGGGTGCTGATGCCCTGAGTGGTCTGTCATAGTATGAAGATGTCGCGTAATATTCTTCTATCTTTCCAGCACTGGCTTTGCCGGCTCTTAAAAATAGAGATCCTGTTTGAACATTTCCTGTTTTTTCTCCCGAGTTGACACTAAATGATATATTCCATAAATCTGAGTCAAATAGTTTGACCCCTGACAGCTTTAAAGATGTATTTTTATATGGGGTTACAAATCCTGACGAAGGGCTGTCAATTACAAAAAGTGTCAACTCGCTACTTCCAGAGTTGTAAATCAAGTTTGTTAAGACTGACTCATACTGAGACGTATTGGACGTGCCTGTTGTGTGCAGCCTTACTAGACTTTGCGTTGTATAGTGAGTATCTCTATGATGAAATCTATATTGGCCTTCGAATGTAAAAGAAGAACTAGTAAACAGGCCGTCGGATGGATTATTACTTATACCATGTGGAGGGTACTGTAACTTATTAGTGAAGCCTTTGCCACCGGAAAATACACCGTCTCCTGGAGCTGATGCACCACCAATTGAGTAGAACTCACAAGCGCTTGTTACAGTTGTATTACCTTCAACACCCCCAATATTTTGTGTTATTGTTATATTGTAAGGATCAGTCCCTGCTACAGAGCTTACCGATACTTTTGAAGCAATTGAACTAGCTTCAATTGCAGCTTTTAGATTATCCAAACCGTGTTTTGTTCCGAGCCGACTAAATAATGTTGCACTTGTGGATGAACCATGACATGCAAATGTTGCTGAAGAACCGTCAGCAGTTCTGAGTGTAAGGGTTTGACCTACTACTGGAGCATTCGATGCAACAATTGAAACTGACGCGGTCGACATGTCGATGTTTGGTGTGCCTGTTTCAATCCTTGAGCCGCTCAAATAACCAGATTTTATTGTAGGTTTTTTATTGGGTCGACCTTGATGATCAATAGTTTGGACTTCTTTGCAAAAAGAGCTACTAAACGGAAGGACTCTTATTACATCTCTTTTTTGTTCTTTTACCCTGTCTATTCTTCTTTCAGAACTTCCGCCGTATTCTCTTATTAAAAATATATTATCAGGATCGATTCCCGATGATTTAAATACTGACTTTACACTATTCAAAGTCCCCTTTGTTTTTCTTATATACGGCATTGATGCCAAGATTCTTTTCCAAATTATATTCTGAATCTTAATTAATGGAAGTTGAGAGCCTACAGGATCCTTTTCCAGATCTACACCATCAAACAATTGTTTTATATTCGAACCCCTGAACAATGCTGGTAACTTTATACCTTGAATCTCGCCGGCCTTTGCTAAAAGAGCGTCAGGGATTACTTCATAATCATCATACGATGCATTTTTTAAATTAGAAAATGAATCTGTAAATATCTTTAATTCGTCAAAAAACTTTGCCCAAACTAATAAAAAGATAGTTAATCTTTGCGAGCTCCTTAATTGACTAGTTCCTGGAAATTTTCCACCCTTCAGCGTTGTATTTTCAAATGTTCCTAAAATTTGATTAAAGTCTTCTTGCTGATTTCCTTCTGAAAAGTAATGCACAGGGACAAGCTTAGTAATTAAATTTGGATTGAAATCATCATACAGACTAGCAGTTGTCATTAGAGTATTATTTAAAGTTATAGTTTTGTCAAAACTAGGAAATAAAACTGGATTTCTGTTTGCGCTTTCATTTCCAACTGGGTTATCTGAACCTGTCAACCTGTTATAAAGGATAAAATTTTTCAAATCGGTAGTTAGTGAGTTACCTGAACTATCTAATATAACACTATTACCCGAATAACTTCCGCTCGGCTCATTAAACTTAAAATAAACAGTCAACTTTTCATCAACATCTGATTTATTAAAATCAAGAGAATTGTACATGTATTTTTTAATTTTTTCATAGGATCTAAATGATTTAAAGTATCTAAACTCATCAAGCGATCCTGAAAATGTTTGCTGGGGTATAAAAAGTAAAGGTGAATTGTTCATTCTTACAGATGACCCTGACGCTATATTTAAATTCCCAGCTGGGAACGTTAATGTTTCAAATTCTACAGCTGTACTGCTTGTGTATTCATTTACTAAATCTCTTCTTATGTGAAGTTTTTGATCTCCTTCTTTATCATAGCTAGCATTAATGTGAAGAAATTTTCCTTTTTTGATAGGACAAGAAGCATATAGAAAATTTGATCCGGAAGTTACACCAAATATTAAATCACACTTTTCAGTGCTTGTTGAAGAGCTCAGCGCAAGTGTCATATTTTTAGAAATAGAGTTGCTTCCAGATATTTTTTGAATAAGCACTTGGTTGTCATTGATAATTTCAGGAACTTTTATAAAAAACTCAAACGTAAATGGAGATTTATTTGGATTTAGTAACGTTTGGCCAGTTTTTGCGCTAGCAATGGACGAGTACTCACTCCCGACATGATCAATAATAGAAATATAATTCCCATTTGATCCAACTTCATTCTTTTGTGTTCCTGACAAAACTAGATAGCCGGTGCTTTTTGGAAATGAATCTAAGACATATTTTTCAAACCCTGTCAAACTGTCTTCGTAGTCTTCGATTTCTTTATTATTGCCGTCAAAGGGATAAAAGTTGATTATTTTATCAAATGCTTCATTGACTTTTGCTACTGCAGAGTGGAAAAATGTATGATTTTCAAATTGAGAATAGTCAATAGGAATTTGTTGTGTTGATATTAGGCCGGGTTTATCTCCGTATCTAAAAGAAGACGTACTTGCAATATTAGTATTTTTAAATTCAGCGAATGTTCTTTTACTGACACTTGCTCTTGCCAAGTCTAAATTAGAAACACTTCCCCTAATTTTTGGAGAGAATAATCCGGGACGGTGTGTATTTAAAACTCTACTATTTGACATTATAAACCTTACTCAACAATAAACTTAGCTGCTGCATCATCGATCACTGTGTCGAAACCAATATTTTCAATTAAAAAGTCAAAGACATATGTGCGACCTCTTGGTAGAGAGCTCATATAAAAATCAAAATACATACCATTACTGTCAGACGATAATCTAGTTGACTTTTTATCAGTATCAAACGGTACGACTATGTCGCCTGAGATGAAGTCTCTTACCCTGTAATACATGTCGTGAAATATCTGACTTTTCTTTTCATACGGTGTTTTTCTTAAAACAACTTCTCTACTCTTCTTTTCGACATAAACTCTTACTTTTGCAACTTCTGTTGACTTGTATCTATCCGCTAAATTTAAAGTTATTACATGATAACTGGTTTGATCTAGATCAATCTGAGATGTTGTTGGTCTACTAACTGTTATCGAAGAAGATAAAAATGCAACAGTTCCTCCTGTATTTCCCCAAACTTCGTCAAATGTTATGCTTCCTGTTGACTGAACATGGCTGTATAAATCTCCAAAACTTGATATAGAAAAAGATGCTGAGTATATTCCATCTACTCTATTATCGCCTCTGAGAATTTGAGAAACATTGTATGTCTCACTAAACACACTTCCAGTGCTTAGTTTGAGAACTAAGCAATTTGAGCCTGTTGCTAGATCAAATGATCGTATTCCAGTCTTAATATTTGTCAGCTTATTTCTAACAATATTACTTAAATACAGTGATCCTGAATGGTTAAATATAAAATCACTGTGATTATCTTGCAGTGAATCGTCAAACTTTATGATAAGCTTGGGTCTTATGCTTGTATTAGCACTGTTTCTAGAAGCAAATCTTTTAACAAAATAACTGTATGTATCTTTTTCAAAAGCACCTGAAAATGCAATTAAAAATCCTTTATCAGAAATAATGTCACTTACTGATGCTGATACTATTTTTGTAACATCAACAGCCAAGTCTTCTTCACCTGTTCTAAAGTACTGTGTTGGTGCTAAATTTTCTACTGTCCCACCTTTGCCGGCGATCGCTCCACTTACAATTACATCAATTGAAGCGCCTAGACTACCAGATCTCATTGCACCAGGAACTGTCCATAGTGTCGCTGCTCCAGCAGTAACTGAAGCTGTTAGATAGTTGCTGCTATCTAAGTCAGCATAATTAACAATATCATGACCTGAGCCTTCGTCAAAATCTTTTGCAAGTGGAAAAACAATACATGTAAAATCATTTGGTGTTGTCTGACCACCATATACATCATGAAGCTTAAGAGTCGCACTAAATGAACTATCGGCTATATTAACAGTTCCGCTATTATGCATTTTTTTAACTTCATTTAAGTCAAATTTTATTAGAAGCCTAGATAGCTCAATTGTTTCAGAAGAACCTGAAAGTGTTGACTCATTATATAGCTTAAAAAGGTCTAAAGTTCCCGCTTGACCTGTATTCGAATCTGTTGCTCTGTACCTGTTGTTGATAACTCTATTTGTTATATACCCATCTTTGCTAGCTGAAAGTACTCTGTACATTTACTTTACCCTTCCTGATATATCATCATTGGGAAATTTTACTTCAAATATTCCACCAGGTGGCGGGTATAGGATACCCCTGTCTTTGTATTGATATGGATCATAAGATACGTCTGTGTAAGAATTTGCTCCCACTGTACCTTCTTTGCTAATTATATCCATCTCTAGCATACTAACGACGCCTTCTGTGTTTATTATTAAGTTTTGAATTTCACTCAGCATCAGTGGCTGATCAATTTGAAAATTTCTAATATCAAAATATTCTTGAAGTTTAAAGTTGACTGATTGGAGAACAATATCAGGATTGTATTTTGAATCAACAGATACTGAGTAATCTACACCTATGTTGACTATTACTCCGTCTACAATGTCTATCGCGTCTGTTATTAGTCTGTAGTTTTCAAGAAACTTTCCAATATTTTCTTTCAAAGTAGAGCTTGTCCACTCTAGCTTTCCTGATGCGTTTCTAGATAGAACATGAAGATGTGTAGCAAACGGATTATATGGATTGTCTCTTACGCCTGCTCTGAAAACTCTGCCAAACTTATTTGGAAGAGAGTACACTCTAGAAATTAAGTCTTCTTTTGTCACAATTCTTGATTGTGCATTCTGCGAAGATAGTGCAATCTGCCTGAACTCTTCTAATGAAAGTTGATTTTCTCCTCCCGCAGCTGGAGTACCATTCAAGCATGATACAGTACTTCGTATTTTTGAAACAGTTACTGGGTCTACACTTGTCTGAAATTTTGTAATCAATGACTTGACAGAAGTTATTTGTGATGCAGCAACATTATGTTTTACTCCTCCCCCGGATCTATATTTTACAGTGATAGTTGTATTTCTAGGGCTGATTCCAAGAGTTGTTGTCGATAAAAATTTATTTGGGTCAATAGAAACAAATGGTAATGATTTTCTATCTCCATAAAAAGTTACAGCATGTTCGCTTGGGTCTGGCACAAAATCTTCATCAAATACGTCTTCGTCACCTGAACCAAATCTAATTGTTGTCTTTCTTGATTTTCTATCTGTAAATTTTTCAAATCTTTTTGGTGCAGGAATCATTTTAATTCTTTCAGGAACAGATAA
>Ga0209756_1005071_pt1 | contig 10055 bp, 10 predicted proteins | sample ETNvirenome_6_85_FD_184071 | JGI IMG/M metagenome (GOLD analysis project Ga0209756, IMG submission 184071) | Marine viral communities from the Pacific Ocean - ETNP_6_85 (SPAdes) (version 3) | ecosystem: Environmental > Aquatic > Marine > Oceanic | place: Pacific Ocean | collected 2013-06-19
TAATACGCAACGAGATACAAGTCTTATTGCCAAATCTCATGAAAATGTTGATAAATCTAATTTACTCTCTATAGCAGAAGAGGGATTAAAACATTTTACTAATGAAGATATACCGAGAATTGGTAGCTTAATAAAGACATCGTGGGAAGAAAAGCGAAACATTTCTAATTTAATATCTAATGACGGAGTAGATGCAATAATAGAGCATGTTATTACGTTAGGGGCATATGGAGCTAAATTACTCGGTACTGGTGGTTGTGGTTTTATTTGTGTTATTGCATCTAGAGATATTATACGTAAAATAAATGATATTTATAAAGATAAGATACTTGATTTTAATTTTGATACACAAGGAAGTCATATAGCTCTATCATGAATAACAATAAACACATAGGAATTGTATCTGGTTTTTTTAATCCAATACATAAAGGCCATATAGATTATATTAATGAATCAAAAAAGCTGTGTGACTATTTAGTTTGTATAGTTAATAATGATAAACAGGTTCGGGTTAAGCGATCGAACCTGTTTATGGATGAAGAACATAGAATGATAATTCTTCAGAATATTAAGGCGGTTGATGAGGTTGTGTTGGCGGTGGATTTCGAGTATCGCTCCGCTGAAACTCTTTTAAATATACGAGAAAAATATAAACAAAATAACTTAACATTTTTTAACAGTGGAGATGTTACATTAGAATCATGGGACCCGGTTGAGCTAGTATTGTGTAAAGACCATAGTATTAATATACATATTATAGATTTGTTAAAATCTTGTTCATCTAGTCAATTGTTAAAAAATGTTTAGTAATATAAAACATATAATATTTGATTTAGATGGAGTTTTAATCGATAGTAGAGACTTACATTATTATGCTCTAAACGATTCATTAAAACAAATAGATGAATCATTTATTATTTCCAGAGAAGAGCATTTATCTCTTTTTGATGGCAGAAATACCAAAACAAAACTTAAATTATTAACTGAATTAAAAAATTTACCTGAAAAATATTATGATAAAATATGGAACTTAAAACAACAATATACTAGAGAAAGATTACAATCGATTCAACCGAATTTAGAGTTGCAAACTATATTTAATTTTTTAAAAGACAATAATATTGTAATAAGTATTGCTTCAAATGCTATAAGAAATACAGTACTAACTTCACTAGATAAATTAGGTGTCTTAAAATATTGCGATTTTGTATATTCTAATGAAGATACATTTTTACATAAACCTAATGCTGAGATTTATATGAGATGTATGATACGAGCTAAAGTAAATCCTGATGAGACTATAATAGTTGAAGATTCTCATACTGGCAGAAAGGCGGCCTTACGAAGTGGAGCACATTTATGCCCGGTAAAATGCTCATCAGACACTACTTTTAATTATATAAAAGAATTTATAAATAAAATTGATAGTAATATGGAACAAATAAAACCTAAATGGCAGGGTGGTGATATGAATGTGTTAATTCCTATGGCAGGTGCAGGTACCAGATTTGAAAAAGCAGGATATACTTTCCCAAAACCATTAGTTGATGTTAATGGTAAACCTATGATACAAGCAATTGTAGAAAATATTAATATCGATGCACATCATATTTTTATTGTGCAGAAAGCTCATTATGAACAATATCATCTTCAAACTATTCTTAATAATATAGCCCCTAATTGTACAATTATACAATTAGATAATATGACACAAGGTGCGGCCTGTACTACATTATTAGCAGAAGAATTTATTAATAATGATAAACCACTAGTAATAGCTAATTCTGATCAATATGTAGAATGGGATAGTAATGAGTTTATGTACTCTATGGTGGGTGATAATATAGATGGAGGTATTTTAACATTTAAATCAAGTCACCCTAAATGGAGTTATGCTAAGTTAGGTGATAATGGGTTTGTTACTGAAGTTGCAGAAAAGAATCCTATTTCTGACATTGCAACTGTAGGTATATATTATTGGGCAAAGGGATCTGATTATGTAAAATATGCTCATCAAATGATAGAAAAGGAGATTAGAACTAATAATGAGTTTTATGTATGTCCTGTTTATAATGAAGCAATAAAAGATAATAAATATATTAAAATTTTTGAAGTTCCTCGGATGTGGGGCTTAGGTACACCAGAAGATTTACAAATTTTTCTTAATAATGTCATTAAATGAAGAGGTAGAAAAAAAGAAAAGAGAATTAGCTTTAAAAAGAGCGGAAAATCATAATACTAAAGCTATGGTTCCTTCTAAGAAGCCAACTATTACATTAGATATGAGTATGTCTATTAATGAGTTATATTATATAACAGGATATACATTATTAATGAATAATAAAGGTCAGGTATGGACTCCTCATTCCAGACAGTTTGATAAACATGGTATTAATTGCACTAATCATGCGTTTGGATCTCATATGCATATTTTTTACGATACTTTTTTAAATTGGATGAAAAAAAATAATTATTCGTTAACTGATTCCGATGCAATATTGAAAATGGAGGAACTCGCTAACAGTAACAATTATTTCTATGTTATTATATGGCCCGATAATGCAAATTATCGTATTGCAGTTGATAAATCAAAAGAAGTTATTATACGCAATGTTAACGGATTAGGAAACCCTAAACCATTATATGAAAAACTTAAACGGATGTCTAAAAACGATGAATTACCTCCTCCAGGGTTTAAGCCACATAAAACAAATGCACTCGGTCATGGTACATCAATATCCGAACCGTATAATGTTATAATTGATACGGGACGTCTCCGGTTTTTCAGATAAATCCTATGGAGTAAATTTATTTTTAATTTCTTCGAATGTATCCCCTAACGTACATGCATCTCTAATTACAACGTGTTGTATTTTTTCACTTAAACTCATTTTTACTCTGTTAATATATTGCTGAAGCCAATAAGCATGCTTATTTCTTACTCCATTTAAATCCTTATCATACAAATAATCGTTAAAATACGGTACTCGATTTGGATTATTTTTTTGTTCGTATGTGCTTATTAAGTTATATCCGAAATTTTCTGTAAAAGTATAAGCACCTATTTTATTTGTTAGAAAATAATAACAGCTCGCCTGTGGATATCCTCCATTTATTGCTCCGCTAATTAACGGTTGATATATTATCGGTTCATTTATATTTTCAATTAAATCGTTAATTTGACTATCTAGCGTATTATGTATTTTAATATTCCAATCTTTATCATAATTAAATTTATCTTTTCTTAAGTTTAATGGTTCTAATTGTAAAGCTACATCGTATCGTATTAATAAGACTATATCGAATTTTGGTATATTATGTTTATTTTCTTGTAATAATTGTACAGATCTTTCTAAGCTTAAAAATTGACCTACAGGTCTACATCCTGCGTGTATAATATCTTTAAATGCATTAGAGCTAATATCAAGATTTTTCCTTGTACAATAGCTTTTAATATATTCAACCGGGTCGTCTTGTTCAACAATAGTAGGGTTTAATATATTTTTAATGTACTCTAAATGGTCATACGTTTTTTTAAATTTATAATCTGTTGTAAGCCATGTATGACAGAAAAAATATGGAGTTAATTTAAGTTGCCTAAAGAAGTAACTATTAAATTTTTTGGATATCTCTAGTTTACGAGGTAATCCATATAAACAAACTGCAATATTACGCTCCATAATCAAATTCAGGGTTGTACTTTCTCCAGTCCCCGCCAAAATGTCTCATTTCTTTAATTAAAAATTGCTTATGTTTAAAAAAATCATAATATTTAGTATACTTTTTTATCGTCTCAAGATCTAAATCAGGACAACCTGATCTTGCTATTATAATTTTTCCAAATTTATCTAATACTCTCCTTGATACTTTACTTTCTAAGAGTTGAAGGCCCCACATCTCTCTATATCCCCGACACGCAATATATCTTTCTATTAATTTTCTTTCTACATCATTTAATGTAGGTAATATCTTTTCTTGTTCAAATTCAGTTCTTATTTGTTTTATTCTATTACGTGTAAAGTTATGGCCGAATTTAATTATACCCTCTGTCGTTCCGCACCAAAGTAAATCATGCATTACTATATCATGTTGACTATTAAACCCACCTAGGTGCGCCGGATCTCCACTAGTAACTAAAATTTCATTATTATCTATCGACGCTCTGCAATTTTTTATTACATCTAATACTCGTTCAATTATATTAGGTCGCGGCTGAAAGACTATATCAAATCTACTGCATATAATTAGGTCATATTGTGTTTTAATTTTCTTAAGAACCCTACTCGCCCTTTCAAATGATCTCCATTGATTTATTCGAGCACCTCGGACCACCATCTCTGCGGTTTGCGATCTATTTTTTTTACTTTTATATTTTTCGATAGGTTTAGCTAGTCTTTTAAATTCTTTATCGTAATCGGTTACTATTATATTGGCTGTTTCATATGTCTCCTGTATCTCTTGTTGTAATTTCTTTGGATTGTGTTTAATATAAACTCCTATATGATGACTAGACTCTGTATTCCATGCATGCCCAAAATAATCTATTTTACAGTCTGGAAAAGCTTGATCAAAATACATTTTTGCGACTTTATATGTTCGAGCTTCACCGTATAATAATATTCCTAATTTATACACTTTTAATACTCCATCTATGCGGGTTATTTACTCCAAAAACATACTTTTTATTTTTGTGTATATATTCGTTTGAGATTGATTGATCAAATGCGTTAAATACATAGTGCATGTTTTCGTTATTTTTTACCATATACGCTGATTTGGCATAAAATGTAAAAAATGTGTCATGTGTACATAATAATACATTAGTATGTGCTAATAAAATGTTATCTAAGGCAGAATAAAAAAAGTCATAATAAGCAAACCCGTTTTTATCTATGTGATTTGAACAGTCCTTTGAAGTTACTTTTATATTTTCTATTATACGCGGAACATATGTATTATTTCTCTTTGTATTATACCTTCCAATGTCAATTTTATTTGTAGTAAACATTTTATCTCCAAAATGTTTAGGTAATTCATTATCTAAGATTGGACAATCTGTACATAGAAACAATTTAGGATCTTCTTTTTCATGTTGTTTATAATATTTCTCTATAATAGGTATTATTTTTTCTTTTGTAAACCAAAAAGGAGGAAAAGCGGCATTGCCTAATTCTTTTTCTGATGACTGTCTAATATGTATACCTATAATAAATTGGTTATTAAAGTATTTTTTTAGATAAAAATCTAATTGTTCTTTAAAAGTATATGAATATTCGAATTGATTAAAAAAATCATAATAATTTATTAATGTATGTGACGCCATTTCTGGCCATATGACATTTCCTACTCCTATTCTATATGTATTGTATATAAATCTATAATTATTATTAAGAAATATTTCTTTCATAGTATTTTGCTTGTCATGATCAGCAATTGCTATGGCTCCGCTATGTACATAATGAGGTTGGTCGTCGTTTACATATAATTCTGGAAATTCCTCTGGATTATAAAACTCTACATTATTTATTTTGTGTGGTTTTTTATATAGAGCTTTCCATAGATTGATATTATAACCTCTACTTCCTAAGAACTGTTCATTTTTAACTTCTTTTTTTCTATTATATATACTCCATGTTGCATCGAAAATTAAATCTCTATTAGTCTGTTGGCATATATAATATGTACCTAAAAGGCCAAAATGTAATTCAGCAATCCCACCAGGTCTATGAGGTATTAAAAAATTTTTATTCATTATCCGATATAAATAACTCACAATATTTTAGTTGGTCGTATCCTGATTTATTAAATTTACCGAGCTCATGAGTAAAGTCGTGAACTCTTAGATCAATGTGATCTCGCAGTCGCTGGTTTTCATCGTTTTCATTTTTATTTTCTGAGCTCGTACCATCTTTATTTCTTATATAGTATGTTGTGTGTTGTATTTTTATATCTTTTATTAAATCTAAAATAATCATAGTATGTCCTATATCTGGATGTCGGGACACCCAGTCGGTTATTCCATTTAGTGCAGCATCATATCCCCAATGTAGTATCTCTTCTGGGACACACCCATTAAATATATTTCCAATTGTAGTAGAACAAATAGGAAAACAATTACCTTTTCGTTCATGGTAATGAGGAACATGAGTATCATCATCTATATGGATATACATATATTTTTTATTCCCATTAAATTCTTTTAATACATTTACAGTTTTCTCAAATAATATTTCATCCCAATTTTCAGTAATAATTTTCGTATCATTGTTTAATGGCCAATAAAAATACGCTGGATCACATATCTTATAACATAAATTAATACCACCTTTACATAATTCATGTGTTCTCTGTCTAATAATTAACTTAAAACAAATATTTGTTTTGTCGCCGTAATTAGAATAATAATCTATCGACTCGTAATCATCAAAATCTATTAAAACAGTTACATTTATTAAATCTAAATTTTTAGTTTTAGTTTCAATTGAATGAATGAGCTGTTTTGTTAATTGCAATCTTTCTCTAGAACATAAAACAATGCTTATAAGTTTTTTATCTTTAAAATATTTTTCTTTATCCTCTATTTTCATTATTTGACATTAATCTATTACAATAAATTTGAGCAACATTAAAATCTTCTATAGTATCTAAATCAATACACTCAGTTCTATCGCCTATTATATAAAAATATGGATTGGCCCCTACACGACATCTAAATCTATCATATGCACGTTTAGATATACCGTATAATCCAGTAGTTTCTTTAAGTACAGGAGGAGCATCTTGAGATCTAGGTAAAATATTAGGCTGATAATTAATAGGTTGGCCTTGAAACCAGTGCCAACCGTATTCCTCAGTAGCAGTTAAAACAGAATCGTATTTGGATGAATGAGTTAATTTATCTGCACATTCTCTAATAGTTTTTGGTTTAAGAAACGGTGCTGTAGCATATAATTGAAAGTAATAATCATATTCATCTACAAAATCTATATCATAATGAAAAACATCATTACCATTTGCTGTATCTAACGTCAACTCAGGTTTTCTTTCTATCCATTTAACGTTATTTTTAAAGCAATACTCCTTAATATCCGAACTATCTGTATCCACATATATATCATCAAAGCAATTTGCCTCTATACAATGATTTATAATATATTGATAAAGAGGCTTATCACCTATAAGCTTAAAATTCTTGTCTTTAACTCTTGTAGAGTTTTTTTTAATCGGTATTGTCGCGCAAACTTTCATAAGGTATTTCTGGTTTAGGTGTTATTAGATTATAAAACGCTTTATTCATATCTTCATTACTATACACTACATGACTCTGTCCACCCTCCTGCTTTATATGTAGTTCTTTTTCTTTATTTTGTTTTTGTATTTTTACAAATCTCATCCACTTTTCTACACTATTCGGCCAATCAAAACATATTCTTCTGGTATGTAGTTGATGGTTTATAATAGTGTTGCCTGTAATCAGCTCTCCTGATCCCCATTCATATGTTAATCTGCTCCGGTTTAAATTCGTTAAATCTTTATGTATACTGTCTAAAAAATTAAAATATAATTGCTTATTTAACGTCTTCATTGATTTATTATCACCGTATATTACCCAATCTTTTAAATGTAAAGTACATCCTGTATTATTAAAAGGTCGGTTTTTATTTGTTTGATAAAATATTTGGTCTTCATCAAATGATACACTATTTAACGATATAATTTCTTTAGGTATTATTCTATTATCTTCTAGTCTAGTTGGTTCTTTCCAGGCTTGTAGTCCTTCTCCAAATATACCTTCTTTTTTAAAAAAACTGAACATTTGTATATAGTATACATATTTGTCTCTCCAATATTGTCTTCCATCGCTGTATATTTCTCGCGGAGCAAATTTTAAATCAGTCCTAATTCGAATTATTAGATCGTATTTTATCCTGTAAGTTGACTCATATTCTTCTAATAGCTCAGTTACTTTTTTTATGCTTGTAAATTGTCCTAATAATCCTATTAACGACGCCCCGTCTGTTAATTCATAAATAGTTTTAAATTTATTTTTTACTTCTGATATGTGACTATTGGCTAATTTAATATACTCTCCTAATATTTCTGCTTCTTTATGGATTTGATCTTGATTTTCTATTACTATGCTTTTAGGCTTTAATGTTTTATTTAAAAGTTCAAAATTTACACCTTCATACTCTTTGGTAATATCATCTATTACATTATATCCGACGTTATCCCAAAAATGGCAAAAAAAATCAGTTTGTTCGACCTCAGAACAGTCCTTAAACCAAAATTCTTTTTTAATATTTTCTACATTTTCCTGTATAAACCGAGGCTGTCCGTATAATAATACTGCTACTTTCATTTTACCTTACTCCATTCATCATATTTACCTTTTAACATCATCAAATCTGTTGTTTCTTTTGTTACATTCGGTCTAACTATCCCATAATTCATCGTTTTAGGAATTATAGGTATTTTTTTACTTTTAATATACTCCGTTATCACGTGATGCGGGTTCCCATTTAAATGAGATCTGCCTAAAGGGTATCTCGATAACTCATGTAACATTTCTCCGTGACAAATTATATTAAATGCATTTGAAGTACCATACATATAACAATATTCCATCCAGTTTTGACCTTTATACGTAGTATATAACCAAGGTGTAAGTATACAGTCTCCATTTTGTGTAACATCTTTTCGTATAAGATTTTCTTTTTTCAAAAACTCTATTAATTGTCTTGAGTTATTAGTTTTAGGGTCTCGTATGATATCAAATCTAGTTTTTACGACTATGTCATATGTAAATTTTTCTTTTTTCTCAGTACTATGCTTTAGTTCATTACACTTTCTCATACTATACCATTGTGAAAATGAACACAAATTTGTATTTTTAATTTTTTCTAGCCAATTGTATGGTAGAGTACATTGCCCTAACACATTGTCTAATACATTTTTATTTTCTATTAAAATCTCTTTTGGTGAGTATAGTTTTTTTAATGTTTGCTTTAAATCGATCTTGGTATAACTTTGCTTATAGATCTGGTCACGGCCCTCGCCATTATTACCTGGGTGTGTCGTATCTTCCCATGAATGTATAAATATATCTGGCTTGTATGGAGCATAATATTCTAACATATTTTTATACGTCATTAAATATTGCCTAGGCTCTCCACTTATACATAATGCAATTTTCATTAGTCCGTTATAAAGTCCGTTAGATTACCCCAGTCGTGTTTATGGTAGTGATAGTCTTGGTTCAAAACTTTTAAAAAATTGACGTGATCTGGATGTCCGGAGTCAAAAATGTTATGATAATTATAATCTTTATCAGTAAATGTACCCCAGTTAAATATTCTAGATGTATATGAGAAGAAATCATGTGCTTGAGCAATGTGAATAAATTCTGGTATACTTTTATAGTTATTATTTTGTACACACATGTCTAATCTTACTTCTTTAAGCCCTATAGACTGTATAAAATGTAAGTTTTTTAGTAAGCGATCCCAGTTCCCACCTACTCTTACTTTATCGTAGTGTTCTTTTATACCAGCATCTAAACTTATAATAGCCCTAACATCTAATTTATGTATGTTTTTAAGCTTCTCCCAACGTTTCTCATCAAATAATACACCATTTGTTTGTAGTGTTAATGTAATTTTAGGATTAAGACGTGGGTTAATTTTTTTCATTAATTCAAAAAATGATGGTGAACCAAATGGATCACCAGAACCAGTTATATTGAGCTGTACTTTATGAGGCTTACTGTGAATCATTCGTAGTAAGCGCTTGTTTATCATTAATGTTTGTTTATATTTGTCGGGTTGATTTTTTTCTCCGTATTGTATTAAATTTTTTCGACAACTAGGGCATTTCAAGCTGCAAGACTTATCATAGCATAGATTTACTATACTAGGTGGTTGTGCAAACTCTATTTCAAATTCTAAAATAAATCTTAACTCATCTCCAAATTTGCCAGCTAAAACTTCCTCCCTAGTCGGTAGTGTATTATTTTGAATTCTAGGACATTCTTCTGGATTGCACATACTAAAGGA
>Ga0209756_1005077_pt1 | contig 10047 bp, 14 predicted proteins | sample ETNvirenome_6_85_FD_184071 | JGI IMG/M metagenome (GOLD analysis project Ga0209756, IMG submission 184071) | Marine viral communities from the Pacific Ocean - ETNP_6_85 (SPAdes) (version 3) | ecosystem: Environmental > Aquatic > Marine > Oceanic | place: Pacific Ocean | collected 2013-06-19
TATACATACTGTCTCTCATCACGCACCTCCGTACGCTAAAATAGCCAAGTCGGCCAGTTCCCATTCTCTCTCTCTCAATAGAGAGAGAGAGAGAATGGGGGTTCCATACGTGTCAACTCCGAACCTCCTCACACGGTTGGACATGAACATCCCAACAATCAGAACACCCACACATAGGCCATGAGAACTCACAACACGGCTCACACGGGTCCAAATGAGTCCACGGATGCCCACCGCGCGGCTCCGCCAACGCAGCAACCTTCGGAACCTCACGCGCAAACGACACCGCACACTCATGGCACAAAGCCACCTCTACGGGATCATCCGCATAGTTGTCCGAAAACCCACCGTAGTAGTCATACACAACCAGCAACAACCCGCCATCCAACTGCCTAGCGTTGTCACCTATGACCATACTTGCGCACCTGTCGCAAGGGTATTTATCTGTTCTCATACGCGTACCTCCTGTAAGCGCCTATTCATTGCCAAAGCATAATCATGCAGCAGGAGGGTGCCACCTGCTTAGGACAGGCACACCCTCCCATTCGCCGCAACCGATTGTGCTACGGGTGAAAGGAGGATGCCACCTAACGAGGCTAACCTCGCATTTCGGCGCATCGGCCTCGCCTTACAGGACGATTAGTCCAAACGAGGCATAACCAGCGCAACGGGTTACGTCCCGAACGTCTGGATGACACCCTCCAAGTGGAGGTGAGGGGAATCGAACCCCTGTCCACAAGCGTCCGACATGCGGCTTTCACTTGCGTCGAAACCAGAACCACCCCCGTGGTGCCTGTTGCGGAGGACAAACCCTACCGCTTCTTGGACAGGCAACGCTATGCGCAGGGACAGGCAACTCCTACACACACCACCTGTACTATGCTTCCTTTCAGGGACTTACACGGGCTTAGGAACCATGAGCACTCGTTCAGTTCCCACACAAGGATGTAGCCCTGCGCACCTGTGTCTACAACCACAGGTAACCCGACGCCACGCACCACATGGGTGCCGCTTGCAGCCTAAAGCCTATTTACCCTCGCTGCAACGAGCCTACACGCTACGCCTCCAGAGCCATCTCCTCCAAACGCGTCTGCGCCCACTCCTGCACATCCTCCAACTCCCCCCAGATGCGATTCAGCGTGGACGGGAGCGGCGTCCTATCCGCTACCACATCCGCCAACCACACCAGCGCACCTACCAACTCGTCAACACCCTCATCATCCATGAACATGGCGTACAAGCCCTCATTCGCATCCACACACGTTACGTCAATCACGGTTGCTCCCTTCACACACACACTCACCGACCGAAACCAGAAACGCAAACGCACCCACAGACGGGTACAGATACGCAGGCCACGGAGCCACGCTGCCCTCACGCAGCACGTTACCACGCCCATCACACAACTTGCAATCAACTTTCATACAGCACCTCCTGTGCATCGCGGAAACCAGAAAAAGTCCAACCTCCCATTCTCTCTCTCTCAAGAGAGAGAGAGAGAGAATGGGGCCTCATACGCTAGACCGCCAACTCAGCCAACTCCTCCTCATACGCCCAGTCGCCCCACCCATTCGCTGACGCCTCATCCACATACATACCCGCCTCCTCGTCGTACAGCGCATCATCCAGCGCCTGCTCGTCGTCGTCAGACCACTCACTCGCTTGCGCACTCCCGTACGTCCCGCCGAACAGCGCCTCACCCAGCAACCACTCAGCGTAGTTGCAGGTGTGTGAGGCATACAGTTTCTCACTCCACGCCACACTCGCCTTCGGGTTCCGTATCATCCGCGCCTCACGGGTTTCAGGGAACACATCCCAGTCCAACTCACGCCCCGCATTCGTACCCAGCAGAGTCAACAACTCCACCTCACCAAGCGTGTACCTGTCAGGTGTGATCAACACCTGCACACGCCCCAGCATCTGTGGACAGTTCCACAGCGCCTGAGCAAACTCAGGACTACTCGTAAACATACGCACCTCCGTACGCTATGCATGTACATGGGCAGGATTACCCATGCTTGTGCCCACCCGCAGGATGGACACAAGCATGGGTGCGGACCCGCAGGTCCGCACCCACACCCCGCTCAGGCTAGGCGAGCCCGTGGGCCGTAGCAGCCTCGTGGCAGCGTGTCACCTCGTGCGCCCAGCCCTTCGCCGTGGCGATTGCCACCGCCTTGCCGATGGCGGCTGCACACTTGGCTGCGTCACCCTCGTTCATGGCCTGCGTGGCTGCCCCCAGATGGCCGTTGATCTGGCGGTACGCTTTCTTGTTTGCGGCCTTCTTCGCCGCCTTGTCCACAGGTGCCTTCGTGGTGGGCGCCTTCGTGGTGGGCTGGTTGGTCATCGACGGAGTGTCGACCACCTGCTCGTCGTCGGAGACTGTGAGCGTACCCAGCAGGGCCACGAGGGCTTTGTGCTGGGCATTCGTCATCGTTACGGTCATCATCGCTGAACCTCCAAGGTCCATTTTTGGGGTGGGGTCTTTTTCCCCCCTCAACAAGTTGAGGGGGGGAAAAAGCCCCCAGTTTCGGCCAGCCAACTAAACGCTCCCTTCCATCTCCGATGGAAGGGAGCGACCCCTCGGCATCGGTTGGATTCGCTTCCAGCCACCCGCAGTACCGTGATCGCATTATGCGCGCGCAGTACCACGCACGGCTGGAAACTGCTGGTCAAAGCCTCACCTATGCGCGCACGCGCCTGTGCGTTGCACCGGCCCCACGGACACCTGACCCCATCCCCACCCCCCTTCGGGGGCGGGCGCGCGGATCTGTTGTATGTATAGATATGGAGGGGCAGATTGGGCAAAAAAGAACCCCCTGTGGGGGGTTTGTGCGCTTGTATGCGATATTGGTTGTTTACTCAGTACCATTCCCCGTCGCTGGGAAGCGACGGGGAATGTTTACTCAGTACCAAGTACTTATGGGTTGAAGTGTCCCATTTTTGTTCATTGGGTTGGTACAATGCCCGTTTGGGACACCTGCGCCTACAATCAGGAAAGGGGTTTCATATGCCGAGAAGTAGAACAGGAAGTAGGGTTGCGAAGCGTTCTCGTAGCCGTGGTGGTAAGACGCCTAATACGGTAGCGCGTGGAACGCGTAAAGCGCGGCCTAGGGCGATAGCGCGGGGGCCGTCGGCTTCGGCGGCTAAGGCGCGTGCAAGGCGTCAGGGTCGTGGTGGCCGCTAACATGGCACAAAACGGTGGCGGCAAAGGCTGGAAAACAGACACAGACACAGGCAAACAAGTCATGCCGCCTGCATGGCGCAACTTCCTAGACTGGCTGCTAATGGGGCCAGAGCGCGAACCGTCCACGCAGAAAGCGTGGGCGGAGGCGAACGGAGTCCACAGCGACTCCTTGCGCCGATGGAAGCGCGACCCACGATTCATTCGTGAATGGGACCGACTCGCTGCCGAACTAAACATTAACCCTGAAAGGGTTCAGAGCGTCGTAGATGCTCTTTGGCAGCGGGCGGCGGCGGGGGATACTAAGGCTGCGTCTTTGTATTTGCAGTATGTGGAGAAGTTTACGCCGAAGCGGCGTTTGGTTGTTGATGATGCTCGTGAGGTGGCTGGGATGTCTGATTCTGAGTTGGCTGATGCTTTGGAGTCTGAGGTTGTTGGTCTTAGGGCGGTATCGTGATTCCTGAAGATGAGATAGAGTGGGAGGATGCAGATGAGGTGTTGTCCTGTGCGGTGTTGTCATGCGGATTGGAAAATCCCGAAATTTGTGAATCTTGCCAGTAGATGGCGGGAATGCAGCCAAGGTTATCGGTGCGATTGCTGCTCTTGTTGCTGCTGTCGGCGGGCTTCTGGTGGCCGTTAGGGGAGACTCTCCAGACTCTTCGTCTGGAGGTGTGACTATTGTTTTGCGTGAGGTTGGCGATTATGAACGCTTTTTGGACGATAATCCCAGCCATTGGCGAGAGTGAGTTGTTTCGATGAGTCGGCTGGGGGAACTGAGGCAGGAGGCTGAGTGGCGTAAATGTCGACGCAGCGAAATCTATTTTTTGGAAAATTATTGGCATATTGCGCATCCTGCTCATGGCCGTATTTTATTCAAGTTGCGTGGGGCGCAGTCTGAGGCGTTGCGTCGGTGGGAAAGTAATCGTTATTCGTTGACTTTGAAGGCTCGTCAGATTGGGTGGACGACGTTGGTGTCTGCGCATCAGTTTTGGTTGGCGTTTTTTCACGACGATCAGAACGTTATCGATTTGTCGCGTACGGAGCGGGAGTCGATTTTGTTGTTGCGTAAAACTAAGTATGGGTTTAAGCATTTGCCGATGTGGATGATTGAGCGGGGTCCGCAGTCGTTGATGGATCATCAGCAACGCATGGGGTTCGATAACGGTTCTCAGATTACGTCGATGCCTTCGGCATCTGACCCTGCGCGTGGTGAGTCTGCTACGTTGGTGGTTGTGGATGAGTGGGCGTTCCTACCGAACCCTGAGGAGGCGTGGGCGTCTATTGAGCCTGTTGCCGATGTGGGTGGCCGCATTATTGGGCTGTCTACTGCTAACGGGTCGGGAAACTTTTTTCATCAGTTGTGGGTGGGGGCGTCTACGGGGAACAATCAGTTTGATCCAATGTTTTTTCCGTGGTCTGCTTCCGAGGATAGGGATGAGTCTTGGTATGAAGGTAAGAAGAGTTCGATGTTGCCGTGGCAACTCGCGCAGGAGTATCCGACGAGTGCCGAAGACGCATTTGTTCGTTCTGGTAATCCTGTATTCGATCTTGACGTTCTTAATGATATGCGTGTGCATGTTCGACAGGGTGTGGACGGTTACCTCCATGAAACGTCCAAAAATGTTTTGGAGTTCCGATGTTGACGGTGTGGGAGCAGCCTGAGCGTTGGTCGGGGTATGTTTTGGGTGTCGATACTGCTGAGGGGTTGGGGCATGGCGATTATTCGTGTATTCAGGTTATTGATGCGAAGAAGGGGGAGCAGGTCGCTGTTTGGCATGGACGTATCCCGCCTGATGAGTTGGCTACTGAGGTGTATCGTTTGGGTTTGTGGTACGGGAACGCTCTTTGCTGTGTTGAGGCCAACAATCATGGTTTGACGACGATTACGGTGTTGCGTCAGTTGGGGTATCCGAACATGTATCGTCGGCGGGCGTTGAATACGTCTTCTCAACGTATTTCGCAGGAGTATGGGTGGAAGACGACACGTACGTCGAAGCCGTTGATGATTGATGACTTGGGTAAGGCTTTGAAGAATGATGAACTAATTTTGCATTGTGATTCTACGATTGCGGAGTTGCGTACGTTTGTACGTAATGATCGTGGGTCGATGTCTGGTTCGCCGTATGATGATCGGGTGATGGCGTTAGCGGTGGCGAATCAGATGCGCAAGTTTGCGTATGTGCCCGAGTATGTGCAGCATGTGGATGATACGTGGACGTTTGATTGGTGGATGAGGCAACTCCCGTCGGGGGTTGCAACGGATGATACAATTGGTACTTACCTGTCTCGTGGGACAGCGTAATCATTCTTGTAGGACACATTGAACAAAGGAGAGTCCTATGGCAATTGGCCGAATGGCTAAGTACAATGACGTTGGTGCAGGCGGTAAGCCCATTTTGGGCAATACGTCGATGCTGTCCAACGGTCCCGCCCGACCGGGCGGGTCGCAGAAGGCCACTGTCGGTTTGGGTCAGGATAAGGCTCACCGTGGTGATAAGGCTGCGGGGACTCGTCCGCGTTCGACGCCTAAGAACCAGCACGGTAAGACGGGCAAAGTTGAGCCTGCTTCGAAGCAGCCCGACTCTGCTGTTCGTTGATTCTGCCTGCTGACGCTTCCTATACAGAGTTTTGCGATTACGTTGTCGGGCAGCGGGGTCCGCTGTCCGACGACGAATTGCAGGACTTGTGGGAGTGGCGTCAGAAATTGCTTGGTTTGACGGTCGTGACTGGGCGCGGTTACCGCTCCCAGTTACCACCTGATGAGCAACATATGACGTTGAAGCAGCGCGAACAGAAGTTACTATCGGAAGCGCGTGCAGCGGGGAAAGACCCCGTGTACGTTGGGCGACGTTGGGTGTAGGTTATGGCACGAAAGAGCCGTTCAGAGCGTTACGAGAACACTAAGGAACGCTTGGAGGTGGCGAAGCGTTGGCGCCACGACGAGGGTTATGAGGATAAGTGGCGCCGCATGATCGACTTGTATCGTGGGAAGACGTATTGGGAGTCGGGCGGTATTGGTACACCCAATGACCGCATTTCGATCAATATGGCGTTTTCTACGATCAACGTGATTGCTCCATCTGTCGCAGTGAACCACCCAACGATCACTGTTGTTGCCAACAGGGAAGACGATAGCGACCGCGCCGTCTTCGTTGAGGCAATTATTAACTATATGTGGCGTCATCACGACTACCGTAAGCCGTTTCGTCGTACAGTTAAAGATTTTTTGATTATCGGCCACGGTTGGGTAAAGGTGGGTTGGAAGTTCGTTGAGGAGGAGCGACAGCGATCAGAATACGAGGTAGACGACGAATACAGGGCTTCTGTTGATGAAATTGATGCCTATGCAGTTGATAATCCTGATCTTGCGGGCGAATTGCCAACCAATGACGACGTTATGGCGTCGATTCCGTCTACTCAGATGGAAATTGTGGAGGATCAGCCATTTGTGGAGCGCATTTCGCCGTTTGACATGTTTATCGACCCTGAAGCGACTTGTTTGGAAGATGCTAAATGGATTGCGCAACGAATTGTGCGTCCGATTGAAGAAGTTCGGCGTGATAAGCGGTTCCGTAAGGGTGTGCGGCAGAATCTTCAGGCAGATTCTGGTTTGAAGGTTCGTTGGGAAAATGATGACGAGCGTGACCAGTATTCTGACCTGATTGAGCGTGTGACGCTATATGAGTATTATGACTTGGAAGAGGGGCTACTTTCGGTTTGTGCCGAGGGTGCGGACGACTATTTGCTTGATCCTACCCCGATGCCGTATAATTTCGGGCATCCGTTCGTTTTGATTCGCAATTACGACATTCCTGACACATTTTACCCGATGGGCGACTTGGAGGCGATGGAGTCGCTACAGGAAGAGTTGAACAAGACCCGCACACAGATGGTCAACCATCGTAAGCGATATGCACGCAAATACCTGTATCACGAGCGTTCGTTCGGCCCTGAAGGCCGAGAAGCGTTGGAATCCGACGACGACGGACGGTTCGTCCCCGTTGTGGATGAGAACAGGCCATTGGGGGAAGTTGTTGTACCGTTGCCGCAGGTGCCTTTGGCACCCGAAATGTACAACCATTCTACGATGATCGAAAATGATATAAACACTGTTAGCGGTGTGTCCGAATATGCTCGTGGACAGATGCCTGAAATCCGTCGCACAGCGACAGAAGCGTCGATTATCGCTGACGCAGGCAATGCGCGCGCTTCTGACAAGTTGGCTATGGTCGAAATTTGCATTGGCGAGGTTGGCCGTCGGGTTATTCAGTTGATGCAGCAGTACATGACCCGCGATCAGATGGTTCGCATCACAGGCAAAGATGACCAGAAGCACTTTGTTGCATACACACGGGACGATATTCTTGGAGAATACGACTTTGAGGTTGAGGGGGGTTCTACACAGCCTTTGAACGAGACTGCGCGACGCCAGCAGGCCATTTCGTTGATGAACGCAATGGCCCCGTTGGTGGGGCTGATTGTTGATCCTGCCGAGTTGGCACGCTACGTCTTACAGTACGGATTCGGGGTAAAGAACCCTGAAAAGTTTTTGGTGCAACAGCAGCCTGCGATGCCTCCGCAGGGTGGGCCTCCCCCTCAGGGGGGACCACCTCAAGGGGCACCTCCGCAGGGTATGGCTCCTCCCGCGATGACGGGTGGTACGGGGCCAGCACCTATTCCAGATCAGGTTTTTGAGTCTACGGGCGGCGTGCCGCCCGAGTTACTAACCCAGTTGCAGAATCAAATGGGTATGGAACTGCCAAATCTGTGATTTGGGACACTATTTTCTTTACAATAGGAATAACCGAAAGGATTCCACATGGAAAATGAAACGATGGAACTGGGCACCAGTACTCCTGAACTTTCAAATGAAGCAACTTCAGGACAAGGCACACACACTGTCAAGATAGACGGCGAAACGCACCTTGTTTCTTTGGAGGAACTTCAAAACGGTTACCAACGTCAGGCGGATTACACCCGTAAGACGCAGGAGTTGGGCCGTGAACGCGAGAGATTGGCTCAAGGTGAGGCAATCGTCCAAGCATTAGAGGCTGACCCCCGTGGGGCCATCACCGCCTTAGGTGATGCCTTTGGGGTTAGTACGGGCAACCAATCCCCTCAGGTTGAAGAAGACTTTGAGGATTTGGACCCTGAAGAAATTCGCTTGCGACGAATTGAAACATCCATTGAAACTCAAGAACGAGCGGGAAGACAGCAGAATTTGCAGAAGGATTTGCAGAAACTGCGCAACAAGTACGGAACTGACATTAACGAGAGTGAACTATACGCACACGCTCTTCGCAACAACATAGGCAATTTGGAAGCCGCTTACACGCATATGACTTACGAGTCGATGCAGGATAGGGCTAGGAATGCTGATATTGTGGAAGAGAAGCGGGCTGCGAACGTGGTCGATTCGACTACGGGAGGTTCGACTTCGGGTAATGTTGAGCGTGCTGTCGGCGCGGTGTCTTCGATCCGCGACGCTTATCGTCTGGCTTTAGAAGAATCTAACAACTAACCAACTATATTTGAAAGGGGTGATTCAGCATGGCAGGAAATGATAATTTCGATCAGATTCTATCAACCACGTTGAAGAACTACATCCCTAAGTTGACGGACAACATCTTCTCTGCCCGACCACTGTTCTACGCGCTGACCAATGGACAGACCATTCGGCGCATTAGTGGTGGTGCAAAGATCGTTGTTCCGCTCATCTATGGGACCAACAGCACCGCTGCCTCGTATAGTGGATCGGATACCATCTCCACGACTGCTCAGACTGGCATTTCTGCCGCTGAGTACGACTGGAAGCAGTACGCGGTCACTATCACGATCAACGGTATTGAAGAAGCAAAGAACAACGGCGAAGCCGAAATCATTGATCTGCTGGAAGGCAAGATCATGCAGGCTGAGGAAACCGTCATTGAGAACATGAACACCATGTTTTGGGGTGATGGCACGGGTAACAGCAGCAAGGACTGGATTGGTCTGGATCTGATTGTTACCAAGCCCAACACAGCCCTCGGTGGGATTGATCCGACTGATTCGGGGAACTCTTGGTGGGCATCGACGGAAACCGACGAAGGTGGCGCTTTGGCACTTGCTACAATGGCAAATGTCTACAACACCGTTTCAGTCGGCAACGACCAGCCAACCATCCTGATCGGCACGCAGGCTGTATACGAGTCCTATGAGGCTCTGCTTCAGCCGCAGTTGCGGTATTCGGATGCTGGTACGGCAGACGCTGGATTCCAGAATCTGCTTTACAAGGGCGCACCCGTCACATTTGACAGTGCTTGCACTTCAGGAGAATTGATGTTCCTGAACACCAAGTATCTGCGCCTTGTGGCTCATTCGGACGTTTGGTTCAAGCCAACACCGTTCGTGCGGCCCACCAATCAGGATGCGCGTTACGCGCAGATTTTGTCTTACGGTAACTTGACTTGCAGCAACCGCGCTCGTCAGGGTTACATGTTTGGCATTACCTGATAACAATTTGTTTGTGGGGGCGGAAGTCCCGCCCCCACAAACTGTCTAGCAGAATGGAAACGAATGGCACGTAACAGCGTCCCTGCGCTCGCATACCGAGCCAATGCTATCCCAGCAGGATCGGTTGGCGCTCCTCCCGCCATATATGCGATGGGGGCTGCTAAAGGCGCCCGTTTGGTGGCAGGGGTTTCAGAACTCGTTGACGAGTGGGAACCCCCTCAGACCACACTTTGTTCTGCTTCGACCCGCAGCGGGGCGGCGTGTAAAGCGCGCCCCGTTGCTGGGTCTGTTCTCTGTGCCTCACATACACGACAGGCGGCAAAGGCGGTACTCTAATGGCGATGACTATTAAACAGATGCGGGACCAAATCCGC
>Ga0209756_1005091_pt1 | contig 10021 bp, 24 predicted proteins | sample ETNvirenome_6_85_FD_184071 | JGI IMG/M metagenome (GOLD analysis project Ga0209756, IMG submission 184071) | Marine viral communities from the Pacific Ocean - ETNP_6_85 (SPAdes) (version 3) | ecosystem: Environmental > Aquatic > Marine > Oceanic | place: Pacific Ocean | collected 2013-06-19
AACTGGACAAATTGTGATACATAATCCAACCAAATCAAGATGGATTATAATGGAGGCTAAACCCTATGAGCCGCTTGACCCACAGTGTGAGCTATTCACAAAGCCGCATAACCCGACACCAAAAGAGAAATATAAAACAATCATAAATGCTTATTGTTTATATTCAGGGAGTAAACCAGACTATTGGAAACCAAACCAGTTAGATGATTGGGTTATGACATACCGCGATTGTGAGGACCACGATTCAATATGGGAAATCGTATAAGCCAGAGGAGGAATAAATGAGTTATAACCTTAATAATGCACGAGTGGGCGATTTGCTAGTTTGTTACTTGTGGTATGCGCTGAAACCGGAGGAACTACTTGGCAAATTCATCGTCGTCTCAAAAGGAAGTTCCGAGGCCAACAATAATAAAAATGGTGAAAGTCCAGAATTAACCTTGCATGTCATCCAGTCTAAAGAGAACTATTCTCCTATAAGCGATTATGTAGGAAGAAACTGCACTTTCAGGATAGATGTTATGCAATCGGAGATAACGACTTGGAACCTTGAGTATCGCCCAGGGGGGAAAGAAGTGGTTGAAAGTGGGTTATCGTGGGAAGATATAGATTGAGCATATGGGTATTTATAGTTGTAGCCGTCATATGTTTATTAATAGACAAGGTTGAAGGGGGTTGATTTGGGGTTTGACTAAGTACATAGTCATTGAGTTTGTCAAGCGATATATTATCGCTTGTGTTCTTATCTCCCATATAAGAGAACCTTAACCTAAACGATGTACATAGAGCCTGTAATAAAAAGCACCATTTGCACCACTTTGATTTGGAGGTGCTGAAAAACTTTAATTTATTTTATTATAAGCCTCGTGCATATGCCAATTTAAACCTTGACAATGGAGAAGCCCATAAAAATGTCAGAAAAGTGGTATACAGTGGGCCCAATTCGCGGTATAATATGTTTATAAAGAGGAGGAACACACCGATGACAGTCATTTAAGGGCCACAGCCTCCGTTCGGCGATTGTGATTTGGCCCACCTCTCGTTAACCACCTTTTAATCACCTCAAACCCTCAAACCACACAATTCGGAGCTATCATATGCGCAACACTAACACCAACCGCACAATTCTCGCTAATAAAGTCGCCAGTGATTATGACATGAAGGGCCTTAAAGCCTTTAAGAGCTTTTTCATTAATGCTCTTAAAGACGAATATGCTCAAAATAAAGATGCATTTGTACAAGACACTAAGACATATATGAATAAATAAACCACTTGACAATTACTTGACAATAAAGTTATAGACAGGCCGCTCACAAACAAGTATAATGTATATACAAACAAACGAGGTACTCACACATGAATCAGACACTCATCAACCGAATCGAACACTCTTTGACCGAGCAACTTAATGCAGCAATCGAGGACATTGTGATGTCTGTGATGGAAACGCAATTAGAATGTCATGACTTTGACACACAGTATGATGCGGCCCATGATGCTATTAATAACTTTGAAGCCGATATCGGTGAATTAGCTGAAAACATCGGTGAGTCCATCCGTGCACAAATGGTGCAACGTCTGGAGGATGTCACAACAATGTGCCTCGAAACCTTCACACACACCGAATTACCGGCTGTCAAAGCCGCTTATGAACAAGACGGTCAGCTTGACAAGCCAGCTCGACGGGAGGCATGGTGCAATTGGGTTGATTATTTAAATAAAGAAGGTCGTATATCGGACTATGAAGCCGCTAACATTGATGCAGATGTGGATAGCCTATAATGTTAAAAACTAATTTATCTTCTTCAGGGCCCTTATCGCGAACACAGGCAAACATGGATATGTTTTGTCTTAACCTTATATATGCCACTGCATGTAATTACACTGTGCAGGCATATCAGCTATTGGAGAAAGCAGAGCCTACAAAGGCCAACCAAGCCGATATCAAATTCTACTTAGAAACCCTATTTTCAAAGCCATTAGAGGAAAACGTATAATGTTATCTATTCAACAATACAAAGCTAATCAGCAACTTGCTATCACTGGCCAGTTTACAGCCCACTTATCATACGGTGTACCGCAGGTTATCGTCATGCATGATAGCAGTGAATTAGCCGGTACGGTTATGTATAATAATGCATATTATTCAAATACTACCAGCAAGCATAAAAATGCATTTATGCGGTCACTGTGTGAAAAGTCTTACACATTCATTCCGGCGACACCTGCCGAAATCCAAGAGGTTACGGGTTTAGAAGTTAAAGGAAATAAATAATGTCGACACCTGCTATTATCTATATTATTATTACATTAATGACCCTAGCACTCTGGGGATTAATCCATAACAAATCGATTAAAGTTAATGTGTGGGCTAAGTTAGCCGATGTAACGTTACTATCTGCCTTATTATATTGGGGCGGGTTCTTCTCTTAGAAACTGGATAACCGAGGTCATAAAAAATAAATGTCTAAAAACCTAGAAAGATACTGGCAAATCGAGTATATCCTCCAGCAATTATGGAGCGAGCCACATCATACCAGGGACTATACAAAGATAGCTGCACTCAATAAGGAACAGAACGGTATAGTAGATGCATTTAGGGAGGATGAGCGCCGACAAGCTGAAGATGTCGCCCTCATGAATCATTAATAATTGACACAAAGTTAACACAAAATTCACAACCTGACAAGTCAAACGATTTGTCAGGTTTTTCCTTATATATGGGTACCCCCTCCCCCCCCCTCTCACTCTCCCGAATGTAGCCTCCCAACTGGTATATGGGCTAGGGCCGTCAGATACATTCGCGATACGACACCCAGAAAATTTTCCCAGAAATAAGGGTTCCCAAAAAAACCCCAGAAAAAATTTGACAGACTTAAGATTCAAAATAGACTATTTATATATAAAGAGGATCCAAATCATGAAAATTACAAAAAACCAGCTAAAAAGAATCATTAAGGAAGAGATTTCAAAAGTTCTTGAAGAATCATATTCCGTGGGGGGATCAAAATACAGGGGTCTAGACACGAGTGGGGACTACGATTTATCGGATTGGGAAGCAGCGCAGGCGGAAAAAGAAGAGAGTGAAGCGCGGAAACACGCGCAACACCCGAATTTTATGGATCCAAAGACGTGGTTTACAAAAATAGGCCAAAAAATACCCATTAATGCTAAACGCGTGAACAACCTAAAGCTTAGGGGTGCGACCCCAGACCAATACCGGTATTGGCTAGCCCGAAAGAAAGAGGAGCGCGCCACCATCGTTCAACGGCTCATCGACCGACTGAAATCCATGGGGTTGGTTTAAATAAAAAAACGAGATCTTCCGTTTCAAGCTGACTATTTATATACGAAAAGAGGATCCAAACCAGGAGAATCATAAAAAGACAGCTTAAAAAAATCATCAAGGAAGAAGTGGTGCGCCACCGATCCAAAAAAACCCCAGAAAAAAATTGACAGATTTAAGCTTCGAAGTATACTATTTATATACGAAAAGAGGATTTGGCCATGGATCAACAACCACAATTAACAGATGATCAAAAGCAATTATTATCACAATTAACAGATGATCAAAAGAAAGCATTATATAATGCGATCGCCGCAGCGAAACAAGAGGAATCAATCGACTTTAATATCGTTGAATATTTGGATTTCACTAAAATGGAAGACGCAATGATTGCGCACTGGCTTTTAGCAACCGAACCCAAAGAGTACGCCGGTCAAGAAGTTGATGAAAAAAAAGCACCGGGCAATTTATTTGCAGACGAAAACATTTGGGAGATCTTTAAAGAAGCAGACGATTATCAAAAACGTCAGGCGGCTTTCGATGCTCTAGTAGGAAAAATCGAAGAGAAGCATGGCCTCTATGATTATGGTGATATATGGGAATCCAAGAAGCATAAGAAGCATAAGAAGCATAAGAAGTATTCAAGCTTCAAAAATCAGCAAACCATAACCGAAAACTTCAGAAGATTCTTAAAAAAATAGCCGAAAACCCTTGACATGGTACCAATTGCATGGTATAATATAATAGTATACAATGCAACAATATGATGCCTATTGATCATCAAATTCGATATTAATTAATTTAATTAATTAATGCATGATATAACACAAGGCATATGATAATTGGGAGAATTAGCATGATCATAACAACATCAGTAATATTAAAAGCAGTATTTGAGTTAGCTTTAGGCTTTGCAATCAAACTTTTTTGCGAAAATGGAAGGATTCATTATGAGGATATCCTTCCATTGTTTGGATTTGGCCCAGATATAGTTGAAGATGGACTAACAAGAGAAATTGAAAGAGCAAAAAGAGAGTATAATGAAGCTTAATTTAAAAAAAATCAAAAAAACGGCACTAATTCTTGGAAAAGTGACGACCTTAGTGTTAACATTGCTCCTAATTGGCAATTTTATATCATTTATTAATGATAAAGTTTATATTGTGGCCACCGATCAGGCAGTCGAGAGAGTTGGTAACCCCATCAAGGGCAGCATATATTATGAACAGTACTGTGTGGGCTGCCACCAGGCGGACGGAACAGGTATGAACGGCATGTTAGCAGCTGATTTGACCGACGAAAAGCGAATGTCTAAGTCAAATGAGGAACTTTTGACATCAATACGCGACGGATATGTGGGGAAAGTGGGGCAAATGCCCCCTTGGAAGGGCACTTTAAGTGAAAAACAGATGAAAGATATCCTTCAATATATAAGAGATTCATTTTAAAAACTGAAAATTGCTTTTGCACCACAAAAATCCAGCTTTTTTAAATTAATCATGACTAATTATAGGTGAATTAATAAGGAGAGCTTTAAGATGAAGCTTACAATAAAGAAATTAGCCCAAATAATCCGCGAAGAGGTCGCACATGTGGTAAAAGATGCCATGACTGAAGCTTCCGAATATGGTGATCACGATCCAGAGACTGGAAAACGGTTGCCAACAGATGCACAACGGAGATTTAGAAGCAATGAACGTAATGTGGGAGTTGCCGCTAGCGATGCACGTGCGGCCGCTATGAATGCCAGAAGAGCCCCTGTCGAGCATGCAATTGCTAACAAAGATGCCATTTCTGCCGCAATTGAATGGTTTCTTACAAATGTTAATGACGAAGGTGGTGCTTGGCAGCAAGAAATGGGTTGGTTAGGCGGAGGCGAATACCGCGATTGGACAATAGGCGGGCCAGGTGGCAAAATGGTACCCAGAACTAAGGATATGAATGACAAAATTCGCGATCGCATCAAAAATCAGCGGTCGATGGCTAAAAGAATCCCGTTTACTGTCGCCCATATGGCACAAGATCTAAACCAGTCCGGACAAAGTGCATGGAATTTCGACGGCGAACACGGTGGATATCCGAGTCTTAGCTCGATCATGCATAAGGAACTGGTACCAAAAGTCGCCACCATGATTTCCGATACTGGCGGTAATCCCTCCGACGCCGTGGCCACACTAAAAACATATTTCAAGCAGCTAAAGAGGTAAACATATGCTTTTTCTGGGAAAGATAGCACTTTATATTGCAGGTATAACTGCTGGAATAGTGATTTTAGTTCCCTTGATATGCATGGTTGACTTCATTCTCAAGAATGCATTATATTTATCAGAAGCCATTGTCGATGAGATCACAAATCTCGGTTCTAGGCTATCACAAAAATTTAAAAGGAAACATAAGAAATGAGAATTACAAGACAAAGACTTAAGCAAATCATCTTGGAAGAGATGAGTACTCTCAATATTAATGATGATGAAGAAGAAGGTAATGTTCCGGGCGACGGTAAACAAGAGGGCGATGCAATTGCAACAATCTCCGAGACAGAAGGCATAGACCTCGCACAACAAGTGGCACAAGTCCTTTCTGACAATAATATCACGGCTGCCGAGAGCCCTGAGCAATTAGCCATGGCCATAAAAGGCCTCGTGAAGATGGGAGTTTTAGCCCTTGGGGGCGGTGCCATTGGTGTTGCTGCTACGGCTGGCACTGATGCAATCAATAAGCTCCGAGGGACAAACCCTGCTGCTGAGAGCGATGAGGAGTCCCTAGAAGAAGAGACAGGGGATACACTTGGGGATTTAATCAAGCAAGCAGTTCAAGAGCAATTGGAAGAAATGACAAGCAAAAAGAATTAATTAATAGGAACCTTAAGATATGAAGATAAAGATATTAGAAAGAAACAAGATTAAAAAAAATTTTCTGAAAGAAAAATGCGGCGACTCGGCTGCGCCGATTGGAGCCATGGGAGTGCCGCCTGCTGATGATTCGGCCGAGGTTGCCGACATATCTAGTCTTTCGCCGGAAGAGGCGTTTGATGCTGGCTATGCTGCCGCTATCAATGAGATTAATGTCATGATTAGTGATATGATCCCCGGTGGAGATCCCATTGAAGCAGAAATCGGAGTTCCTGTTGCAATTGCAGATATTGAACAATTGGAAGAAGACGGGTAAAGATTGATCATCAAAATATAAATAAAACCTTGACAGCCGACGAATAATCTGCTATACTTATATAAAGTAAGGAGATTTCTATGTCGGTTTTTCGTTTATTTCTAGTTTCATTACTGGCTGCATGCTATGGCCCAGTGGGCCCTGAAATCTACTCAACACATATCTCTTGCCATTGGAACGATGGGTATGAGGATTATATGTGGATTTTTCAAGTTTGGGTCGATCACCCAGTACATCCATCGGAAGTAGATGAGGTTAGTGCTTTTCTGTATGATTATGATGGTAATATATTTACTGTTCCTATGGAATATTCGAATGCAACATTATGGAAAAATATTCCCAGACAAGAGGATACACCCCTTAATTGTGGGGAATGGTATTTCATAGATTTTGCAGCAGTAGATAAATACGGATATCATGATTATAATCGATCAAATTATTAAAAGAGGAATTTATGACAGAATTACAATTAGCTGCTGTTATTTCACAAGCCCTATATGTTGGTAATGTTTATGGTGATCACAAAGATGATAAAGATTTTGATGAGTTAGTCTTCCGAAATTATGCAAGAGGCATGCTTAACATCGTTTTGAGAAATATTTATGCAGAAAATGAAGGTGCGGTAGAGAAAGCTTTGGATGATTTCTTGGCTGGTTTTGAAATTTAAATCTACTTAGTACATATTAATAAGGATCTTATTGCACATGAAAATTACAAAACAAAGATTAAAAGAAATTGTTGCTGAAGAAATCTCTAGATTAATTGAGGTTGATAATAATATGGCCCAAATTCAGACGGCGCAACATTTAGCAGACAAAGATGTCCTAAGAAAAGGTTCAACAGCAGCAGATCAGACTGATGCTGTTAATAATGGTGGTGATGAAAATATCATCAGACAAGTAAAAAACCTTATTTCAGGATTAACTGATTCTAGAAAGCAAGAAATGATTATGCAAGTATTAGATGCAGATATCGCTGTAGAACAACCAGTTCCGGAAATTTAAATAAAAAAACGGCTTTTTGAAAAAACTCTCCATAGTTACTAATGTGAGAGTTATTCTTTTATCATTTTTTGCTTTAATTTTGTTTGGTTGTGGGCCTACGGAGCGGCCAACCGGATATACTGCAAATCCCGGACCCGATGGTTATTTGGTCGAGACATGTAAAGAAGAAGAAATTGTGGAAAATTGGTGGGCTTTTGAGACCGATAATATAATTGCTAATACTCTTGTTCCATCATATAAAGATTATTGTACGTATATACATGATGAATATATATTTATGTGGAATACAATAGAACAATATGGATATTACAATTATTCTTTCTCATGGTATTGCAAGAATGAAAATACCATGAGGATAGTAGATGTTGATTCTGGATCCGACTATAATATGAGAATATATGGTAAAATGTCCAGTGGGGATTATGCAGGTTGTTATGATGTTAAAATTAATAATGGTGCTGTTGTGATCAATGGATATGTGTGCCCTTGTGAATATAATGGGCCATAACTCCTAAAAAGAACTATTTATATTGTTAAACTATTATGGAGGGCATTATAATGTCAAAATGGAGAAAACCATTAAAGAATCAGCGTCGCTTTGATGCAAGATATTTTCTTAATGAAAGAATGGAAAGTGAGGGAGCGGAAGAGAATTCCGTTCAACAAGAGAAATTAAAGAAAGACTTCAGTGATTTTTCCTTCGACTCTTGGCTTGCAGAGGCTGCAGTGGCATTAGAAGAGGAAGATGCCAGCTACGGAGAGGCATTGGAAGAAGAGGAAGACCACATGGCGAAGTACTTTGACCCTCGGGATCCGAACTATATTGGAGATCGTTATACTACCCACAAGCCCGGATCCAAAAAACAAGCCCGAGTTGATGCTGCCAGTCTGGCGAAATTGAGCAAGATTCAGACGGCCGTTGATGCGGAAGATGAAAAAGCCGCTCAAGCCAAGGCCGACAGGAGAGTTCACCTCGATAAAGTTGCTGCAGTGGCGAGAGAACCAAAAGGTGCATGGCGCAGACGTCAAAATGATAAACTCGATGCAGAAGAGGCCCGTGCCAAAGGGATTAAAAAAGAATCGTGAGCAGAAAAAGGCGATCAGGATGATCGATAATCATTATGAATACAAATCAATTTAAAAAACTTATTAAAGAAAATCTCTCCGATGACAATGGATTTATGGGGTTTATTAAGGTAATACGCTCGGCTTGCGAAAGTACACAAGACATTAATGTGTGTGACATGTTAAGTCCAGACAAGATAAAAAAACTCATAAAGGCTGGAGAATTCCTCGAAATCATCTCTGTCAGACAATTCAGTTCTCAAGATATAGAATATATGACAAGATTAATTGCTGTAGCGAAAAGAGAATTCGGCTCAGATAATCAAGAAGTTCTAGATTTTGAAAGGTCAATTAAAAATATTATGAAGATAGATGGTGAAATTTCTGCTGCCGAGGAAACGGAAATGGCAATGGAGAGCCTGAAAGAGGATTTTTCCAAATTTAAATTAGATTAGCATGCTGGATCTCATTTCCTTAGATCTATTAATATTAATATTATTTGTATTATTTCTTGCAATTTCTGTATGCTTATGGTATGATCAAGAATGAGTCAAGAATCCAATCTTGTTGAGAAATTAAAGATACTAATAGAACAGCGCCAGGCTACAATATTGGCAAACAAAAAAAATATGAGAGATAATTTAAAAGAATACAAGAAAAATCTTGAATTAGATCGAAAGTTAAAAGCTGAATGTCGGACACTGCAGGAGACAATCTACCGTATTCTGAGAAAGAGATTATCGCCTGAGGAAGAAAATATAAGAAATTTGGCTATTAATCGGAATGATAACATAGTTAGCTCTGATGAAGAATAGGATTCCTAGAAAAGATATATTAATATTTATTATGAGTATTGCTATGATGACAGCCTCCTTGGTTGGAGTTATCTGTCTGACATATTTTGCAAATTGTTAATTTTAAAATATAATAAACTATTTATGATATATGGAGAGATAAAAGAAAAATGAAACTTACAAAATCTCAATTACAAAGAATTATTAAAGAGGAGCTGACCAAGGTCGTAGAAGGCGAAGCTCACAATCCACTCAATGCCAGGCGGGCCATGATGAGCGATCTGGGTGCAAAGAAAGCCACTCTTGGTGCAATCCCGCCTGAAAAGCAGCAAATGATTATATTAACAACACCAAAACAAGTCGAGCTAGCTAAAGGCCTGCAGGGTATTTTTGATTGGTTAGTCCAAGAATTTACACCCGAGCAGCAAAAGGCTAACGGGTGGCCACTGGCCGTTATTCGGTACGATTATAGGGAAATGTAGAATGAAAATCACAAAAAAAGATTTAGGAAAAATTATTCAAGAAACCATTGATGAGGTCGTCAAAGAAGGTGAGAGGATTTATGCTCCAAGCCCTTCACCATCTCGTCGGCCGTCTCGTCGAGACAAAAAAAAATGTAAGACATATTTTGCAAATTGTTAATTTTAAAATATAATAAACTATTTATGATATATGGATTCATATAGACATATATAGGAGAGAT
>Ga0209756_1005096_pt1 | contig 10015 bp, 6 predicted proteins | sample ETNvirenome_6_85_FD_184071 | JGI IMG/M metagenome (GOLD analysis project Ga0209756, IMG submission 184071) | Marine viral communities from the Pacific Ocean - ETNP_6_85 (SPAdes) (version 3) | ecosystem: Environmental > Aquatic > Marine > Oceanic | place: Pacific Ocean | collected 2013-06-19
TTTCCTGAAAGGGCACCCCTCCTGAAAACTGATCTCTTACACTCCGCATTAACTCCGCATGACTATCCTCACCAGGTGGTTCAGGAGCAGCCGGCTCTGGTTGATTCTCCAGTGTATCTATTTGTTCCATGGCGAGAATGATGTCCTCCTTTGCCGGTTCGATGGTTGATGCCTTAAGCTTCTTAAGGAACTCCACAAGCTTTTTCCACATTTTTTCAGAACTTGTCTCTGGCCCATCATATCCCCAGTGGCCAGTGTGTTGTTTGTTCTCATTTTTGTATTTTTCTTTATAAAATTCCACTGCTTCTACATGTTTGGTCAGCGCTGGATTAATCTCTTTATCAATTTCTGATCGTTTTTTGTTAAGGATGTTTAATATTTTTTTATATAAATCAGCATATTTTCTATCCTTGCCGATTGCGCTCGGCATAACCGCCTCAGCAAGCTGTGGAGTGGGAGTCAATGGTCTGCCGGCCGGCTCTTCCAGTTCAAATCGAAGAAGCTCAATCAGTTCTTCTGTGTCTCCTGCTAATTTATTCTTGAAATTTTCTTCTCTGGTTTCCCAATAATTACTGACATACTTTTTAAAATCTAAATCCACGCCCTCTAATGGGCCTTTGCCGGCGATGAACCGTTTGGCTATATCAATTTTACCTCTCAGGTCATCGATGAACTGATTGTATGCATCTATTTTTTGTTCTGTCTCTAGGTCGCGGTTTTGATCGATCTCTGCCTTTTTGGCAGTGAATCCATAATCAGTCTCTGCCTTTCCTAAATGCTTGTCTAGTACCGCAACTGCATCATCCATCGATGGATAGCCCTCCAAAGAGAAATCAGGAATATATTCATCCCTCTTTGGGATATCTTTGAGGCGGCCTCCGGCGCCGGCCAATTTACCAATCGCTGCCAATCTCACCATGCCGACGAACTCCTGTGCCAATTCTTTGTTTAAGCCACTGAAAGTTGCAGCATGTCGTTTCTGTGCCTTCTCAATATCAGATGAGGTTGCTCTCATTGAGCTAGCCTTCGCATACTCCTTGAGTGTCTCGTCAAGTGCGTGGGATATTTGTTCCGATGTAATATTCATTCCGACAGTCTCCTTGATATAATTAGTTTACTATAAAGAAAAGAGCCAGAAGACATTACCGTCTTCCGGAGCCAGATCCCTTCGAAGCCTCTTCGTATTGCTTGTTTTCTTTCTCTATCTGTTCTCCAAGTCGTCGGAGGAACCATCGGCGGATTGTTATTGGGAGACTATATGCTTCCATAAATGACCAGTTGCCGTGGTATTTTAAGAGAAAGAATTCCTCATAAACATGAGCGATGTACTCATTTGTTAGACCAAAAAAAGTCAACCGTCATCGGGATATCGACCTCCTGTTCGAAGCCGCAGTTTTCGCAGGCAAAATCTTGTGTCATATCCATACCAGGCACAGCCTTAAGATACGCAGAACGAAGATATCGTGAGTCAAAAGCAGGAAGAGTCATCACAAATTGATGCAATTGCCTTGGGTCGTCGACTCCGTTGACGGAAACAACAATCTTTCGAAGCTGGTCGGTTAAGTTTGTTTCTAGTGCTTTTTTCTTCTTCTTCCGCTGCATCGATGCAGCTAGTTCGTTCTCGTCCTTGCTAGTCAAGAGTCGAACTTCAACATCCATCTTTGTCTTTGGAAGAGAAACAATAAATGTCCCTGTGCCGGTGGCGCGGACATTGTATTCGTCCATATCGTCTCCGCCATACATAAGAACCTCAGAAAGATCAAAGCTGTTCTGTACTGTTGTCTGGCATCCTGGACAAGCTAGTTTTGTCTCATAATTTGCTCCGAAGCCGTTAATCCGCGAGGCAATAAGAATAGCATTCTTGTCTCCAGAAAGCAATGTGTCGATATTGATCGCCCGATTGACAATAACATTCTGCAAGAATCTATCAATCGCCAACCCCTTCTTCAAAAGAGTTGGGGATGTAAGAATATCCTCATCTCTCGCGGTCATAAACTTGATCTCAACCGTTCCTTGTCCGTGGAGTGGATGTTCTTCGGGATAGTATCTTCCCTTGGATGGTAATTCAACAAATTCTGTTGGGGTTGTAAAGTTCAATGCTGATGCATTGGGTTCAGCCGCTTGCGGGGCAGGATCTGCTGCTGCCGACATGCGTTTTTGATTATCTCTCATAGTTACCTCTATTGTTAGTTTATAATATAACCTATCATTAAATAGTTGTCAAGTAGTTTTTTGAATTCATTCTGTTGCCTACTTTGTCTTCGGGGGTGTCTTGTAAGCTGATGGTGCCGGATTGTCGGCCTGTGCCTGCTTCTTCATCGCCTCGGCCTGTTGGTCATCGGTCATGTTGATATAACCATCCTGACTGAAATAATCAAACTCCTCTTCGGCGCCGTGGGCAGCGAATTTGACTTTTATAGTCCTATATGCCCAAGTTATTTTAATCTCCACTAAATCATTGCTGGAATAGTCCAGTTGTCCAAAATCAATTTCCTGTGGGAAAGCATCTACCAGTGTCCATTTCTCTAGTGGAAAACCATTCGCATCTAGTTGCTCTATTTGCACATTCCCAATGGTTTTAAGAAATGCAGTGGCAGGATCTTCGTTATATGTTAATTTCATCGCTGCCTTTGCTCTGGTATCGTTGTATCCCGTTCTTCGGAGCCATCTAATCAATTTCCTAGTCGCATTCGGATATCCAGGATCAACGAGAACCATACTGACAGCACCAAAAGAAGGCATTTCTGGTCTGGGCCGTAATGATGCGACCTGTCGACCCAGGGGAATAAAGTCTGCACCAATCGTAGCAAATGTTATCTTTGGCTTGTCGACTGACTTTGCATACCATACCTCATCATCTCCTACTATCGGCTTAGTGTCGTTGTAGTGGTCATCGCCAGGATTGTCGTCGGCTGTTTTGCCTAAAGCATCTTGAATTGCCATCCCATCTATTCTGACCCTGAATCTGAATTTAAGCTTTGGATCGTACTTTGGTGCGTTTGTCCAGAAAGCCTGAATTGATTTTGCATTTGGATCGCCGTGTCCCCCCTTGGCCTTGAGAAGATCACCCTTAAAGCCGATAAGTTTTTCTGCATCAGTTATCTGCTGTGTGAGCTTCTCAAGATCCGCCTGCTGTGTTTCCAATCGCTCGACAGTCTCTGGATCTAAAAAATCTTTCTGGAGGCCGACGACCATCTCTCCTGGGTCTACTTGTCCGTCGTCGTTTGCATCATTATGGAATTCCATCGCCTTGTCTGGGTCAAGAAGATCCTCAATTTCCGCCAGTTGGTCAGCAACATATGCCAGTGCATCTTCTCGTTCCTCTCTCGTGTCGAGATTTTCGCCTGTTGTCAGGTTACCCGCGGCATCTACCGAAATTCCTTCTTCGCCGGCAAGGGCTGAGAGGAGGAAGCCCCCGGAGTCTAGTACTTCTTCGGCTTCAGTTGCTAATTCTTCTTTAACAATTGACACAGTTTCCTTTGCCGTGTCAATAACCTCAGTAGCTTGGAGATACAATTCCTCTGCTTCTTTTTGGGTCGCTTCGGACGATTCGGCGACGACTGTTCCGGTCCACACCTCCGCGGCATGGGCGGCCGCGGCTTCCAAGGCCTCTATGTCTTCGGCACCACTAATGCCCTCTCCCTTCATAATGTCCGTATCAGAGACAACCGCATCGGCTATAGCGAGTTGTATTTTGACTTCTTCCCGGATCGCGATCTGTTCTTTAAGGAGTGCGACCTCGGCATCCCATTCGGCCGCAATTGCCGCCTGCTCTTCTGCCAGCATAAGATCTTCACTGGCGGTGACTTTCAAAGCCTCGGTGGCCGCGGCTGTGTCTAGGGCTGTTTCCTCGACGAACTTGGCTACTTCGATCTCTGCCCGTATCTTTTCTATTTCTTCATACTGGCGGTCTTTACTATAGTTTGCAGAGACAAGAATCCCGCTGGCCAGTTCTGCCTCCAGTGCCTCTCTGTCTTCTCTGGCGGACAAATATTCCGATGCTGCATCAGTGGCGAGTTCGACGGACTCTTCGTATGCTATTTCAGTAGAAGTTCTGGTGTCGTCGAGCATATCGCCAGTGATAGTATCAGTTGTCGTTGCGGCGGCGAGAAGAGAGGGATCGATCATTGGATAATAAAGTTCTTCCGCTTCAGCTTGCGCGGCTTCCTCTTCCGGCTCCATCTGCGCTTCCTCTTCCGCGATGGGATCTTCAAAAGTATATGAATTCGTGAGCGTGTTGGCCTGGGGATCATAACCAATTCCTTCAGAAAGGCTTGGTGTTTCTAAATCAAGGCCCCATGCCTCAAGCCGCAGATCGGTTTCGTGTTCCTCGGCTGATGGCTTTTCGCCATAGTCAGCATGGGAGGGGTCGCTGGCTGCTAACTCTTCTTCTTGGGCTGCGAGCGCATCGTCAAGGAGTGCAGCCATCTCCATATGGAAAGGTTCAGGCTCTGGTTCATCCACTGCTGCTGCGGTTTGTGCTGTAAGGTACTCTTCAGCTCTCTCTGCGGCGATGCCTTTATCGGTCAGATATTTCAGTTGTACTTCGGGATCCCAAGTTAGGAATTCTTCTTTAGAGGGATCATCAGCCATTGTTCACTTCTCCTATACTATAAATAGAGGCAAGAACAAAATGGTGCTGCACAAATAGTTGTGACTTATTATTTCTTGAATCTTTCTGCGCCGGACTTTCCTTTGAACTGAGCCCAGTCATATCGTACCTTGAGGGTCACCTCAGACAGATCATCATTACTATAGTCAAGCTCGCTAAAATCGACTTCCTTGATCCAAGCATGCTGGAGGATCCAAGCTTCTAATGGGTTGCCTTTCTCGTCTATCTGCTGAATCTTGATCTCGCCAGTGGCACCGAGAGCACCTGCTTTCGAAATAGAGCTTAGTTCGGCATCCGCGGTCGAGCCTGGGATGTTATATCCAGAAGCTTCCATAAAAGACAGAAGACTGTCGGCAATATCCGGGTCTGTTGGATCAACCAAAGTTATACTGACCTCATTCCATTCGGCTCGGGCCGGCCAATAGAAGCTGTGGTTCAAATAGTCGTGCTTTGCTTCGGTCAAAGTAACCGTAGGCCTATCTGCCTTCTTTGCCATCCAAAGCATTCCGCCGCCAAGTTTAGACATGGTAATTTTAAACCTAAACCCTCTTTTGGGATCGACGCTCGGAGCATTGGTCCAAAAATTTGTATCATTTGTTGCCATTACTAGTTTTTCTCCTCAATCTATTAATAAATAGTGCGAGGGGCGGAAAAGCCCCCCTTAATTTTGCTAGTCGTTGAATGATGCTCCAGATTTTGTGATGATAAAATCAATCGCAATAAATTCGATGGCACGAGTTGGCTTAATATAGATCTTGGCATACATGATGTTCTGATCGATCAAGTCTGGTGTGGTTGTGGTGCCATCGAGAACGACTCTGTAGTCGTCAACACCGAATCGGATTTTAACATCGGCCAAGAAAGAGTCTGCCCGGCTCTTGAATCCATCCCAAGTTTGCTTGACATTGGGCTGGAACAGGGTTGTTGATGAAATCAACGAAATTCCCTTCTTGACATACAGCATGAGTCGACGAACATTGATTCTATCAAGAGCCGACCGGTTTGCTTGCAGTGTCTTCTGTCCGAAGACCACGATGCCTTCTCGCGGGAAGCTTGCGATTGGGTTAATGTTCATGTCGTAAAGATCATCACGGTTTTGTGAAGTCAGTCTGGTCTCAACACCAGTAACGACAAGCCCCGCAGCGCCTTGTGACAAGCCACCTCGCTGGAATCCAGCAGGGGCGAACCATACATCAGCCATCCTTTCTGTGTTAGCAAATGTACCCAAAGCGACGACTGAAGGCGGTACCTTAACATATGTTCCGTTAACACTGTCTCGGATGGTAACCCAAGGATAGTAAGCACAACCATAACTGTTGTTCAGGTTACGAGCCTTGAATGTTGTAAGGGCCTGTGGCAGGTCGCCTTTACGAGAGGCAATGGCGACAGTAGAGGCGACCTCGTGGCGAGGCAGAAATCCCTTCTCGATATCAATGATTCCAAGAGCATCTGCTCGCTCTTGGCAAACATCAATGAGATACTTGGTAAGAGTCGGCTCTGTAAGGCCAGGCATACAGATTGCATTACACTCGACAACTTCTGCATCGGCGACCGTATTGATTGCTCGCTTAACAGTGTTGTAAGCAGAGTTCGAGATCTCGTTCGTTGTACCGGCTAGCAGGCTGTTTCGGAATGGGTTACGTTCCCTAATGTTAACACCATCGAATCCGCCGAACATTGGTGCCGAGAATCGGTTGATTCTAGAATCGAGAATGTTCTGGTATCGGTTGTTGGCAAGGTTGCCAGCGGTACTAACAGGGAGGGCATTCCAAGAAACTGCATCAGAGCCCATGTTGCCGGATGCCCAGCTTGCGCTCAGGATGAGCTTGGTTGGGTTGGTGCCGGTAAAGTTGGTAGCACAAGAACAGGAAATCTCATCCAAGGAGAATACCCATTGTGGCTCCATGTTTGTTCCATATCCGCTTATATCCCAAGTATCAGACCAGCCAGATTGTACATCTTCGCCTAGAGTTCTCAGGTAATCAGGATAGCCGGCATCGTGCACCGTGCTGGTGCTTGATTTGCCAGTATGAAGGCCATAGAATGCATTCTTTGTTGCAGTAGAAGTATCTTGTACATCAGTCACTCGTATGCCGACTGCTGGGAATTTGATGCTTGCTGTTCCAAACACATGTACCCATTTCGCGGCGCCGACGTCGCCGACAGCGGCAAAACGGCCTGGAATGTCGGTACCAGTCGACCATTTGGCGGCTCCGTCAGGAATATTTCCTGATGTCTGCATCCAGCCTGTTCCGGCGGTCCAGCCGGCAGCTACGCCGGTGAGGGTACCAGAATGGAATGTCGCGCCCTTCAATCTCGGAGGGCCATAGACACCGAATGGCAACAATGATGGATCGGCCGCACCCATAGCAACATCCTCTTCAAGAATAACTCGAATATATTTAGAACGGTTAGGATAATCTCCAAAGGTACGATATCGATTCTCGTTGGTGTCCCAGTTACGAAATGTGGTACCGATCTTGACACCAATATAATCGAAAGAAGAAGGGTCAAGGGTACAGCCACTGTACTGCTCTACGATCTCTGGCGCTTGGTCGTTATCATAAGCCCTTCGCAGGAGAACATCAAATGTACCGTACTTGACATTATCGTTGGAAGATGCCCGCACATTTGCGATTGAAATCTTGATATTGTTTTGTAGCCACTCTCCGTGGCCGTTGATGCCAGCAAACTTGAACAGTTTTGTCATATTGTCGTATGCATAGCTGGATGTGTCTGCGGAAGTAAACTGTGAGAAGAACCAACCAGACTGAGCATCGCGATAGCCAAATTGCCTATCGTGCTGCCCCTTGTCGGACCCAGAACAAACGGCCGCGATCATTCCATATCGAATTGCGGCTGTGTTAAGAGAATTTTCTGTCAAGTGCCTCTCGTAGGTCTCGCCGAGCCAATAGCTCTTTGTGCTCGCTTCTGTCAAGCTTGCCTGGGCGGACTTAATTGGATTAGTATTGAACATCTTGCGAATGAAGTTGTCGCTGTCAGGGTCGAGGCTGAAAGTTATCTTCTCTTCGTGTACCGGTTGAGTTGGGGCAGCCGACGGGGACGGGAGATCAACTTCATCATTAAGCATGCGAATTGTGAACAGGCCGTTAGAGTCAGAACGGATAGGTGCACCGGTGCCTTCTCCCACTCCACCATCGACCATTGTTCCCGTCAAAACAGGGACGGAACCGCTATCGCAATAGAAGATTGCAGCGAGCGAACCAGTAACCAGTGAATTGCCGCCTGCCACGGATCCTAGGGGGCCTGGTGTCGATGAAGACGGGAACACAAACAGTCCCATTGGGCCACCGTTGCTCTCTCTAGATGGATTAGGATCTTTTGTAGTAGCCCAGCCGGCTGCGCCGGCGCCGTCTGCCTGTGCATGCTCTGTACCCATAAGTCGAACAAAAGTCACAGGACCAACACCTGCCCTCAAATAAGCCTGAGCAGCGTATGCTCCATAAGTTGGAGCAGTAAAGTTACCATCTCTCCAAATATCATCAACTGCACCGTTGCCGGCAATAGGATTGCCAAATATATTAACAAATTCTGAGAAGGATCCTACCTTCACAGGTATCATTCCCGGTCCTTTCTCTGCTCGACCAATGATTACCGGCCCCACGATTGTAGGTAGTGCGGGCAGATATGATTGATCAACTTCATTCAGGAAAATTCCTGGTGATACAAATCTAAACTTTTTAGCGTCAGCCATTATGTGCGTCTCCTTAACTTCTGCGATTACAGCATTTTCACTTAATAAATAGTACTGTAGAGAGGCAAAATCCTTTTACTCTCGGTAAAAACCTTTGCCCTCGTCTTTCTTTTTGAGGAAGGTATTGATGTCGCCAACAATAACTCTTTCTCTGGGTATTTTTACTTCGACAACATTTTCTTCAATAGAAACCTTTGGCTTCTCATCGTTGGGCCCTTCACCCATCAGATATCCAAGTATTTTAAGATCAATATTCGTCTCATAGCTTTTCTCTTCTTCACCCAGTTCAGCAATGTTATTTGTCTGACCGAAAGATCCCTCGATAAAGCCCTCGTATCGATGTCCTTCGTGGGAGATAAAAAAACTATTCATTTGTCCCGTTTTTGTAATAAAAGGCTGAAATACATCGTTCATCTGCTGGACATACTCTGTCCTTATTTTCAGCGAATACATGACTTTTACATAAACAGGCACGGGCAGATACTTTGTCTGCATCACGACCCTGCTTTTATCTGCCTTGTCGGTTGGGAAATTTACCTGGCCGTGGCCGACAGGCAGGTTATCGGGAGAGCCATGCTGTCTTGCAGACCAAGCATTTTGGAAATTCGAAGTCTTGTCCTGTTTAATAACTTTTGCTGCCGGAAGACTTATTCTTCTTACTCCGTCAGAATCTGGAACATGGGCCTGAAATCCTCCCTTAAAGGCCGGATCTTTCTCTACTGAAGATCTCTCTATTGTTATTAGAGGCAGCTTCAGGACACCGGTAGAGTCTCTTAAGTCCTTGCCGCTTTTAATTTGATATGCCCTCTCGGCCGACACCCAAATGATAGGCACCTTCTTCCATCCCTTGTTGGTGTTAACATGGATGTTCAATTCTTTATCTGCAAAATCGAACAAAGCTCGGTCTATGACCTCTAGAGTTGAAGGCATAAACTCTATTTCTTTTATGATTCCATTTGCACCTTGCATCTCTGTAAATGAATAATCAGGCGGCATCGAATAGTCCCTCTCTTGCTCTCACACATTTAGCAGATATTTCCAATAAATGATCGATTTGCCCAAACAATTGTTTTGGCTCTGATAAAGTAACTATCTCGTAATATATGCTTCCGTACAAAACAAAATCGCCTTCTCTCACATAGAGGTCTTGATCCTCTGTCAATCTCCGCTTGTGGAAGTGAACAGTAATATTTGATTCCTTGTCCAATCCAATATTTGAACTATACTTTGTGTTTATACCCTCGAATTCAACAAGGGCATGAACTCGAACTGGCGGGAGAAAAGTTTTCTTTAGTGCCTCGCCATAGAGATCGTGATAGTTTGTCCTCTCGATATCAATTGGATAGTAAACTATAGTTTGACCTATTACTCTTTCAATAAGCTCATCGTTGACTTGCTTAACTAGGTCTCGCTCTTTCTTGCCTAAGAACAGCGGAGGGGGAGGTGCTGATGGCTGATTCCATTCATTGCTCATATCTCACCTCCTATCCTTGGTAAATTAACATTGGGATTTCTTGCTGAACGGTATCTATTGCGGTAATCATCGCAGCATCTTTCTCTGCGAGCGCCTTGTAAGTCATTTCGTCAAGTATTGTCTTCAACTCTTCTTTTAGTGCAGTCTGTTCGGCACTTGCCTGTCCGAGCAGGTCAGAGGCGTTTAGAGTGACACTCTCGCCTGGAATAGGTAT
>Ga0209756_1005101_pt1 | contig 10006 bp, 5 predicted proteins | sample ETNvirenome_6_85_FD_184071 | JGI IMG/M metagenome (GOLD analysis project Ga0209756, IMG submission 184071) | Marine viral communities from the Pacific Ocean - ETNP_6_85 (SPAdes) (version 3) | ecosystem: Environmental > Aquatic > Marine > Oceanic | place: Pacific Ocean | collected 2013-06-19
AACTATTCGCGACTATTTCTTTCGTGCAATTCGCTATCTTGATATAATCTATATGGAGCATTTAGCTAAGGATCAAGATAATGGCAGCAAAAACTGAGACTCGCGTTATAAAAATCGACGTAAACGCCACTGAGGCTGCCAAAGCAACCAAAAAACTAAATGCGCACATGAAGCGCCTCAATAGATCCGCAACATCTGTGACTGAATCTATCTTTCGATTCCAAATGGGCATGCAAGCACTGGCTAGTTTTTTAGCTGTACGAGAAATTGCCGACTTAGCTGATAAATACACTATACTGCAAAGTCGTCTTAAATTAGTCATAAAATCGCAAGAAGATTTAGTAGTAGTGCAACGCGATCTTAATGCGTTAGCTAGTGATGTGTTTACCGACGTCGGCAGCATTGCCAAAGCATATACGGATCTTCAATTGAAGATAAAAGGCGTTAGGCTAACGCATCAAGACACTATAAAAGTTGTTCGAACAATGGCGCAATCGTTTAGAGTTTCTGGCTCTACAGCAAAAGAAGCTAGTAGCTCTACGCTTCAGCTTATGCAAGCCTTAAGCAGTGGAAAACTGCAAGGCGACGAACTTAGAACTTTGCGCGAATCAAACATTTTACTTTTAGATGCTATTGTTGAACAATATAGGAGAGTCAACAACTTACAAAAAGACGCTAAATTAAACATTAAAGAATTAGGTGCAGAAGGTAAAATAACACCAGAAATTATTTTAGATGCATTAAAAAAATCGGCTCCTAAGTTTGAAGCGCAAGCCAAAAAGCTGTCGCTTACGTTTGAAAATATCTTTGTTGTTGCCAGCAATAAATTGGCGGCGTTTTTAGGGCAGTTAGAAGCTCAAGGCAAATTAAAACCGTTAAAAGACGGAATGTTAGGATTAGCTAAAGCTGCGGATTCTGCAGCAGTAGCCTTTGGAACTTTTGTAGCTCTTTTTGCCGCAGCAAAAGTGATATCAGGTATAAAAGCAATGGCAGCAGCGCTTATGAGTTTGAGAGTAGCGCTTTCTACTCCTGTATTGGCAGGACTTACTGTTGCTTTAGGTGGTGTGGTGGGCTTAATGTATGAATTAAGTAAAGGCACTACTACAGTTAATGGGGTGGTGTACAGAACCATTGACTTATGGACGTCTATGGCCTCTGTTTTAATGAACGACATATCAAAAAGTGTAACTAAAGTTCAACAAGATATTACAAAATTAACAGACGCGTTGGATCCACTAATTTGGCTTATATCGTTACCAATGAAGTTTCTTGTAGGCACTTTAGATTTTGGTTCGAGAGCGGTAGTTGCTTGGACGCAAATTACGAAAAAATTAAAAAATTTGTTTGTTTCATTTGGGGTTTCAGTTGTAGATGGGATTCTTGAGGCTGTATCTATGAAATATGAAAACAAAGAAGACGGCCCTTTTTCTATATTTGGATGGGCTATGTCGAAATTGAATGCTGCTAAAAATAAATTGGTCGGTGTAGTAGAGGAGAACCCTGCTATAAAAAAATCAATACCTAAATCATTTGAAGAAGAAAGCAAAACTTTGGTAAAAGATTTAAAAGAAATATGGCAGACTTTAACTAAAGGTATTTTTGAAGGGCCAAAACAAGATATAAAAGAAAAAGGAAAAGAAATAGAAGCCGAATTTATGAACGTGCTTCAGAGGGCTGCGGCGCTTACAAAGCCATATGAACAAGAGTTTAAAGATATTGAAACTAAAAGTTCTCAAAACGTAAAAACTAGAGTTGAAAATTTACACACTTTTATAAAAGATGGGCTAAACAAGTACATAGATGATATAAAAGATTGGGGCAAACAAGTCACTGATATGGCAAACAAAACTATGAAGAGTTTTGAAGACGCAATCGTCAAAGCTGTTACCACAGGCAAGCTTCAATTTAAAGATTTAGCAGATTCGATTTTGCAAGACCTAGCTCGCATAATGGTGCGACAACATATATCAGGGCCGATTGCACAAGCTTTAGCTTCAGCTTTCAGTCCAACACCGACTACTAATAAAACAGTTAGCGCACCAATACCACAAGTAAAAACTCCTAGTCCAACGATTGCATTAACGCCGCCAGTGTTTGGCGGTGCGATGCCGCCTTTTATGGATAGTCCAGGGGTGAGTCAAGTATCTTCTATGCGTCCTTCGATATCGGCTCCCAGGATTATGGTTCCGCAGCAAAAAACGAATGTTAGCATTCAAAACTTTTCCGGCCAACAAGCGCAAGTAAGTGAAACTGTTAGTGCCGATGGAAGTAAAAATATCAAAGTAACTATTGGGCAAGTTGTCAAAGAAGGATTAGCTTCTGGGCAATACGACCGAGTACTAAGTGGCGCTTTTGGAATTAATAGAAAAGGATCTCGCTAATGGCTCAAGCTTGGCCCACATCGTTACCACAAAATATAAAAAGAGGCAGTTTTACCGAAACGCCGATTGATCCTCGCATACGCACACAAACAGAATATGGGCCTCAAAAAATTCGCTTGCGAGAAACGAAGATGCGGTATATTGTGAGCGTGACGTTAGAACTAACAAGCAGCGAGTATGCGACTCTTAAAACATATGTGCAAACGACTTTGGGCTTCGGCATCCAGACTTTCGAATTCTATCATCCGCAACGACAAACGAATGTGGAATATCGCCTTATGGAGTTGCCCACATACTCTGACCTCGGCGGAGATCACTTTCAAGCTTCTTGGACAATGGAAGAAATTTGATGAGTGAATTAACTTCTGAAGGAATTAAGCAAGCATACGCACAGGAGTCTACAAGCGCCTATTTACTTCTCTACACAATCACAGGAGCAGATCTTCCTGCTACATTGTATTTAGCATGTAATAATGAAGATGTAATAAGCGACGGTCACACTTTTATTGCAACAAGTATTGAAGGTGTTCTGCCAGAAGACAGTTTGGACGAACAGCCAAAAGCTAAAATTCAAATTGGCAATGTAGATCGTGCGATCAGTGATGCACTATTGACTGTTTCTCAGCCTGTCTTTGTGAAGATCCAAGTCGTTTTAAGTACTGCACCAGACGATGTTCAATTAGAAATCGACGAGTTACAACTTCGTAATTTTCAGTATGATGCGTTGTTTTTAAGTGCAGATCTACATCCACACGACATTCTGTCGCAGCAGATACCGGCGGATCGATACGATGCAACGCAGTTTCCAGGCATGGTATGAAAGAGTATATCGGGATACCATATGTTAGCAAAGGTCGTGGTTGGGATGGTTGTGATTGCTATGGTCTGTTGTGCATTATTTACAAGCACGAAAAAGGTATTGTCCTCGAAGAGTTTGCTGAAACCTACATTGATGCTAAAAATTTGGCAAGTGCGAGCGATGCGCTATTACAAAACCGTCGTAATTGGGTTAAAATAGAGGAAGCGCAAGTTCGGCAGCATGATGCAGTGCTTTTAAAGGTTAAGGGCTATGCAGCGCATGTCGGAGTTGTGACAGACGCAGAGCGCGGTGACTTTATTCACACCCTAGCAGGACATGACTCTGCGATCGATAACTTTAGAAGGTTAGTATGGCAGAAGAGGATCGAAGGCTTTTACCGCCTAAAGGCTTAGTATATAAGCCACACATTTTTTCTCAGACATGTCAGACGCACGCCATTCAACCAGGGGTGACTTTAAGTGAAGCAATTCAAAAACTTGATTATCCTCGACAGTTCGAACACCAATTACAAGTATACGTTGACAATAAAATTGTGCCGCAAGCTTTGTGGAGCAAAACGCTCGTTCAAGAAAATCAACATATTTTCGTCGCATTCATCCCAGAAGGCGGAGGAGACGAAAAAAACCCGTTTGCATTCATTGCGTCCGTTGCTTTAATGGTGTACGCGCCCATTGCAGGTACTAAACTTGCAGGGGTGTTAGGAATTACAAAAGCAACAGGTGTTGCTCTTTTGACTGCCGGATTTACTATGGTTGGGCAAGCGGTCATTAATTCTGTTTTTCCTCCACCAGCAGTTGACTTTAATCAACTTGGGGGCCGCAGCGCTCCCGAGAGTCAAAACTATCGAAGTGATGCAGCTAGAAATAAATTGGAGTTAGAAGCTCCAGTGATTAGTTTGTATGGCAAACACAGAATCTTTCCTAACTATGCCGCCAGTCCATTTACCGTCATGTCGGGAGATGTGCAGTACATTTACATGCTTTTTGATGCTGGGTACGGCAAAGTAGATGTATCAACTCAGAAGTTTGGCCAAAACAGATTATTGTCAGCCTACCAAGAGTTAGAATTAAAAGTACATCAAGAATTCACTGCAGGTGACACTTTAGATTTTTTTACTAAAGATGTGTTTACCGAAGCATTTGGTTTAACAGTTTCAAAGGACACTCCTAGAGTAGTTACAACGCAATTAGATTGTGATGAAGCACAAGTTGACCTGACGTTCGGTAGAGGGTTAACAGCATTCAATGACAGTGGCGCCAGATCAAACCGAAAAGTAAGAATTAAAATAAACTACCGAGCGGTAGGCTCTAGTAATTGGGCACCAATTCAAAGCACCAACAGAGTGGTGTACACCAACCCCGACGTCGTTAAAGCGGCTGGACGTTTTAAAGCCGAGATGGTCATCAACACTTTTACTCAAGATGTTGATACTACTTTTTTTGCGAGCGCGGCAGTGCAGAGTATAACGCAAAACAGGACGCGGTTGCAGGTTAAGCTTGTCAGGAAGCAAGGCGCGTTTATTTCGCCTGATGATTTTCTGGTCATTAACAACGTCAAATACACAATATTAAATAACGCTAATTATCAAGGCTACGGAAGCGGCAATTATTGGTTCTTAACTTTCGACACTGCAAAACAATTACCGAGATCAATAAGGCGTGGGCAATCGGTTAATTTTGAAAAAGCGCACAATCAATTTGCAAAGGACAACACTACAGTTTTTACAGTGATTTCCGCGAATTACGCGCCAAAAAAAGGTGATAAAATAAGAGTAAATGCTATAGATTTTTTGATTGAAACCGCAACATTGCTGAGTAAAAGCAACTATCAAATAACGATTTTAGCACCTTTTGGATTTGAGTTAGAAGCCGATCGTTCTGACTATAACCGAATTAATCCAACACTATCGGCGTATGTACACTACAAAGATGTAGAACTATTCGACAAGAATGCTTATCAGATCGCAGTCGACATTCAACGCGCAACTGCGCAGTCTTTCACGATCGGTTTTAACGTTCGATTTGATTCTCCTGGACAATATGAACTCCAGGTTAATCGCATGACAGATGACACAACAAGTGATCGAGTGTTTGATGAATTTGCCGTTACGCAGTTGAGATCTTTACAATACGTCAGTCCGATAGCGCCAGAAAAACCTAGAACTTTAATTGAGATGAAAGTTAAGGTTAATGAGCAAATCAATGGGTTAATTGAAGACTACAATTTTGTCGGAGAACGACATCTGCAAGTGGGTGACGGTTTAGGCAACTACAGTTTGCAAGCAACTCGCAATCCTGCTTGGATAGCTCTAGACATTTTAACTGGTGACATCGCACCTCGGCCTCTGCCTTTCGTGCGAATCAACCATCAATCTTTCAAAGATTTTGCTGATTGGTGCGACCAACAGAATGCGGATGGTGAATCAAAGTTTATGTGTGATTTTGTGATGGATTTCGCAACAACTGTCAGGCAACTTGTAAATCAAGTCGTTGCTGTCGGCAGAGGCATTTTGATCCAAGTTGATGGTGTTTATCACATAGCAATCGATCAACCAAAGACAACACCGAAGCAAATGTTCACGCCTCGCAACGTTAATAACTTTAGCGGCACTCGAACATATCCAGATCGCAAACATTTTATCAAAGCGCGATTTGTAGATGGTGAGTCTGGATATCAACTGCGAAACTACAAAGTGTATGATGATAATTATGATGAGAGTAACGCAACGACGTTTGAGTCAATGGATGTCTTCGCTGTTACTCGATCAAGACAAGCGTATGAGCAGACACGCTGGACGATGGCGCAAGCAATATCAAGATCCGTCGAATACACTTTTACAACAGACATGGAATACCTGACATGCAAGCGCGGCGATTTAGTTTACTTGCAACATGATGTTCCTAGAGCCGGAGGACTGCCAGCACGAATAACAGATATTGTTGACACTTCGTCTGTCATAAGCGGCACTACGTTTTACCGTCGAAAGTTCTACTTTGATCGAGACATTGTTCCGCAGAATAACAACATTCATAGTTTGTTTGTTCGCAATGACATCGGTGACATTAAACAAATAACAAGTGTTCGAACAGTCGAGAACGAGCCGAACAGTTTAGAAGTTACTGATGTTTGGTATGGTAGCGAAACACCCCCTTCTACATACGGCGATGTGCAGATCGGCAATTTGGCTGTTTATGGCGAGCCAGACTCTGTAGTTAAAGAATGTATTGTAAAAGAGATAATGCCACAGAGTAATCTTGCAGCAGAGTTAGTTTTGTCAGATTACGCTCCAAGCGTATTCACTGCCGACTCTGGGGAGTTGCCAGTTTACACTCCAAATTTTAGCGACACAGAAATCAATGCAGCAGCACCAGGCGTCGTTGAATCAGTATCGGTTACGCAAAGTATTGATTACAAAGATCGACATCCAAACATTAGCATCTCATTAACCTGGAATGCCCCACAGAACTCAAGCTATGCAGCTTCTTTTGAGATATATGTGCTTAATGATGAAAATCAATATGAATTGGTAGATGTCGTTACAAAAGCGCCGTACCTCTACACGAATTCTACGAGACAAGATCAGGCAGATATTTTTGGTAAAAAAATTACTTTTAAGATTTTGCCGGTATCAAACACAGGAAATAAATTAGATCTAAAAAAGATTCAGCCAGTAGAGTTTACTCCAACCAAAGACACTGCGCCTCCTGCTGCCGCAACTAATTTTAAGTTAAAGGTCGTAGAAAACTTTTTGCGAGCAACTTGGCAAAATCCATCAGACGTTGATTTTGCCGGAGTCGAGATTAGACGCAGCAGTGACGGTAAATGGGAAAATGCTCAAACTGTGGCAGTGCTAAACTATTTGCAGTCACAAGTAGATCTTGAACCGATCGAAGCTTATTACTTAGTTCGCACAAAAGACACAAGCGGCAACTTTGGCGAAGCAATAACAGCTTACTTTAGGCTTGAGCCTCCAGCAATTAAAGGCATTGATGTTTTTGTGCTGGGCGAAACGTTGCGTTTTAACATAAGTTTTGTTGAGGGGTCATCGAACATTAAAAAGTTTCGCGTTTTTGACGTTGGCGGCAGTGACATCTTGGTCGAGTCTGAAGCAAGCGTTTTTGATTTAGTGGGCACTGCGGAAGTGGCGGAAGGACAGTTATATTTTGATGTCGAAATTGAAGATCTTATTGGGCAAAAATCAAAAGTAACATCTGGAGCCATATATGTTCACGATGGCCAAGAATATTTTGATTTCGGTGTAGTGGATATTATTAATGATCTTACTCCTAATTACACCGCGCATAGTGAAGATGCTCCAGGGTCAGCGCCGACTGGGGGCCGCGCAGTAAAGTTTAAGATTAGTGCTGCGTCAGGGGATCACCCTACTATCAATGACACCGCTGCAAGAGCTGACTTAATTAGTCAAAAAACAAATCCACATGTAAGTGCAGAAACTTTAGCGGCAAGCTATGCTGATATAAATGATTGGGCTTCTTCTGTTATACCAAATAGTGGAAGTATTCTTGAAGCAACTCAAAACACAGATGAATTTTTAGTAAATCCCGAAGCGCACACTTCAATACGTACATTAACAGATTCTGGATTTACCAGCATATCTAATATGTCAAAAAAAGCTGAAGTTAGATTTAGATATGTCGTCGGCAACACTGGGCCGCACAGACGAATTAGACAAATGCTATTAAGTTTGCAAGACCCAAGCATAGTTGGGACTTTTCCGTCTGAAGAATTACCAATTGTAAAAAAGCATATAAGAGTTTGGACTTCGTATATCACACCACCTCCTTTTTTTAATTTATATTATATGGGGCCAGTAGATTATCCAGTTATTAATAACCGAGCATTGATAAAAGATGTAATGGCATTTGACATAGTCTATGAAGTGTTTAATAGAACTCCTGGCGGCACAACAAATGATATAATCTATTCATTTCCAGTTGATTTTGTAAAAGCAAGAGCTTTAGTTGGGCAAAATTCTGGCGAAGCTGACATTGCTGCCACAGGGACTACAATGGTTGAATGGACAGATTATTTTTACGACCCAGATGGGAGTGCAGCGGCTAGTTGGGATAACAGACCACAAGCCACAGCGCTAGATGTAAACAGAGGGTATGTTGAAATTTTTAGTAGAACGCAAAAAAGATTTTATGCAAAGTTGTATGACGCATCTGGTGCGCAGACTTCTGGTAAGATTCGTTGGACAAAAAGTGGTATATTGTTGAGTAGAGCGTTTTCTGTTTCTGATGAAACTTCGCAATAGGAGATATGATGGCTGTAGATTTAACCGCATTAAATAATGATTACGATTTATTATTAGCATTTCCGCTGATCGAAGAAAATATTGTTGCGACGGCAAAATGGTTTGAAGGCATTAATCCTATTGGTGGAGTCAGCGACGGTGTTAAGCGTTGGTCAACATCAGGATACGTTGAAAGGTATCAGGGTAGTACAAGTAGTTTTGTGCCTTTGGAATGGTCGAAAGTCGTTTTTGGTACTAGCTTTGGTATTGTTGACGATGCCGACATTGGTTTGACGATAAGTCTAGACGGATCGAATCAGACCCTTCTTGACGCGGCAAACGGATTGTTATTAAGAGTAAACGGCACTGATGTTATAAAAGCTTATGCTTCTGGCTTTGCAGGTGTTAATACAGCCAATCCTGCGTACGCTTGGGACGTCACCGGAGACATTAACTTTACCGGAAATCTATATAACAATGGTTCCGCTGTTTCTTTGGTCACTCAAACTTATGTTGACGCAGCCGACACAAACTTGCAAAGTCAAATTACGACTCTTGGCACAACAGATACAAGTCTACAAAATCAGATTACTACTCTTGGCACAACAGACACTAGCCTACAGACACAGATCACTACTTTAACTAGTGTTATTGCTCAGACGTCAGCTAATTTCAGAGGCGAGTGGAGCAGTGCAACAACCTATCAGCAATATGACCAGGTACTTAGAAATGGCATCCGCTATTACAGTCAAGTAAGTAGTAATTTAAATAACGATCCAGCGTCTTCTCCGACGCAATGGAGTTTATTTGTTAATGTTTTTAGTGGAAATGTTGGAATAGGTACTAGTTCGCCGAGTGCGAAATTAGATATTTTTGGGGCAAATCCAGTCATTGAGCAAAGTTATAGCACATCACGACCTGATGCAGATGAATACATTGCCGGAGGTCTTGAATCGTATTTTCTAACGAGAGACAGCAATAATAATCTAGGTGCATATATCCATTTGAAAGACGTGAGCACAAATTCAAGTTTTCCGACTGCGATTAGGGGTGGAGAAATCTCTTTCGGTACTATTGACGGCGGTACAGGTTTCTCTGGTAATCCTGCTATAGAAAGAATGCGAATCACAGCAGACGGCAAAGTCGGCATCGGAACGAGTTCGCCAAGTGATTTATTAGATGTTGAAGCAAATGATGCCACAGCATACTCGGCGAGTGGTAGTAATCCAATTATTCAAGTCGGAAACATTAACACATCAGCAAACACAAATTTTTCTAGCATTCAAATGTTCACTGATGGAAATTCAAGAGGTTTGGTAAATCTAAATGCTCTAAGCAATACTACAATCAATTCTGCTGATTTTTCAATTCAAACAAGGCACAATGCAACAATTGCAGAAAGAATGCGAATAAGCAGCGATGGCAACGTCGGCATCGGGACGAGTGAGCCGAGGGCGAAGTTATCTCTTGGAATTGGAGGTACCGCAGCTGCTCCGGCTTTTATTTTAAGTAATGACGTTGATACTGGTTTCTATAGACCTGCCGAAA
>Ga0209756_1005103_pt1 | contig 10005 bp, 28 predicted proteins | sample ETNvirenome_6_85_FD_184071 | JGI IMG/M metagenome (GOLD analysis project Ga0209756, IMG submission 184071) | Marine viral communities from the Pacific Ocean - ETNP_6_85 (SPAdes) (version 3) | ecosystem: Environmental > Aquatic > Marine > Oceanic | place: Pacific Ocean | collected 2013-06-19
TTAGTATAGCCTAGAGTGATTGGGTATTCGATTGATCCCCATGCGTCTCTCTCTTCACCCTCACCGTACGGAATATTTCCTATGAGATCAATTGATTCTAGTTTATCCATGAAAGAAATCCTCCACATCACACCCGATATCTGCTGCCCGTTGCTCAGCACTAGCACCATTAAGGACGTTGATCGCGTCAATGATTGGCTCCATTTCACCCACTACCTGGAGTAAAGCGAGAAGCTCTTCTCCTGTGAGATCGCATGTGATACCAGAATCCATCTCATATCGCTGGACCAGTGTATCTACTTCTTCTTCAGTCATATCTATCTCCTTGATATTATTATTATACATTACATCTTCAAAACTTGCATGTGCTGGGAACCCGAATATTAGCCAGCCGAGAAACATCCCGACAGCTATAAGCCCAAAGATTTCTAGATACTTAAAGAACATCTCTGTTAATCTCTTTTTTGCTTCTGCCACTTCTAAATCCCAGGCACAGTTCGTCGAACCATTCTTACTGATGAAACATTTTTATCTGCCTCGAGCTCGTCCATAAAGCCGTCTGCTCGATCTTTTAGGCTTGCCAGGCTCTCATCTTGTTCACAGCAAAGCCATTCATTGCGAGTATGACCATTGTTATATGTAATAGTAAACTTGTAGATATACACTAGATAAGCTCCATTTCTTTAATTGCTTTCTTAACTTCTTCGTACCAGCTCATGCCCGCACCTTTTTGATCTTGACGGTGCCGCTGTATGCCATTTCATACTCTGTCTTTAGAAATTGTGCTTCCTTAAGAGTGTTACACTCATCGATCTCTTCCTTGCCGTATTGGCTGTGCCAGATTAAAACGTACATTATACACCCACCTTCTGAAGGACACAGATTGGAACTCGCCAGATACTGCCGTGATCGTTAACCTTGGCGTACTTCCGCATGACCTTGGCCACCACACCTTGAATAGTGTTGCCGCGGCCGTCTTCAAACTTGACCACTGTGCCGATAGTGAGCTCTCGCTTCACGCGACTAGCTTGAACTGAACGTTCTGCTTTGATCTGGCTGACCAGATAAGCGTTGAGCATCATCATCTCTTCGAGATTCATTTTGCCAATTGTGTTTTTTTGATGTAGTGAAACTTCCATTTACATAGTCTCCAGGTTCTTCTTGTGGTATTGTGCGTCAGCCCGGGACAGACCGTTAATCACCGGCTGAATCCACGGATCGCAGATCGGGCTCCGCATTCCCTTGACATCTTGTGCTTTAAACACTGCCCAGCTGTATTGATCATCACCCATAAACTTCTTGATTGTGTACTTTGTTTTCATTGTACCTCCTTACCTACACATTATACCATAGCTGGGTGCAAGCTGCACGCAAGCATTAAACAGGTTGACTGAACCGATAATCACGAAGAGCTCGACGATTAGCAGAGCCATGATGACCAGTGTCGATCTCAAGTCCATTTACTTATCACCTTTAGATCTTCAGCACGTGCTACAATCATGCGTGCATGGTCAGCAGACTGAATAAAATAGCCGTCCATCCCGTGCTTAATGATCACGCCGATCTTTGTTCCGTAGAACTTTGTCTTTACTTTTACTAGATCACCCACGTTCATCAATCACCTCCAGCTCATCCAGATAAAACTGATCCATATTACCTAAGACCATAATATTTGCAAGCGGAAGCGTGGATGTAGCATGTAGTAGCTCGACGATCATCCCGACCTGGCCGTAGCACTCTGGCCACGTCACTTCTGGCGCACTTTGGACCAGGAAGTTGCCTTTGACTAGAACCATATCACCGACTTGCATTGATCACCTCCCCAATGTCACAATGCATTGCAACCCCGACGAACGAAGCGAATCTATCACAGCCATCGTAGAGTGCCTCGAATGGTGCACCTAGTGCCTCCTCCATTGGACGAATCCGGAGCAGCGTTGCCCAGCGGCCGTTCGCGCAGTCGAAGAATCGATCGCCGACATTTAAGCTGGGAGCACGATCCTGATTCTTTCGAAGGAGGATGCCCATTTCATTGCGTCGAAGACCGTCTTCTTGGATCCAGCTCATTATGCCACCTCATTTGCAAGGCGGTTAACCCAGTGGCCAAAGCTATGTTGAACTACACTCTTTACCTTGATGATGGCTTCAGCCTCATTGCGTGCCCTGATCGTGCGCATTCCGTTCTTGAGACCACGGTAACCCTGGTTCTTAACGAAAGGTGTGTATTGAAAATGTACTTGATAGTTTGTCATAATAACCCCTTATGCTTTTATTATACCATAGCAGCACCAAAGCTACATGTAAATGGTGGGTCAACTGGGACTCGAACCCAGAACCTACGGCTTAAAAGGCCGGTGCTCTACCACTTGAGCTATTGACCCGTAATCTTAGAGATCTGAGGAATCGATTGGCCAATGTTTATAGCCGCTAAGTGATGTCATCATAATCTCTGTCAATCTAATCATCCAGTCTTTCTCTTCTTCTGTTGCATAATACGGACCAGTCTCTGGCTCTCCCATATCATCCATCAATCTCTTTACTTCTGCCTTAAGCTCAGCAATCTCTGCCAGCTCCTTAGCAACTGCATCATCCTCCCGCTTCTTTTTCCAAGCAGCGAAGTCAACTAACTCTCCCATTTTCTTACCAGTTCGACGGATCATTTGGATTCCAATCTTCAATCTTTTCCTCAACAACAGTTGTTGTAGGACCTTTCATCATTTGATCTGTCATCTTATCCATTACATTATTTACAGCATGATACATCTCTTCAGCTGCTTCAAGATCTTCAAGAGAGATCTCGTCAGATTCATTAAATACTGTGTTTCGCCTTTTAATGCAAAGCTCTCGAGTTGCGCTCTCGATGACCTGTCCAAGATTAACAAGCTGACCTTCATTAAGACGAAGAGTAAAGCTAGCTCCAAATCTAATCACAGCCTGATTGCCATCGAGTTCGACTTCCAGATCGTGAGAACCGTCGACGTGTTTAAGTTTTCCGTTATAGTGAATCATTAGAACCTTCCTTGTCTGTGTTTATATTATACCATTGCTGCATGCTAGTTGCACGCGCTGATGTAGTCAATGATCCAATTGTCGGGTGTATCATCCCTGCACTTCTGTACACTGTATGGCATCTCATCAGTAAAGTAATCGTACAGCTTTCCGTATGCTTCAGAGCCGTAGAACTCATCTTCACCTTCGATGTAAGATGGCATTCGACGAATGTCGTCTTCCGTCATCCCAGCAGCCAGATAGATTTCGTTAACAGTCATGATCTAATCACACGACGCTTGGGTGAGGTACTCATGCATCGTCATGCCACCAGGACCAGTATACTGGCTGGGATCAATCACCTTGCGGTGACGGAACTGAACATAGCCGTGCTCTGGATGATCTTCGATCTGAGTCGCTTCCAGGCTTACCCAAAGGCCAGCATCCCTCATGTTCTCACTTCGAAGGTATCCGGGCTCGCCACTGCCATCCGGGCAGACTGCGAAGTCACTGTTTGCCTCAGCCATCGAGAAAGCATGACGGTTACCACAGGTGATGGGTGTACCATCTGGATTGGTGTGGTCCAAGAGCTCGAAGTCGATGTAGACATCGCCTCGACGGAAGGATGTCTTATTAAGATCTGTCTGCTTGATGCCAATGATCCGTGCTCGGGACCCGACGGGAATCGCGAACTCTTCATAGCCGCAGTAACCATAAGCATTCGCCTGCATATAAGATCCGGCAGTGTGAACGATGTCACCCAGCTTCCAGTTGAGCTTGTTCTCGTCTTCACGACCGAGGTTGGGAGTGTTCCGATATTTCTGTACGTCTGGCATTATGCCTCCTTGTGATCCTATTATACCATTACCCTGTACTAGTTGCACGTTAGTAAAGTCTTGAGTGAATCTTGAGCCAGATTGCCCGGTAAACACGCTCGTCGTATTCACTTAGAACGCGTTGATATACCTCTTCATTCAGAGGCTCGGGGCAACCCTCACTCTTGTAGTATTCAAGAATCATCCGGGGATATGTCGTGCAGTCATCATTGATATCACAATACCCACCGAGTGCACGATCTGCGATGTCATTAACGATATCTGCAACAGAATTGAATACTTGCATTATGCGAACTCCCCTTGCAGCAATCGAACTTCAAACTTCTCGACCAGCTTCTTGATTTCTTTATGAAACTCATCTCCGGCGTAACTCACCTGAGCATTCCAGGTTGCCTTGGTGGAGTGAACCACCACCTCATCCCCCATTTTGGTTTCAAACAACCCAGGGTCCTCATCGAACAACTGCTTCATCGTGTCCTCGAAGCAGTCTGTGGTTTCCTCGAGCAGTTTTTCCATTTCGTCTAGTTCTTGAATAGGCATTGTAAATCTCCTTGTTCCGTGATATTATTATACTACAGTTCTTTTTTATTTGCACGCACTAGTCAACTGAGAACTCGACGTCCTGTCCACATCGCTGGAACATTCGGTGAAACTCGTCCTCTGCCTTGCCGTCGTTCCCGCAGTAGATAGAAATCTTGATCCCAGTGTGTGGACAAGTGTAAGTGAGAGTGAACGGTTCGAAATCTTCCCTGAACAAGCTCATTATTCTGCCTCATTTGCCAAGCGATTAACCCAGTGACCAAAGCTATGGGGAACTACAGACTTGCATTTGATGATTGCCTCTTTCTCATTGCGCGCCCTGATAGTTCGCATCCCGTGTCTGAGACCGCGATATCCCTGGTTCTTGACGAAGGGTGTGTATTCGAAATGTACTGAGTACTTTATCATAATGTTTTTCCTTAATGGTTAGCTTTATTATTATACCACCGCACGCTTTCTATTGCACGCAAGCGTTAAGCATGTTAACAGAGCCGATAATTATGAAAAGCTCGACGATTAAGAGTGAGCAAATTACCAATATACTTTTAACCCCATGATCTAAAATCATCAGGAGAGCATCCGATATCCAAAGCTCTTTGCTCGATGCTAGCACCAGATCGAACATTGAATGCATCAATAATTGGCTCCATCTCTCCAAATATGAGGAGGAGTCTTTCTAGATCTTCACTTGAGCATTCATAAGCAAAGCTAGAATCTCGATTATACATCTCTTCAAGATAAAGCTCTTCAGCCGGTGTTGCCGAAATATCCACTGGGCGATTCATTATTTCTCCTTGATTGTCTACATGTTTATTATACCACTTCACACTATCTATTGCACGCACACTATGCTGGTGATCTGTTGAGAGAAGATGCAAGCTTAGAAGCATTAATATACCCATCGCATAACTGGATGTAGCCGCCTCCCGATACAACTGCCCAGCGACCAATATCAGCATCATGAATAGTACCATTATTAAATACATCATCTTCTGTTATCCGTCTTGCTATTGCGATTTTGCTCTCAGGTCGCCCCTTAGCCATGCTTCCTTCTCCTCAATTGCAGCGAGCTCATATAAGCGCGGATCACATGTCTCACATACACTTGTAATTGATCTATCAGAATCATTCTCGATCGAAACACATGTTCCAGTATTCTTACATCGAGTACACTTAGTAAATCTGATTTTCATCATCATCAACACCCTCCAGTGCAAATACCTTGATGCGGTCAAGGTAAATATATTTTACCACCCTTGAACTTAAAATGCATGCAAGCTGACTCATTGTATCATTAGTGACCACATCCACATCACCCAGGTCACCATGACTAGAGTAAGAATTGTGAGAGGAATTACCATCGCCGGCTCAAGAAGTCGACGTGCAAGTCGAACACCCTCGACTAGCTGTGGTCGATCTCTAGCTCTCGCTTGTCGATCTCTTACTCGCATCTCTTCTCGCCTTCGCTCTTCGCCTCTCACGTCGATCCTTCTTTTCGTTGCCAGTTTTGTGCTTGACTGGCTTCTCTTTCTTTCTCGACTCTTCTTTAATGAGCTCCAGCAATTTTGCTCGCTCCCGAACTGCGCCCACCCCAACCCCGAGTCGATCATCGAGTAGGGCGAGTTGCTCAGAACTCGATCGTGACGCGCGATACGATGCCAATTCCTCGGCTCGCTTGCGGAGCTCCTCACGTCTTCCCATTCCTCTATTGATTCTTGACCCAGCCAAAATGCGCCTCCTATGTCAACGCAATATTAGTATAACACCTAGATTTGATGTTTACACGATGTTTTTTATTTTTTTTCACTTGTACAATTGACCGGGAGAGTGTACGATAATAATATGGATTGACAGAATGACTCGTGCTGTGACGATGTGTCAAATTACGTGACACGTTGACAAATATTTTGTAATTTTGTGACAAATTGTCATATTGCGCGCCCACCCTAAGTCCTCGACGTACGTACCCGGGTGCTCGATACGGGTGCTCGATCATAGCCCGGAATTTCCGTATACGCGGGTGCTCGATTAGACCACAACATACGGGTTACCTGGAGGGCCAGTGTTGCCACGTGTCCCGAAAAGAGAAGAAAAACCTAGTGAGTAACCAAACTCAGAGCTAGAGAGTCCTAGACTCGATAGAAAAACAGAGTTCTCAGAGCCCGATGCATACGTACGCGGGTACTCGCCCGGGCGCTCGATCTAACCTTGTTTATTGTTAATTGATTTAGTCAATTGATCTGTCAATTTCTTGCCAGACTGGTTCAATTTCTTCCCACGTTGCCCAATCAATGTCTCCTGATTCAACTGCTAATTTTAGAAAATCCTTCGCGGGATTTGTATACCCTGCACCTTTGGGAACACCTGGTCCTTCAGGTGGTCCCCAGAATATCTCGATCTGTGGACGGCCATTGAGATTACGTCCTTTGAAAAACTTTTTATCAATCAAGTATTGGTGAACTCGATTTCGTACTCTGTCGCGCGGGGCTTCATCTATGTCATCAGCCATACGACGTAGTTCGTCTGGGCTTAGCTTTCCATCGTTATCTGTATCGACCTCTAGAAGCCTAAGCTCTTCTTTGATTAGCTGTTTTAGTTGTCTACGAGTTATGCGCATGGTTCTATCTCTCGCCCGCGTATTCCTCTTCTTCATCATCGTACCATGACACGGCATCGTCTTCTCTGCATGCCTTTTCGGTATCAGATCGCTCTTCATCAGTGAGTCCTCGACCAAAGCGTTCTTGAACGAATTGTTCATTAGCAGCTATACACTTTGAAATGTTTCTCTTTGGTAGGTTTTGCTCTTTTAAAACTCTTTTAAATTCTTCCTTGATTATCTGTCTAATTTGTCTTCTGGTTATCTTCATGGGGATCTCCTACCTGAATATATAGGTTTCTGAAATGTATTGTTCTATTATAAAACTCTGTTCTTTTACTGTTTAACCGCCCTCGAGATATTGGTAGTGATAATGTGCTCGCTCTGGGACTCGATTTAATCTTCACAGGTTGTTACATCTCACTACTGCAAAGCTTTCTCTAGGTCTTTCGATGTAATTACAATTCCCATCTCGCCCAACTCTTTGAGTATTGAAATCTTTTCCTCTGGGGTTTTCTTTTTCCACTTTTCAACTTTAAGATCTGGCATATGATAAGCCAGAAACATGTCAAGGCGGAGACTGGGGCAGTCGGGGTTGTAATCACCCTGCGTTTCAATCACTTCACTGTCCAAGGGGCTTCCATCCAGTTGTTCCTGAATAATCTGCCTAAGTTGTCTACGTGTGATTTTCATTTTTCTAATCTTGCTATCTCTTTTTGAAGTCGACGTAGCTCTTGAACAGTTGGTAGGCTATCAGCCATTGGCAAGCCGTCACCCTCATCGAGAGATCCTAATCCTGAGAGAGCTGATCCTACCTTTCCAATAAAATCAGCAATACTATAAAGTGTCGCTCTCATCTTTCCCGTCTGTATCTCTGCTTCATCACCGATCGTTTTTGCTGCAGATATAATTTTTGCACCTGACTTGCGAACGTTATTGCCGCCGCGACCTCTAGAGAATTCCCGAAGTTCTGACTCACGCTCTTCATTCTCAAAAAGTGTTCTCTCTTCATTGATTATCTGTCTTAATTGTTTGCGTGTGATTTTCATTTCTGGATCCTCAACAATAACTATTCTTTAGTCGGTGCTTTTTACAATACAAAGCTGTTAATCTCCTCGAGGCTTTCGAGGATGATAATCTTCACCGGATTTCTCTCTTGGACATCCTTCATCTTATGTCTCGCTGCATCTGTCCAGTAACCCTTTACTTCAATGTATGTATCATAATCTGGCAGGTAGAAGTCTGGAATATAGTTCCGAGCTCTACGACCCCGCGTGATGTACTTGAGCTTAAGGCTTGGGTTTCTTATCCAGCGAATTCCTAGTTCATCCAGCCGCCTAGCACATTCGACTTCCCACGTGCTATCCATTGAAACTATTGAACCATCAAGACATGTGTAATCTGACTGCTTGCTCCACAGCCTTTTCTTCTTCCTGCGACGTCTCTTTCTGGTTGCCATATAGTCAGACTATCTATTCATATTATCTTCTAGCTCTTTTGTAAGAACAATGACGTCTTTTCCTGTAGAGCTTTGATTATACAAAGATAGATCTAATTCTGATATAAGCTTGGCCACAGGCTTGTTTCCCTTGTGCCCACCGTGAATATCAAAAAGTCTTAGTATTTCACTTATAACTGTTGGATGTAGTTTCATTAGTACAGTCCCTCCTATCCACAAGTATATACTCGGATCATTTATTGTTTATTCCTTCTTGTCTTCTTGTTTACTAAGGTAGTCCATCCACCGTTCCCATTTAGCTTCTGTGCTTAGCCTGTCCTCGGCATACATAATCACCCATCCAGGATAACTTGAAGACCCCTCTGGTGGCTCTTGCTCACCCGTGGCGACGCCGCCATATGTAAGATTCGAATCTGGCGGATCAGAGCCGTCACTAACACTAACAAAAAACACACTGCCGTCGAAAAATTCTATCCTGTGCTTATCAGCGTGCTCACCTTCTCCGGCACGATGGTCGGCGACATTATTTGCGATGGCAAGACTAAAGTCTGGGTATGTTGTTTCACTATTCCACTTACTTATATACTCCTCTGCCATTTCCTGTGAAGAATCTGGTGCTGCACCAGGTGCAGTACCCTGTTGCTTTTTCTTCATCCAGTGCTCGGTCTTCGCCTTAGATAAAAAGTGCTCAATAAGCTCATCATCGATGTCTTGCAACATAGCAAGTTTGGCGTCATCTGATTCCAGCTTCCTAAACCTGCGGGAGATTTCATCAAACCCAGGGCACCCGGCGTCAGTCTCCCAACACTGCGCTCCCTCAGCAAGCAATCGATTTTCGAGAAGGGTTCTACTTAGCTCTTCCTTGATAATCTGTCGTAGCTGTCTTCGTGTGATCTTCATTTTATTCCCATATAAGTAAGAGCAAACTGCTCTTTGAGTTATTGTCAGCCGCCGCCTCTACGACGCATAGGCTTGTGGTGAGGCTGGACTGTGAGATACTCACTTTCAATATCCTCGACACCATCTAGCTCGCTTTGAATAAGCTTGAGCATTTGGTCGCGAGTCAATGCAATCTCATTAGTTTTTTGTTTAGATCTTTTTCTTTCTGATATTGTCAACTCACCATCACCATTCACATCGAGTGGATGAACACTTTGTCTAAACCATTCCCTGCACTGGCGACGTGCTTCGCTCGGTGTGTACCCTTCTCTTTCAAGATCCCTAATGCAATCTGCCTCTTCTTCGACTAGCAGACCAATAGATTCTTTTATTATCTTTCTCAATTGTTTTCGTGTCATTTCTGATATTGTCAATTTTCCATCTCCGTTAACATCAAGTGGGTGGCGATCTTCTTCATCATCGTCACCCCACTCCATTTGATCTTCCCTGTGCCTGTCTTCATAATGATCGTCAAGCTCCTGCCTGATTCTATGCCAGTCTTCAACACTGATTCCAAGGTACTTAGCCATTCCTTCTGGTGTGCTAGGTTTTGCATATCTTTTTGCATCTGCCATATCTTGAGAATCAACATCATCAGGATCATTAGTATCTGCGTCTGAGTTCCATGAATGATCTTCTGAAAACTT
>Ga0209756_1005108_pt1 | contig 10001 bp, 20 predicted proteins | sample ETNvirenome_6_85_FD_184071 | JGI IMG/M metagenome (GOLD analysis project Ga0209756, IMG submission 184071) | Marine viral communities from the Pacific Ocean - ETNP_6_85 (SPAdes) (version 3) | ecosystem: Environmental > Aquatic > Marine > Oceanic | place: Pacific Ocean | collected 2013-06-19
TGAGACGGGGCGTTTATGTGACGGGACCGGGGCCCAGCTGCTGTCCCTGACTGTGTCGGGTGTCGGGGGACTGTGTCGGATGGGCTGCTCTGCGCTTGGTTCGTCGTTTGCCACGGGGCGTTGACGGAGGGGGGCCCTCCTTGCGTGCATCAGGGTCCCACCAAAACGGCTTGGCTGGGCTAGGACATCCGGGGCTTCGGGCTGTCACGTTAGGGTCCTCCACGACAAAAAGTCGCTCCGATAGTCCTCTGAGGGCCACACCTTGACACGCGCATTCGGGTCGGTGCCAAACGTGCGCGATGTCCCTCCGCTAGCGCTGAGAACCGGCACAGCGCCACGAGAACCAAAGCCCCCCGCAACGACGACGTGAGAAACTGCCTCTCCCCCCGCGCCATAAAAGCCCAGCGCTCCCGTGGGTATCGTCTCGCCCGTGATGATATAGCGAGAATCATCATGTAGCTGCTGTGCGGTTCTGTCTGTCGCCGTGCTCTCCAGCTGTCCCAACTGGACCAAGGCAGCTTGAACGAGCCCAGAGCAATCCCAGCCGGCGGGAGCGTCCGAAGGACCCAGAATGGACACAGCGCCCACGGGCCATGGGGAGGCCGGAGTCCCTGCGCCATACGAAAACGGGACACCCACCGCGTCTCTCAGCCGCGCGTCGATGATGCTGGCCCCCGACTCCTCCATGCCTCCGTCCTCTTTTGCGCTGTCAATAAGGGAGGCAGAGCCTCCGCGCTGGGAAAGGGCCCACAAGGCAAACAGCGCCACTACGGCGCCTGCCCCTCCTCCGTTCACGACTGCGTCAGGAAATAGCCGAGGACGACGAAGGCCCCGAGCAGCTGCCCAACGGCGAGCCCTTCATGCACTAGGGTCGTGCCGTTATTGAGGGCGTCAACTACGCTTTCCAGCGGTCCAGGCTCTGCCTCGGATGGAAAGGTCCCGAGATAGGCGCTTTTGAATGCCGCCACCAATTCAGACCAGCCGCCCGGCATCTCTCCATGGAGCTTTTGGACCGTGGATGCTGCGTCCTTCGCTGTTTCATAGAGCAGTTGCCAAGCGGCCTGCTCTGTCTCCGGGCGTTCTGTGTCGATTGCTGTAGCCCACCACGACACTACCTCGTCGAGCGTGGTCACGCTCCAATCTCCAGCCTCAGCACATGCTACAGTCATCGCTACAGCTGCGTCTATCAGGGCGTCATACGTGACGATTCCATTAGCTGCCTCGGTCTGGTAGGCCGACAACGACGCCCAGAGGCTATAGAGGGTACTAAGCATCGCCCGCTATCCGCCAAAGAGGGCAGCGAGAATTCCGAGCCCGATAATCAAGAGGCCGCCACCGGCCTCTGTTTTAGCCGCCGTGCTCTCTGTGCTCGCTGTGCTCGCTGCGCTCTCTGTGCTGTCCTCGTCCTTTTTGGCCGCTACTCCTGCGCCAGAAGTAGAGGAGGGCATACCGTTGTCTACCCACCACTGAACGCTGTCGGCGTACAATTCGGAGGTTTTCTGAGCATAGCCAGAGCCGGGCCCCTCTTCCCGTGTATAGGAGTACAAACCGACACAGAAGCGGGCTTTATCCCACTGCATCCCACCAAAGGACACAAAAAAGGCCACTAGGCCAGCGTAAACGTCAGCAGTTATGCCCGTGCTAATTCCGAGAGATGCCGCTTTTATTGCGTCGGAAAAGATATCGGATAGCGAGAACGGCGTATTGTTCGCGTCAATCGCGCCGGTCGTCGTCCACTCGTCAATGACCGGGATGCCTTGGTTCTGGCACTCTAGAAACCACCGCGAAGCGTAGCCGCTGTCGCAATATGCGTCTAGCTCTCCCGATGTCAGCCGCGCAGAAGAACCGCTGCTGTCCTGATACCATGCCGAAGTCATAGCACCAGCAGAGCTTGCGGCTCCTGTGACGAAGTCGCGAGCAGAGTAGGACACCAGCGGGAGCATTACTTACGCACCGCAGCGATGATGCCGAGTACGACGAGGAGGCCGAGACCGGCCTGCTCTGCTGTGATGCCGGTACTTCCGCTCGCCTTAGTCGGGCGCTGTGCTTCGTCCGAGGGAGCCCCGAGACCGCTGCTAAGGTCCGCCTCTAGCGAGGGCGCGCTCCGTCGCGACACTACTCGCCCCGATGCTGGACCGGAGGTTCCAGGGGCCGTTTTCAACAGCTTGTCGTAATAGCTCACAACTTTATCCGAGTGAGTAGGTAAGAGTACGACGGGGCGTTGTCGTGAGAGTGGCTGGCGCTAGGGACGTGACAACAAGGTCGGTCCCTGGCGGGACCACGATGATACGCCAGCCAGCCGCCAGGGTAAACGGGGAGGGGCCCGCGATGACAGCCGCAGGCGCACCCGAGCGGGTCAGGGACAGTGTCACGTCCGCCGTGGTCCAGACCTGAAGGTCGTGTGGCGTGTCTTCACGGTTGCTGTAGGCAACAGCTGTACCGGGAGCCGCAAGCGCAGTGACGTAGGGAGTCCATCGAAGCATCGGAGCATTAGCCCATCATGCGGAGCGGAGAGTGGGACGGGGCGCAGCTAATCCAGCCCGCTGACACGTTGAGAGGGTTCACTGATGTCTTTACGATGGTGACTTGGATAAAAGTAGACAGCGCCATGGGCTGCTCAATCCAGAGGCCCCCACGCGCACGGGAGAGAGCAGTAAGGCCGACTGCGTCGATGGGGCGCTGATTCTGGACCTGAGCAACTCGTCCGATACTGACAGCCGTCACGTTGATATCACCCGCCACGATTGCACCGGGAGGGAAATCAAGAACCAGTTCTCCAAGCGGTTGCTGTGATGCTCGCTGGACCTGGCACTGCATGGTCAGAGGGGCTCCCGCTCCCTGGAGAGTCCATTCTCCCATAGGGCAGAGCCAGTTGATACGGCCAGCTGGCTGCTGTCGTGCTTGACGCGCTGCGAATTCTCGCGCGAGAGGCGGCGGGACCGGGTCGATACCGATATGGCCCCCGATGGTCGGGGCCGCTGGGTCCATGACGCCCGCGATATTGATATCCGCCGCGATAGGAGGCAGCGGATAGTTGATTCGGGTAGCCCCTAGGTTGTGCAGGGCGCTATCGGGCCCAAACGTCGAGACCGGCATGCCCGCCTGAACAAAGAAAGCCGCAGAGGGCCCTCCTCCTCCTCCGTCTGAATAGATGAACTCGTCGGGGCCAATCTGGAGTGACGAGAAAACGCCCCGAATACCATTGAGACACAATCCCCCGAGCAGGATGGACTCAGGGTACTGGCTGTCGGAAACGAGCGGAAATGTGCCGGCTGTCGAGGTAAGGCCGAGACTCATCAAGTTACGCATTAGGAGCCTCAGCTGGTAACGGTAGAAATAATAGAGGAGAGAGAGTCTGCGAGCGCAGGGGCCATGATGCCAGCAGAGAGCGCTGCCAAACGGCGCGTCCATTCCGGCGAAAGTTTGCCGAACAGCGCCAGAGCGATACCCGCGCCCCCAACGATAAGGCGCGCGTCGATGCCCATCACAGACGCCCACCCGAGCCCCTCGACGGTTGCGCTAAGCGCGGTGCCGAGGGTAAAGAGCGCCACGGTCTCGATAACCGCGCCCTTGCCCGCCAGTCGTTCCTTCGCAGCTGCAACTGCTTTACGCGCACCTGCCCTAGCAGCGACAGCTGCCTCCTTGGCTTTCGCTAGCTGGTAGTTGCGACGGGGGGCCGCACGGGAGGCCCGTCGCACTGGCGACGGCGGCATGATGACATACGAGGTGCGACGACGGGCGACCATATGGAAACTCCGAGTGAGGTGCATTCAGCACCAGGGACACTCTATTGGCATCTCGGATAATCTGTCAACGTCAGCCCAGCCCTTTTCGGAAAACCGCCTGTCTGTCACAACCCACGGTGCACGCTGCTGCTGGCTCTCCTCTGGGTCTCTGTGATGAGCAGCTGACAGAGCCCATCGATGCTGCGCGGGGTGTCCGTCCCATTGTCTACAGGTCCACGTTGCAGAGGAGATTGACGCCTGAGAAGCCCACCGCTGTAGCTTCCGGGGTGTCAGTTCTCCGAGCTTGGAAGCGTCGTACCCGCTAGCCCCCAGCTGGCCCTCATGGTCATAGCAGCCGATTCCGTACAAGCGCAGTCGTCCGGTCCCTTTAAGGGCCCACTGACCCGAGGCCACCAGGGCGTTGGCTGCGTCGGTGTCCTCGGTCCAAATGCAATCAACGTGCTCTCCGAGAATGGAGCCCCACTCCATCCCAGCGGCTCCCTCTATCATCATCGCATGGCAACGCCCGGAGATGTACGCGGCATGAGTCGGGCGGTACTCTGGACGATGGATTGCCCATGGATGGCCGAGCCCGTCCCAACTCCAGTCTAGAGCGCTGCCTATCCACGGAATACCGCCAGTCCCGCGCGCTCGTCCCACCCACGCTCCCGTTGACGCTAGTCGCCCCCAGGAACGCACATAGAGGCGCTTTCGGAGCACGGGACACTGGATAGCATCCATCCGGGCAGCGGCACCAGCATATAGCCGAGAGACGGAGCAGAGGGCGGCCTCCGCTACCTCCAGCACCTGCACATTGCCGAAATCCTCGGCAGCCCGCAAAACGGGTAGGGGCGCAGTCGTCCAGAAGGTTCCAGTCGGCCACAGATTCCGGGTATCGTCTTCCGGCAGGCACGCGGACCCAGCCCGCACCCGTACCCTAGCGATGCCCTCCTCTCGTCTTAGTCTCCTCCAAGACATCGGCCACGATAGAGCAATCCACCGGTGAGGCACGGGCTGGCGCAGAGCCTCCAGATAGGCAGCGCGAATATCTACAGCGACAGCAAACGGAGAGTAGGCGCGGCGTACCCGCTGAGGGCCGGAATGAAGCCCACGATGTCCTAGGGCCCGCACAAACGCTGGGTCCTGGTGAGCCCGTGGCATTAATCGGGCTGCTTGGCCACTGGCCGTCGAGGACCACGTCCAACCCTCGTCAGCTACAGCAGCTTGAAGTGCCTCTAGCTCGTCGGATAGCCCAGCCGGTTCTCCGCTGTCCATACCCCAAGAGCGGGCTGCATAGACACGGGTGCGGGCAGCGGTAGAGCCCTTCCGCCCACTCGATAGCCCCCGCAAGGTCAGCACAACCCAGCGTCGAGCCGTGCGAGTCAGGGTGTCAGCGGGCCCCATCACGCGCTCGATAGCGCGAGACTCTACCCCGGATACAAGATAGAGCACGCCCCCCGCTGGTATCGTGCGGGATTCCCTGGAGATGATGCCGCGCTCACAAGCCAGAGCACCGTCTTCGTCAATCCAGGCGACCCCTGCCCAATGGACACCTCGGGAGAGCGGGACAGTCAATAGTCCCACTCATCATCTAGCCCGGCGTACCAATCATTATCCTTTCCGTAGTCGGCGTCGTCCCAATCGGGCGTCCACTCCTCCAGCTGCTCTGGAGTGAACTCATCCCAGGGCTCTGAGTATTCCCAGCCCCACTCGTAAGCCTTGGGGTCGTACTCTGATGTCGCCTCTATTTCTCCAGGCTCCAGAGGGTCTGGATAGTATCCGTCTTCGTCCGGCTCTATCTCAGGCTCCTCGCCCGCGCCCCAATCCACTTCTCCCTCTCCGAAGAACTCCAGCCATTCAGAGTCGCGGCTCACGAGGAGCCGCGCCACACCTTACCGACTGCGCGCTGAATCTCAGCGGACATACGGATGTCTCCGGGGAGCGCCTTAGCGACCCGGCTCTGGTATTGGTTCCAGGTTTCGCGGGCCACTGGGCGAGGGATATACACGACATGAGCGCGAGCCCTAGCAGCACGGTGCTCTAGTGCGTCCATCTCCGCGCGGTACGCAGCGCGCTCTGCTGCCTTACGCTCCTTGTCGGCCTGTCGGACCTTTGCAGCCGCTGCCCGCTTTTCTGCGCGTTTGATGTCGGACGGTCTGCGCTTGCGCTCGCCCGTGGAAGGAGGCCGGACGGTCTCCTCTCTCTCAGAGGTTACGAGCTTGCGAGCCTCGGACGCAGGGAGCCCGGCGGCCTGCCTAGCTGCCTCCAGGCGCTGCTCCATGTAGTGCAGTATTGCGTCGGGGCCATCCCGCGTGACGGTAGCAGGAACCGTGATGCGCGCAAAGGTCCCATCGGGCCTGCGTTTCCCCATCGCCATAACTGGCACCGGAAGCCCTCTGCGCTCTGCTGGCGCTCCATGGAGCGCCCACCAATGCCGCACTGCCCAGACGATAGACGTGCGACGGACAGGGGTGCTCGTTGTTTTCTTAGTCATTTCTTAGACTTGCCTTTTTTCTGCAGGAAATCAGCGCGCGGCTTGGACCGAGGGGCTTTGCTCGTCTCGCGACTACGGCGAGCCTGAGAGCGAACCTCGTGGACCAGCACGAAAGCCTCAGAGGCAACGGAGGAGGATAGGTCTGGGCGTGTCTGGACTAGCTTGTCAGAGGCACGCCTATAGCGCTCCAGAGCGTGCGCGTAATCGGCGCACGCTCCAGAGCAGTATTGGCGCGGCCTGCCTCGCGTATGGATGTGCTCTGCGCCACACACACGGCAAACCAGGACCCTCATGATGGAAGCCTCCGACAACTGTCTAGCGCTACGGGTATCTGCCTCCGAATATCCCAGCCCATGCACAAGACTCCACGGGACCGGGCAGCGGCACAGAGAGCTTCGCACGCGCGCACAGAATGGCAGACGACATAGACGGGAGCGGCTCGGTTGTTGCCCGCGCCTATCGCCTCCGTCTGCACATTGCCGAAGACCTGGAGGGCTACCCTCTCCAGGTCGTGGGCCTCGCTGCGCCAGATAGCACGCACGCCGTAGACAGGGATAGAGGGCCCGTCACGCCGTGGCATTGTTCGGCCTTGTCCTTATCATCAGGGCCCCTTGCCACTGATACTCGTGGACGACTGCCTCATAGCCCTGCTCAGCCCACCGTCGAGCAAGCATAGCAGCGCTGGATAGGCTGAACCTGTAGAACCGCACGGGAGCTTGCCAACCTGCCTCGGAGACCACAACGATAAACAGCACCTCAGGCGCTAGCGACAGCGCGCCGGTCATCGACGCGACCAGCTGCGCGGCTCGTTCCAGCCAGCGGCCCAGCGCTCCGGATTTTTGGTCGCCATTTCATCGAGCACAGCGTCCAACGTCATGTCGGAAACTGCGCGCGTCCCGACCAGCACCAACGGATAGTAAGAGCCCTTCCCGACTGCCCGCTGCGTGTCTGCTCCTCCGACCGTCATCGAGACGCAGTAACGGGCGGGCTCCTCTCTATCGAGCCTCGCCACAATGGCCCCCAAGTCACCGGCTGCGTAACCGTTAGCGTGGAGGACAACCAGCTGGCGCTCGCCTGCCTCGCCCACCTCGTAGCCGAGGACCTGAACAGCCATGGAGGGATTGAGACCCGCGTCACTGTAGGCTGGTGCCTGAGAAATAGTGGTCTGACCGTCGCGATGCTCAGTGTAGGAGCGCCATGCGACCCGGAGGGCGATAGGGACCAGAGCCACGGTGAGCAAGTCGGCACCAGAGGGCCCGCTGAAACGCAGACCGTCGCGCGTGAAGCGGGCAGTGTAGCGAGGGAGACCGTCACCCTGGGTGGGCATTTGCCCCGGTGCAGCGGGAAGGTTGGTGCGGTCCAGTTTTTTCTTGGCCATGTTGGCTCTCCTGTCCTGATGTGAGGAAGCGCTCTCAGAGAACCGAGAGCGCTTGCACAAGTCAGGAACGAACCCACCGACAACCACGGCGAGCGAGGAAGCCGCGCTCAGTCAACTCGGCGTCGAGGGCGTTGGCTGCTAGCTCGGAGTCCATCTGCCCCTCCTTGACCCCCTCCATGGCGCGGCTAATCAAAACAAAGGCCGTAAGCGGACCATCGCAAGGGTGACCGATGGTCTCTCGCGCAGCAAGGATCGCCTCGTCCCAGGTTGGCATGCGTGTCGTTTTATTCTTAGCCATGTTGGTTCCTGTCCTGATGTGAGAAAGCGCTCTCAGAGAGCCGAGAGCGCTTGCACAAGTCAGGCAGGCGAAAGTTCGTGAGACAGCGCCAGCGCGAGTGCGAGCCGGTCTGCGTCAGTGGTGAGGCCCCACGCGCAACGTTCCCACAACTCACGGTAGAGAGACTGCTCACCGCCGCTGTATGCATACTCGCCATAGAGGTAGCGCAGCGCGTAGGCGAAGCCCTGAGGGTCGTTCAAATCGACGCGCCAGCGCTGCTCTGCCTGCCGGTGAGTGCAGGTAGCGGCGGGCACCGTGAACGAGGGGCCCTCGGCATCGATGGACGTAACGACTTCGCGCAGGACCCCGCCCCAACGCCGAGGGGCCGTGTGCAGCACCGGCACGGCCCGCTGGAGTGGAATAGCGGGCATAATGTCGAGCCAAGGTCCGAAACGTGTCATTTTGTGCGGGTCTTTCATTCGTTTTCTCCCGTGTTTCCCACCCGCGCAAACTACGGCGTTCCCTTAAAAATATCTCTTTCACTTCTCTTACATTTTGACGAAGGCGCACGTCGGCCATAGGTAAACGACGAGGCGAAACAGCAAACAGCCTGCCTGTTTCCGGCCCCATTGGAGACCCGTGTCCTATGTTCCATCCGGCATCATGCGGTTTCTGCGCCGCCTGCCCCCGACCGTCAATCAACTAGTCGCGGAAGTTTGCTACCCCGGCGGCCACCCAGACAAGCCAGAAGGTGGCTGGCTTCGCGCTGGAATCGTTGACGTTTCCGTCCCTCTGGTTGTGGTCGAGCGCGGGCCCGCTCGACCGCTGAATCCCAGAGCGCAGGCAGCAGCGCAAGGTCTCTCGGAGGAGGACGGGGCAGCTACGCCCCAGCTAGACGAGGCGAGAGGCCAGCAGCTGGAGGAGGGCACTATCGATTGGGGCGCTGTCGGGGCCCGACTGGTCGAGATAGGCCGAAATGCCTATCCGGACCTGGACCGTATCCGAATACGGGCCTTTCATCGTCCCGAGGGAGCCAAACCGTATCAGATAGATATGCGTACTGTTGAAACCGAGCCCGCTGAGGAGAGCGTTACTACGTGGGCCCCTGCCGAGCCTGACCCGTTCCGGGGCTCGGTGCGAGAGTTTCAGGCCCAAATGATTGACCATAATGACGTGATGATGGGCCATGTAGAGCGTCTGATAGACGGGCAGGTCCATATGGCCCATGCGATGGCTGACACTATCCGCGCATCGGGAGAAAGCGATGCTGCCCTCGTGGCCGCAGAGGCAGCTAGGACGAAACGCAGCATGGAGGACCGAGTGATGGACGCCGTAGAAGCCGCGCTGCCCGCTGTCCTATCGCGATTCGGCCTAGTCCAGCCCATAGCCATAGACGGTGCCCCAGCAATCCCAGGGAGGGAGTGCCCTGCCCAGCTTTCAGACAAGCGAGACCGACTCCTGACGCTGCTAGATGAACTGAGCGCAGAGGAGGGAGTCCGAGTGATGCAGGACCCAGACATACTTAAACGCATTATCGCAATCGAAGCAGCATCAAAGACTCCAGCATGACGCGCGCAGGCAAGCTCCTACAAACAGCGATAGCAGCGAGCGCAGCAGACACCGAAAGACTGTCGGCTCTCCATGCGCTGGACCGGCTAGAAGCGCGCGAGAGCGGGAGCAAGGAGCGAGCCGTCAAGGAATGCCTGGAGGCCAGCTGCCCCGATTCAGACGCAGCTGACAGCCTAGTCGTTGACGGTCTGATTCAGATACTCAGAGGGCTAAAACGATGACGCGCACCCGTCGCGCACTGATGCACGCGCTAGTAGACATTAGGGCGTCTCTGAGAGGCGAGGAGGCCCCACGGTGGCTCTGGGAAGCGTACCGGTCCAGGTCCAGGGCTCACCAGAGGGCAGCGCTACAAGCATGGAGGCGAGGAGCAGGCAGCCATGGGCCGAGAGGAGCCGACCCTCACCACACCCGGCACCGGCCCCCACGATGACACAGCCCATCCGACACAGTCCCCCGACACCCGACACAGTCAGGGACAGCAGCTGGGCCCCGGTCCCGTCACATAAACGCCCCGTCTCATAAACACAGACACAGCTACGGGGTATAGACGCATTACAC
>Ga0209756_1005117_pt1 | contig 9994 bp, 9 predicted proteins | sample ETNvirenome_6_85_FD_184071 | JGI IMG/M metagenome (GOLD analysis project Ga0209756, IMG submission 184071) | Marine viral communities from the Pacific Ocean - ETNP_6_85 (SPAdes) (version 3) | ecosystem: Environmental > Aquatic > Marine > Oceanic | place: Pacific Ocean | collected 2013-06-19
AGCCCTATTTAGGCTTGACACCCGACCCTTTGCTGGTGTAGTATTAGGCACTGCACCATCGTGCACCAATTAACAGGAGACACAATCGCATGTCAGAAGAAAGCAAAGAAAGCAAACAAGACGAGGCCGATCCAACCGATCCGTACAACACTTTAGCCGCCGTCGATGTCAGTCAGTTCGTCGAGTCCAAGAATGGCCGCAACTTCCTATCCTGGACCTACGCCGCTCACGAGCTGCTAACCCGTTTCCCTCACGCCAAGATGGAGGTTATGACCAACGAGCAGGGGCACCCTTTTCATAAGACCGAGCTGGGCTACTTTGTCCATTGCCGGGTCACCATAGAGGGGGTTCCGCGAGAGCAGTGGTATCCGGTCTGGGACAATAGGTACCAAACTGTCGCCAAGCCAGGGCTTGAGGACATCAACAAGAGCATCATGCGCGGCATGACCAAAACTATTGCCCTGCACGGTTTAGGGCTGAACGTTTACGCCGGCGAAGACCTGCCAATGGGATATGAAGAAGAAGGGGAAGGCGAGGCTGGCCAGGAGGAGGACAGCAAAGCGATAGAGGCCAAGGATCAGCAGAAGGTTACGCCTCCAGTGCCGGTCGTACCACCCAAACCTAAGACTCGAGCTGATAGCAACAAACAGAAACAAGAGCCTGACGCTGGTCAGTTCAAGGAGATGTATAAGGAGATATGGGAGATATCGCAAGCTGCTGGCATGGACGTAGAGAAACTGAGACGCAAGTCCCAGCGCATGTTCAAGACCAACAACATCAAGGAGCTGAACAAGGTGCAGCTGGACAAGCTCCGCGCCGCCGTCAGCATAGACAAGAGCAGCTTGGACGCTGGCTGGAGCCAGGGGTTTTTGCAAAACAAGTCCGAGGATCTATTTGAGATACGAGAGCTCCACAAGCTTACCCAGCTTCAACTAGATCAGCTGTCAGAGCTAGTCAGCTTGGCCGCACAGGAACGTCACCAAGAGTTAGCCAAGACAGGCACTGACTTGGAAAGGGCACCCGCCGCACCCCAAATCGGTATTGTCGATGACAGGACAGGAGGATAATATGCTACGAGGGAAACCGGCTGAGCCGTGGGTGCGATATAACGGCAACCTTTATAACCTCAACTCCTTCACTTCTATCCAGTTCGTGGAGGACGACCTGGATGAGAACCGGGCTGAGCTGATGGCTTACACCTCTGACACTGAGTTCGTAGTACTCTGTTCCGGCGAACACCAAGTGGTCAAAACCGAGTATGACAGCTTGATGAAAAGGCTGATGCCGCATAAGCACATGGATTGTAGTGCTTGCGGGAACGTTTTTTACACCGACGACCTGCGCCGCAAGTACTGCTCTGACCCCTGCCGAGTCTCAGCCTCGTCTAAACGAGCTTACCAAAAACTACTCAACGACCCGCCTCGGCTGAAAAAGGTTCGGGCAGAAAACAGGGAGCGGATGCGAGGCCGCACCCATAGACGCAACGATTGGGGAGATGAAGACCAGCATGGCTGAAGACTACACACAACACGACATGGCCGACTACCAGATCTGGGTCGTCCGGTCTATCCGGCAATGGATAGCTTGGGGCAGCGACAAGGATCAGATCTGGCTGAAAGGAACACGAGCCTCATTCCAGAGCCGATTAAGTTTAGCTGGATTGACATTGGCTGAAGCCTATCAAGCGGCGATCACTAAGAAGGTTAAGAAAGAGGAGGACCCGGAGTTGCCCCAAACGGTGGAGGAGTTGCTCCAACGGATGCGGAGCCGGATGGGAGTTAAGCCTCAACAGCAGGCCGCACCTGACCCCGAGGGTGAGGGCCGATTTGAAGCGATGTTTGGGCCAAGCTAAAGCCGTGATTCTAAGGGCAGGCAAAAAGAAAGGGCCAGGTACTGGGATTGTCCTGGCCCCTTCTTTGGTCTGAGCTGGGTAAAGGAGTTACCGGCCCATTCGTTAGGGTTTGGCTCGGCTATTATACCTGTTCACTTGATAGCTTGCAAGATCAAGCTGCCGACAAAAGTCATAGCACTGACCCCCAGGGCTACCATCACTTGCCAGCTCTGGGCTTTCTGTTTGTTCAGGGTTTGGATCTCTACTTCCATCCTGACCACCCTCGACTCCATCGAGGGTAATCCGTTACCCAACACCGCCCGTTCCAGGTTGGTGACTTTGGCTTTGATCTCAGCCAAATCGTTGCGTATTTCAGCTAGAATATCTTCTGCCACCACGGCTTCACCACCTCCACCTTCATTGGTGGAATCATATCCGGGTTCTTAGCCGCCCTTTGACTGCCCACTTTGATTTCTCGTTCAGTGAACAGCAAGCTGATTTCTCTCTGACCGTTATCCTCATCCCTGGTGCGGATGTACAAGTATTCCGGCAGTTCGCCAAAATCGTGCCGGCTGTTAGATACCCTTTTCATTAGCCGCTCCTTTTTTTGTCCTTGGCCTGGGCTCGTCGTTTACGGGCTGCTTTCTCGCGCTCCTCTTCCCGCTTGAGGCTCTTGCTAACTTTGTCCGCCATCGTTTCAAATGGATTGGGACGCTGGCTGCTTAGCTTACCGTCGTCACGCTGGTAACCACTGGTGCCGCCACGCCGCCGGTATATCTCCTCGGCCCGTTCCACCTTGGCCGCGGTCATCTCACCAACCCCACCCTCGCTCTCACGACTGAGATCCTTGTCTTTGACCTCTTTCAACAACTGATCCATCAGCTTGGGATTGGATAGACGCTTCTGCGCTTTTCTGTTGTAGTCCACTATAAATGTTCTCCTCAATTTTAGCTTGGGTTTCCTCTTCCTCTATCAGGGTCGAGATCACCACCGTCACTAAACGCCTGATAACCAGCTCAGACTCCACCACCTTCTGACTGTTGAAGGTGATCAGCTGTTGCAGTTCAGCTACCGCTTGCTCTAAGGTCACCACGTACTTGTTGAGCCGGTAGATCATCATCAAGGTGCCAAACAAAACCAGCACCCACACAAATTCTAAGATTAGTTCCATCATGGTGACGACTGCTGTTGCAGTAAATCTAAAGCCGGTGTTCCACTGGCAGGCATAGCCGCCGCCGGCAACGCGGGGACTGCTTTCGGTGCGGATCTAGCCGTTTTCTTGGCTGGCAACATATCGGTGCTAGTAGGTGACTGGCTTAATATCTGGTCGTGTTCAGCCAGCAGTTCAGCCGCTTCAACGTTACTGATGTTGAACATCAGGGCTACAGCTTCACGCTCTTTCCCTTCCCTCATATAGCGAACCAAAGAGGAATGGGCTTCCAGCAATTCGGCTGGAATATTCTGACCGGCATTCAATCGGGCAGCGATCTGGCCAAAGGGGCTGTTAGCCACCGTATCGACCATGTATCTCGACATCTGATTGATTCGCCGAGCAGCCCGGTTATTAGTCACTTTGTCTAAAGCCGCTCCAGGCAAGCCCCAACCTTTCCTGACAAATTTGCCCAGCTGGACATAGAATTCACCGGACACTCGAGGTATGGAGAGAGCCAGCAACGAAAAGGCCACCGGTTCAAACAGCTTCCCTACCAAGCCAGCTCTGACAACGGATAAGCCCAAGATCCCACCCATCATAGTGGCGATTCGAGTAGGCACCTTGGGTGCCAGCAAGCCACCAGCTAAGGTGTCCATCATGCGGTCACCCACCTTTAGTTGAATAGTGTCCATCAATTCCTTTCTAATCGGGTCGTTGGAGCCCAAGGCCTTACCCAGATTCCTAACCATCCTTGAAGCAGCTGGTTGCAAGTCAGAAGGCTTGTCTATATCCCAGGCAAACTCCTTCTTAATATCCTTTAGATACTTCATCTTCTTGGCATAGGGGTCCGCCAGCTCTTCGGCATAATTGATGGCGAATCCGTTAGCCCTCTTCACCTTATCTTTCAGCAGGTCACTGACCGAACGATTGATCTCCTGCATAACCGTCTTTTCCAAGGTGCCATCCGGGAAAAGGCTGGCGTTATCGTGAGCCAATTTGCCTAAGCCGATCTTGATGTCGTCCCACCGACTGGCTGTCCTGGCACCGTCAATAGCCGGAATGCCTTGACCAAACCTACCACCGGTTTCTGCTTCATCCACCAGAGCCACAATGCTTTGCAATATCTGCGACTTGGCGGCATCAGACACACTAACATAGCGAGGATTCTCAAACACCCTGTCACGCACCCACCTGAACTCCGGCTCAGATGGGGATCTTAGCCATGCGCTTTGCTGGCTGGCATACAAGTCCCGGACCGGATCCAAATTCAATTTGTAATTACGACCACCCTCACCCTGTAACTTTCGCATCAAACCACGTATCGCTTCAGCCGATCCAGGCACCTCTTGAGTATTGGCACTTAAAGCGTCTGCGACCCGACGATACTCATTGTTAATACTCTTATCATAACTGCGTAACCCCTCGTCGAAAAGGCGGAAGGCATCCGCAAACCCATATCCGGGTTCGCCGCGCATCGCTTTCATAAAAGCATCTGTGGGGTTGACCAAAGCCTGATGGTAAGCCCCAGCCGCTTGCGCCGTCCCCACTTCACCCACCCAAGCAGCAAACTCAACTGGTGCAGGAGCAGCATCGAGGATCCGTTTCCCCGCATCCTTAGCCTTATTAGCTGTCCACTTAACTGGTGGCACTAAGCCTCGGGCCACCAAGAACGGATAGTTAGTGGCATCTGCCAGACGGGCCGTCTTCCTAACTGCGCCTAAGACCTTATTGGCCGCCGAACCAGCACGGGTCACCTTTGCAGCTACCGCTGCTGAGCCACCGACTAAAGGCGCAATATCGGCCAAGATGGAGGCTGGATCCAAAGCGTAATAACGCACCAGGTTGCGCCGTCCTTCCTCAGAACCAATGTTATAGGTCTTGGCATAGAAATCGGTCATCGTATCTAGCAGCGGAGTCTCTGGTGCCCCCTCGGCTGTCTCGGCTGAAGCCAGCGCATCGTACCCTTCAATCGAGCGTCGGGAATAGTAAGCTGCTTTCCGAGCCGCCTCACCCCCTAGCTGAGCTATAGCCTTATAGGTTTTGGGATCGACCAAAGCTTTAGCCGTGTTGACGGCCACGTCCTTAGCCGAACCAAACAGGTTGGACAAAGCTATGCTGTGGATGTCATAAACTGACAGGTCGTCAAAAGGGGTAGCTTCCAAATCCAGTCCTTCCACAAACGAGCCCCGTTTCTTGAGGCTCTGGCGCAAAGACTTCTCAGTCATCCTAGCCTGTGAGGCCTGACTCAGTAGCTGCTCATAAGCCTGACTGCTAACAATCCGATTAGGATCCACCAAATAGTCCGATGGGTTTCGACCCAGAATACCCTCCATCTGTTGACGGTTGATATCCGGTTTCCGCTCTCTCAAATAAGTTTCCGCCTGTTTCCTGTCCATTATCTTGACTCCGTGTTCAGTCGCCCAAGTCCAGCTTCTAAGCCCTCAGGGCTAAACTCTATTTGAGTGCCTACCGGCATGTAACGCTGTCCGGGTTCAGCTGCTGAACCAATAGTCTGATCTAAAACTGCATCCATACCATCAAAATCAAAATCACTTTCATCTTGAATGATATAGCCCAAATGTTTTTTGTCAATAAAATTCTCCGCCCCCAACTGGTTCGCAAAAACTGTTAACCCCGCATGTTCTCTATCTACAGCCAGGTTATAGACCTCCCTATTGCCTTGGCCTATGGCTGTCAGGGCTTTCATCAAAGCATCTCTTTGCGCCTGGACAAAAAAGTCTCCTCTTGTTTTCGAGTCTAAATATCCGCCTTTCCCGAAAAACATTTTGTTGGCAGAAGCCCAATAACTGCCTTCCTTGTCTTTGGTCAAACGAAATGCTGCTATCAACCCAGGGGCAAACCTGAGAACTGCATCGAACTCACTCTGCCTAACAGCACTATCCGGATCTAAGACCCGTTCAAACATTTTCACCAAAGCATAATCACGAAACCCAGAAGCCTGATCCGTATGATAAACCTTCAACGCCTGACGGTAACGAAACCAAGCTTTATAGGCATTCTTAGTAGAATTCTCAGTCTTGAGGTGGCTTCTAATCCAATTGGCCTGAGCTTGCACCTCTTTAGTCATTGCCGTCCGCTCCTCAGGGGTCAATCCAGCAGGTATTGTGACTAAGGGGGTCATGCTCTCTCTTTCTGGGCTATACTGGTAGATGCTATTCTTCAAGGTGAAAAACAGGTCTTTATTAAAAACCGTCTTTTTCTCTGCAATTAAGTCCGACAGCCACGTACCCGCCGATACCCCAAACTGCTTAGCTTCCTCCGGAGTAACCATCCGATTATAATGCAAGGCCCGAGGATTTACCTGGCCCGTCTTGTCTATCAGGACAAAACTACCATCTGGCCCCGTCTTGACCTCAAAGTCATCCATCCGTTTCCGTTGCCTAGCCTGTTGATACTCCACCGTGCCAGGTAAAGTGGTCAAAAACTTAGTCTGCTCAGCCCAAGGCACATTAGCCTTGATCAGACCTTGCCGCGCCTCTTTACTAGCAGCGATATGCTCATCCGTAATATCCCACAAAGAGCTGACTAGCCTTTGGTCTGTAGGTGCAGCTTGAACCGGTGAAGTTTCTACTACTTCTTCTCCTGCTACTGGTGCTACTGCTTCCTCTGTAGTTACTGACGGTGGGGCTAAGGCAGGAGCTTCTTCTCCTACAACTTCAGCTGGAGGCTCTGCTGGGGGAGCCGATGGATCCACTCCACCTTGACGGCGAAACTCCCTCATATCACCAATAGGCAAGATCTTTGGGTCAGCTGCTTCTAAGTCTCGTACCCTCTCGATATTCTGGCTCAAGGTCTGTTGGTACTGCTCCGGGCTAGATGCAATAGCCTTAGCGGCTGCTGGGTCATCCTGATACGTGATCCGTGGCCAATCCTGCGGAGGAACCGCTACTGCTTCCCCAGCCTCTGGCTGTACTGATTGTGCCGCAGCCTGTTGTTGAGAGGCAGCAGATTCGACCGCCTGCCGTGTTGGGGCTGGGACCGGCTGGATATCACTAGAAGTTTTCAAACCAGAACCGATCTCAGTTAAAGGAGGTTTCCCGGTTGATGGTTGGCCAGACTGCCTTCCATATATCACCTTCTGAATATTTTCAGAACCAACATTCTGATAAGCATTCTTCAGGACACTCTCGCTGATACTTTTCATTGCCTCTTTAAAAGCATCTTCATCCTTCAAGGCTTTCTTAGCTGCCGTCAATTGCATCCGATTTTTCTGGTTGTTAAGCTCAGCTGTATTGAGCTTAATCTTAGACAGCTGATCCTCCATGTCCCGCACATCATTACGCCGCTTGGCATTCTGATAAGCCAGCACACCTAAGGAGATGTTATTCGCGAACTCTTTTAAGTTAGCCATCACTTAACCCCCATATATACGCTTAACATATAGCCGGACTGAACTGGGCAGCTCTTCCAGTATTAAAGCCACATCATCCTCAAGGCCGACACCAGGGAAAGCTCCCTGTTGTTGTTGGAACTCTTTAATCAGACGGCCAACATTGCCAGGGCCATAGTTGTAAGCGGCTAAGGCTAGTCGCATGTCACCGAAAGCCTCCTTCTGCTGCTCCAAGTATTTAATCCCGGCCGGAATAGCCTTAGCTGGATCAGTCCGCTCATCCACGCCACCCTTTTTGAGTTTACCATTCTTGTCCAGGTCAACTCTTAACCCTAACTCTATAGCAGTGCGCGGCATTAGCTGCACCACACCACGAGCCCCAGCTGAGGATATAACATCTTTCCGGCCACTGGATTCCCTAAAGATCAAGTTGTTAATAACCTTCTTAGTTTCAGGTTCCGTAACATGCCGATCAATGATGGGACCGTAATTAGCTATAGTCTTCCGAGCTTCTTCCGGCACCCCTTGGAGAAGGCTGACCGGATCAACTTCATAGGGCTGAACCCTCTGGCTTTCCTGGTGCCCAGGAATTGACCTTCGCCCCTGCTCATACGGCTCATCTACCTGGGGCCAATCCTGAGGCCGAGGGAGTTGGGGCGGAGATGGCTGAATTTCTCCAGCTTGGCCCAGAAGCTCTGCCATTTTACTTTCGGGAATCTGGGCTGCGGCTTCCACTGGTAAAGAAGGTTCGAGTTTTGTCTTGGATGGTGGTGTACGGAAAGCTTGACGAATCATGCGCTGAGAAGCAGCCTTAGGTTCAAAAGTAGTACTGCTTAAAATATCGGTTAGGTCCTCATCACTTAAGGTTATCCCTTCCGTCTCAGCTATCGAGCCACGGAAACCAATAATAAAATCATCTTCCAAGGGATCAATACGGAAGGTGTTGGACCTGAAATGCCTTTGCGCTTCCTGAAACAACTCAGCTGGAATCTTTATCTCACTGATAGGCTGAAGCTCTTCACCCTCTTTCTGGCGGAGAAACCCACCACGACGATAAATAGCTATAACAGGAACCTCACCCTCACCCCGCTGATCTAATTGTGACAGGTCTACAGCTACTGCCTTACCATTCTCTAAAGCCTTGGATATCCTTCGCCTAGCCCCCTCCGGCAAATAAGCCGGTCGCTCACCAATAGTTGCAGGCTGATTGCCAACACTCAAGACGCCGGGGACTCGAGGCACCTCTTGAGCTGTAGGAGCAGCCTGAGGTGGCGGCACTGGTGCCACAGGGGCAGTAGGAGTAGTAGGAGTAGGAATGACAGGCCTCTGTTCAGTAACAGCACTATCAGGTTGCTGCAAATTATCCAGGCCTTCATAAGGCTGATCCCAAGCAAACCCAGCTGGAGGTTTTTTGTAACCTGGAATTGAACTCAAATCTTGCGGCTCAGGATAACGCCTCTTACTCCGTATGGGTAATCCGCTCTGTTCTATTAGCCCTGGGGGAATATCCCCTACCTCCGGCGGATAATAAACGTCATCAAACTTCCCACTAAACGGCAGGTAAGGCTTTCGAGTGGCAGGCATCGCCGGAGGGGCGGATGGGATGCCTGCCACGCTGCTATCCATTGGTGGTCGCCTATCTGTGAAATGGATATCACTAGGAATACCTTCCACACTACTAGTCATCGAGGGACTTCTCTCTCTAAATTGGTCTTCAGGGGTTGGAGGCCCAAACGTTTCACCTGATAGTGAAGATGGCGCGGTTCTACCTTCAGCCTGTTCAGCCCCTAATCCGGGCAGCTTGTCAAACAGGCCAGGCAGTTGTTCAACAATACCCGGTAATATCTGGCCTAAATTCTGGGCTAAGTCCCGGTCCAGCTGTCGCTGATAGGCAGTATCCAGCTGTTGTTGCTGAAAGGCTTGGCCAGCTAGTTGTTGTTCCATAGCCGCTCGTTGACGTAAGACTTCAGCTGCGCCGGACCCCAAGACATTGGATCTCTGAGCAGTGGATAACCCTGCCGCCATTGGTGAATCGCCTAACCCACGCCGAGCTAGACTCTGACCTTGTTGCTGGCCCAACTGATTAGCCAACCCTTGGTACTGGGCCATAGTTGGATCAGCTATACCTCGCTGAAAGTTCTCCCGACTTCTGCGTTGCAACTCTTCTATATTCTCAGAACCAGCTGGTGAGGCTCCGCCTTGGCCAAGAATATTACCCAGCCCTTTAGTTTGGGCATCCCGTAAGACCTGACTGCCAGCATCCTTAGCTGCTTGGCCGTAATTAATACCTTTGGCCCCTTCACCTAAGATGTCATAGTTACCCAAGCCGGCCACCTTGCTAACACCTGGGGCCATACCGACACCTTCTAATATGGCTTGGCCATAGTTGCCTTGTTTAGCTGCACTGTAAACATCGTGGGCATCAAAGCCCAGATCAACTAAAGCTAAGGTGCCAGTGGGGTCGAAATATTTACCGTACTCAGCTACCGGTTCAACATACTTCTGAGCCAACCGCCCTAGCTCAGACCAACCTTCACCGCCGCTACCGCCAGCCTGAGCAGCCTTAGCACCCACATCCCGGACGGCTCTCAGCTCCTCCAGCTTCTCGACTGGTGACTTCTCTTTAGATCTAGCTATAGCTCTGCCATAGCTAGGACGT
>Ga0209756_1005124_pt1 | contig 9981 bp, 13 predicted proteins | sample ETNvirenome_6_85_FD_184071 | JGI IMG/M metagenome (GOLD analysis project Ga0209756, IMG submission 184071) | Marine viral communities from the Pacific Ocean - ETNP_6_85 (SPAdes) (version 3) | ecosystem: Environmental > Aquatic > Marine > Oceanic | place: Pacific Ocean | collected 2013-06-19
CGAAAAACCAAGAGCAGAATATTATATAGATGACAAAGGTATAAAATTTGAAAACAATTGGAAAGAAATATTAGAGGAAGTATTATGAAAATATTTGAAAAAGTAATTAATTTTTACAAAAAATGGAAATTAAAACGAAAAATGAATAAAAAAATTAAAAAAATGAAGAAAAAAGATCCTTACATTTATAAGTAAAAATGGAAAACAAAGAGAAATATCCTAATATAAATTTACCAAGACCATATCCTATAGAATATGGATATAGTTTATATGATTATGTCTTGAAACATAAACCAAAGGTTATTGTTGAGTTTGGATGTAGTTGGGGTTTTACAACAATCTATATGGCTAAAGCTTTACAAGTTATTGGAGAAGGTAGTATATGGACATGTGATAATGATTTAAGTAGATTTTTTACTGCTAGAGAAAATTTTAAAAATTATGGTGTTGATGATTTGATAGAAATTCATCAGATGGATTATAAAGAATGGTTAAAAGATTCTTATGAATTTGACTTATGTTATATCGATATTCATAATGATGGAAAAAAATTACAGAATATATTTGAAGATGAATTTTTTGAAAGTCAAATTAAAAAGGGGAAAAAAGTTTTATTTGAAGGGGGGAGCTCCCACCGAAGTGATATTGCTACATCGAGAGGTATGGAATCTTTCAATTTGATAAAACATAAATATAGTTTATTATTTGGTAACGATAATGATAGGCATGTAATAGGAGAATTATGAGAATATTAGGAATAAATTGTTTAAATCACGATGCTGCTGTTTCTGTTATAGAAGATGGAAATATAAAGTTTGCAGCTCATTCAGAAAGATATAGTCGTAAGAAAAATGATATGTTTTTGAATGATGGTATAATGGATGAAGCTTTATCTCACGGACAACCTGATGTAGTTGCATATTTTGAAAGGCCGTGGTTAAAGAAATCTCGTCAGTTATATGCTGGACAATACAATGAAGCATTTCAGACAGCTAACACTCCAAAAAATTATCTTAAAAGATGGTTAGGTGATACTAAAATTCAATATGTTCAACATCACGAAAGTCACGCTTCTGCTGGTTATTATACATCACCATTTGATGAAGCTTGTATTGTTGTAATTGATGCTATAGGTGAATGGGAAACGGTATCTATATGGTATGGTAGAGGTAACAACTTAGAAAAAAGATGGAGTCAAAAATATCCTAAATCACTTGGTTTATTTTATTCAGCTATGACTCAAAGACTTGGATTAAAACCACAAGAAGATGAATATATTTTGATGGGAATGGATGCTTGGGGAACCAGGTCTGAGGGAGTAAGGGATAGAATATATAATGATTTAATCAAGAGTGATGTTAATCTTCATCGTGGTTGTTTAAATTGGGATTTAGATTTTTATCCAGATGATGGTTCAGAACAGTGGAAGTTTGACATGGCAGCTAATACACAATGGGTTGCTGAAAATGAGATTATGAAGATAATGAATAAAGCAAAGGAGATTGTACCTGAATCAAGAAATCTTGTGTTTATGGGTGGAGTCGCACTTAATTGTGTAGCTAATGAAAAGATTGCTAAAGATATAGAATGGGACGACATTTGGATAATGCCAAATCCTGGTGACGCTGGTTCTTCTCTTGGTTGTGCTGCTAGAGTATACGGTAAGAAAATCAATTGGGTACATACATTTCTTGGAACTGATATTAAGGGTAGTTATCCAGTAAAAAGAGCTTCTGATTTGCTATTGAAAAATGAATTGATAGGTATTGCCAATGGTAGAGCTGAATTTGGTCCAAGAGCATTAGGTAATCGTTCTCTAATCGCAGACCCAAGAGGTAATGACATAAAAGATAGAATGAATGTGATTAAGAAAAGACAAAAGTTTAGACCATTCGCTCCATCGGTATTAGAAGAACATGCTCACGAGATATTTGATTTACCTGTTAAGAGAGCATCATATATGCAATTTACAGCTAAATGTAAGTTTCCTGATAAGTATCCTGCGATATGTCATGTTGATGGAACTTCAAGAGTTCAGACAGTCAACAGAAAAGAAAATCCTGGATACTATGATATGATTAAAAGATTCTATAAGAAGACTGGATGTCCTATGGTATTGAATACAAGTTTAAACATCAAGGGACAACCAATAGTAAATACAAAACAAGATGGTAAAGATTTTGAGAAACATTATGGAGTAAAAGTTCTGTGATATGGACAACTAAATTAGATGATTTAAGTGGAGGAAAGGTTCTATATGCTAATGGATGTAGTTTTACTATTGGTGATGAGTTAGCTAATCCAAAAAGTCAGGCTTTTCCAACTTTATTAGGAAACAATATTAATTGTGATTTTGTAGTGAATCAAGCTAGATGTGGAGCTTCTAATCATGAGATATTGAGAAAGACTATGGATTTCTTGTTAGAGTATATTCATACAAAAGAGTTTGATGTAAAGGATTTAACTGTTGTCATTGGTTGGAGTTTAGTTTCAAGGCATGAATGTTATGATGAAGGTTGGAAAGGTATTACACCAAATTCAGTAAGTAGTGCTGAAGATTTACCATATTACTATTACGGATTATTACAATCTAATGAACAAGATATGCTAAGATTTTTGTGGCAAGTAAATGTTCTACAGAGTTTTTTAAAAAAGTATAATATAAATTATTTCTTTTTTAAGATTGATGCTGGACAACATATTATGTGGAATCAAACTGGACAAGAAATAATAGATGGATATGATTTGGATAAATTGTCTACCATGAATTATTTAAAAGAGGTTGATATCAATAGATTTCCGAGTATTGAAAATTCAGAATTAACATTTAGAGAATTTGCTCTAAAGTATGGAGCACTTAAACCAGATTATCATCCAGATGAGAAATCACACGAGTTATTTGCAGAATATATTGAGGAGAATTTATATGAATGATATGCCACATAGTTGGATACCACAACCAATTGTTCACTCGGGAGATAAAGCTGAGGACATCTTAAATTGGATGATTGAGAATAAGGTTATGTATAAACAATTTAAAAAGCCTGATAACATTACATTTATAACTGCTCATAATTATATTGATGATGAAACAGGAACAGCAGAATCTAAATTACATAGACACAATAAGTTACAAGTGAGTGAAGATGGTAGAAAGATAACTTTATTTGAAAAGAGTTTAGAATATTTAGGATTGGGATATCCGGTAGTTGTAAGTAAACCTGTCTGTGGTCATCACATTACTGATGAAAAACTTATTGAAAAGTATGGTATGTATGCTCATTTAATGAAAGAAGAATGGATATTAGATTATTTAAAAAATAATGAGAAAACAGAATTATCAATGTGGTGCGATGCTGGTGATGTTATCTTTAAAGATAATCCACAAAAAATAATAGATATTTTTTATGAGTATAATTGTGATGGGTTGTTTATGAGCACAACTTTTTGTCAAGGAAACAAGGGTGGTTTTCACGGAGAATGGGGAGCAGAGGTTTTGAATTGGCAAAACAGTATGAAATCAGGTTTATATCTAAATTCAGGAGTTGTTATAGGAAAGACAGATTTTTTAATTGAGATACTTGAAAAAGCATTAGAATATAAATACGATAAAAGATTTACACCACATCCACCTGAAGCTCCACCACATTTACAATTAGCAGATGACCAAGAAGTGTTCAGATACATTCATCCCAAATTCCATCCAAGAATGAAAATTGATAATGAAGGTAGTACTGAAGTTGGTGGAAGAAAATTAGCTTGGAGGCATTAATATGAAAATAGAATTGGTTATGGCAGAGTTTGGTTCCGGTAGAACAAATATGGGTGGTAACACTTTTGAAGGGACTCAGAGGTTAGACCCAACTCTAACAACATTTACCAAATATTTTGATGATGTCAGTTTAACATTGTATACAGATACAGAATTTGAGATAGTTACTGATATACCAATTAATATTATAAATGTAAAAGATTCAATTTATGATAATAATTTTATTTCTAGTGCAGGAGAACATAGGTTAGGAAATAGATGTAACGATTACTATAAAGTAAAAGGTTTGTTAGAATCTAAAGCTGATTTTGCTATATCAATGGACTCTGATATGTATGTTGTATCTGATGAAGTGAAGACACTTCTACCATTGACTGAAAAGTTTGGTATATGTCTTCCAGAGAACCCTAGACTACAGGTTAGATTCGATGGTATTCGTGGTATGGATGCAGACTATACATTAGATGAAGATCCAACAAGAGGTAATGGTATGTCAAATAATATGTCACCTATTTCATTATTTACTAAAAGTGAAAATGGTAGAAAATTACTTGAATATTATTGTAAAGAAATGGAGGAACATCCAGTTAGAGGTCCATTGGCTATGTGGAGAGCTATATGGAAATCGGGTGTAAATCCATATATGTTGCCATTTCAATGGTGTGTATGTGATATGAATGTTGGTATAAATGATGTAATCATTTTACATACAGGACATAAAAAGGTTAGTGATTATTATTTAGAGGATAATGAATGAAAGTTTTAATGGTTTTAGCTCATCCTGATGATGAAATTATATTTGGTTGGCCAATTTTTCAAAATCCGAATATTGAAAAAGAAGTAGTGATGTGTTCAACGGATTTTAATAATCCACACAGACAACAATATGCTCATAGAAAATTTATATTACAAGAGATATGTAATCATTTCAATGTACCTTTGACTTGTTTTGATTATCCATCAGAATTTTACAAGTTAGAAACTCGTGGAACAACATTGGAAGATTTTCAAAATACTATTGTAAATTATGTAAAATCAAGGATAGATGATTTTGATTATATATTTACCCATAATCCTATGGGAGAATATGGTATGATAGATCATAAAATGCTTTTTGAATTAATGTACAATAAAGTAGATGAAAAACCAATATTGATTACGGATTTATTACAATATGAAACTCATTGGCCATCATTTCATTCTATACCTAAAAGAATTAAGAATACTTTTTATAAGACCAAGATGGGTGATTATGAATTGGATGTAGATATGTATAGATATTGTTATGAAAAATATAAAGCTGGTGGAGCTTGGACTTATTGGAGAACTCCGGAGACGGAAGATAAAAAGTGTGGATTATATGTAATAGGAGAAAATAATGAAAAAAGGTAAATTAGTAGCAGTTGTTCCGGTTAGGGCTGGTTCACAGAGAGTTAAAGATAAAAATATAAAACCATTTGCTGGTTCTAATTTGTTAACATTGAAACTACAAACTTTAAAGAATGTTCCTAACATTGATAGGGTTATCGTTAATTCGGATAGCGATGACATGTTAGAAATAGCGATGAATAATAGAGTTTCAACACATAAAAGAGATGGGTATTTTGCAAGTTCTGAATGTAATAATAGTGAATATTTTCAACACATAGCTGAAGTTACTGATGCTGACTATATAATGTATGCTCCAGTTACTGCGCCTTTGGTTTCAAAAGAAACATATTTTGCGTGTATAGATAAATTTATGAACTCGGATATAAACAATCTTGTAACAGTTTCAGATGTTAAACATCATATGTGGTTAGATGGTAAACCACTAAATTATGATCCAAAAAATGCACCTAATAGTCAAGACTTACCTGATATAGTTAGTATTAATTATGGAATATGTATCATCAGTAAAGATGATATGATTAAGAATAGGAATATAGTTACAGAAAATCCATATTTTTATAAATTGGATGAAATAGAATCTATAGATATTGATACTGAATTTGATTTTATGGTTGCTGAACACATACATAAAAAATTAAGGTAACAAATGTATAGACAAATAACAGAATTAAAAAACATACACAAAGATAAAGATATTTGGATTGTTTGTGCTGGTGCTTCAATGAATCATATTAATTCTAATTTTTTTGATAATAAAATAACAATGGGATTGAATCAGGTTTACAGACATTTTCCCTGTGATTATGTGATTATGAAAGATTTAACAGAATCTTCAAGATTTGACGCAAGTGTAAAAGAGTTAGAAGATACCAAAACCAAATTATTATTTTCAAGACATTCTCATGGAGCTTATAGAGATCCTGAAAATAAACCAAAACCTTGTGATAATTTTTATGTATTCGATCATAATGATAATGGTAATAATAAAAAGCCTGATGGTAGTTTGGATTTAGATGTAATCGGTACAGATGAAATGATTAGTATTCGTTCAACAATAACAAGTGCAATGAATGTAGCCGCATATATGGGTGCTAAGAATATAATAATATGTGGAGCAGATAATGGGTCTGTGGATGGTAAAAATTATTATGATGGTTATGTAGAAGAACATTGGATATCAGCTGGTAATAATTCAGGTATAAACCATTGGTTAGGAATAATTAAAGATTTAAATATACAAGTTAGAGATAAAATCAAAGAAATTTATGGATGTAATATATATTCGTTAAATCCATTTTGGAACTTTGGATTAGAAGGGCATGAATATGAACCATTCTACAATGATTGATTTTCTTATAGTAAGTTTTAAGAGAATAGAGTATATTGAGTTAGCTGTTCACAGTATACATAAGTATGTTAACAATCCTTATAAGATAACTGTGATTGATAATGGTAATGAAGTCCAAGAGTTAACAGATTTGTTTAAGGATGATGATTTAGTCGATGTGATTAAGGGTCCTCAAAATGGTATTTGGGAGAAGCCAGGTGATGGTAGCAAAAATCATTCAGCGGCATTAACTATGGGGATGGAACATACAGAAGGTGAATATATTTGTTTTTTTGACTATGATGCTATATTTTTAAATGAGTGGGTTGAAGATGTGCTACCTTTATTAGATGAAGCTTTTTTCGTATCTAATAGATTTGATAGGGGAATAGCTCGTGAAATGTTTATGATATTTAAAAGAAAAGAATTTAAGAAACATAATTTAAATCCTGATGTGTCTCATGTGGATAGTGCAGGAAATATAACTAAATATGCTACAGAGAATGACTTACCTTATATGATTTTAGGTAACTCTTGTTTTAATTCTGATGGTAATTTTAATAGAAAAGCTGAACTTCATTTATTGGATTTACCTCATGGTGAACAAGTTTACATAAATGATACACCATTTTTTTATCATTATGGTAGGGGTGCTACAAGAGATGAAGAAACCTATCAAAAATGGATAGATGAAGCAAAAAAGTACTTGGAAATTACATAATTTTTTCGTAAATTGGAGATACGATGATACCTTTATTTAAAGTTAATATGTCAGATGACGCAATAAAAGAATCTTCAAAGATTCTTGGTTCAGGTTATATAGGACAAGGACCTGTGGTTGATGAGTTTGAAAGTGAATTGTCAAGTTATTTAAAGTTAATTGATAAATATATACTTACTACGAACAGTGCAACATCAGCTGAACATTTGGCTTTACATATGTTAAAAAAGACTGGCATACTTACATCTCTCAATTCTCATGTAGGAGCCGCTTCTGTTAATGATTGGCCTGGTGTGGAAGATGGAGATGAGGTGTTGTGTACATCTTTAACTTGTACAGCAACGAATTGGCCAGTTCTTGCAAATAATTTCAAGATTAAATGGGTTGATGTAAATCCTAACAATCTTAATATGGATTTGGATGATTTACGAAGAAAGATTACACCAAAGACTAAAGTAATTTATTTTGTTCACTGGGGTGGTTATCCAGTAGATTTAGATGAGGTGGAAAAAATTAGAACTGAAACTTATAATATGTATGGTTTCAGACCTATAGTAATTGAGGATTGTGCACATTCATTTGGTTCTAAATATAAAGGTAATTATATAGGTAGTCACGGAAATATATGTACATTTAGTTTTCAAGCAATTAAACATTTAACATCGGTAGATGGTGGAATGTTAATTACACCATATCAAGAACATTATAAGAGAGGTAAGTTATTAAGGTGGTATGGAATTGACAGAGAAAACAATTCAAAAGATTTTAGGTGTGAGGCTGATGTAGAGGAATGGGGATTTAAATATCATATGAATGATGTTAATGCTTCTATTGGTATGGCTAATTTAAAAGGTATAGATAAGATTATAGATAGACATAAAGAGAATGGCAACTATTATAATGAACAGTTAAAAGATGTTCCTGGTGTGACTTTACTTGAGAACAAAGAAGACAGAGAATCTGCATATTGGATTTATTCTATGAAAGTTGACAATCATAATGGTTTTATGAATCATATGAAAGAGTGTGGTATAATGGTAAGTAGAGTTCATGAAAGAAATGATAAACATACTTGTGTTAAAGATTATGTAAGTATGTTACCAAATTTAGATAAAGTAATTAAACAAATGATTTGTATTCCTTGTGGTTGGTGGGTTACCAATGAACAGAGAGAATACATAGTTGATTGTATAAAAAGAGGTTGGTAATATGACTAAAGTAGATGATAAATATTTTGAGAAATGGAAAAACGATTTACAATCTTCAGTAAGTGAGGTTGGGGATTATGTGACGCAGATAATACATTTTGTTGGTGGAGAAAAAAGAACCTTTCATAACATAGATTCAAAATCTATTAGACAAGGACAATTTACGAAGTTTAGACAAAAAGATGGAACTTGGATAATGATAAATGACAAGAATGTATTATGTATTGAAGTATTTGAGGAGAACATGGATGGCTAAAAGAGTAGTTTTTATGACTGTGATGGATGGTGCTCCTGATGTATTGGATTACAAAGAATGGTGTTTTAAAACCTGGCAGTGGTGGTGCAAGAAAAATGATGTAGAACTATTTGTCCTGGATCAAGAGTTACGAGATAAAACAATTATGAAACCAACTTGGCAGAGATGGCATGTGTTTGAGGTGCTGGAGGCGAATGGAATTGAATGTGATCAGGTAGCACTTGTAGACATAGATACTATGATAAGGTGGGATTCACCAAACTTTTTCGACACGATACCATCAGATGGATTTGGTGCTGTAGTAGATGATTCTTATATTGAGTGGACTCATAATAGTATTAAAGGATATAAACATTTATTTCCCACAATAGATTTTGATTGGACTGATTATTTTAATTGTGGTTTTATAGTATTAAGTAAAGAGCATAAAGAATTATGTAAAACAATAACTGATTTTTACTACAAAAATGAAGAACATTTAAGAGATTTACAACATAACACATTAAAGAAAGGTTCAGACCAAACACCAGTTAATTATTTGGTAAGAAGAGAAGGGCATGAGATAAATTATTTAAACAAGAAATTTAATACAACTCATCTACATATGAGAGGAGTTCTTCAAGGTGGTTTATTTTTAGAGTGTGGTTATATATGGCATTTTAATGGATTTGAAAAAACATTGAGAAATAATATAATGAGAGATACATGGAATATGATAAAGGATAATTACAATGATTAAATTAAATAAGAAATATGTGATTGGAACTCATGTGATGTTCTTTGAAATTGAAATGTATAAGGATTTTATTGATGGACTCCTAAATTTGATTGAAACAGTAGAAAATAAAGATAACATAACTATTGATTTGTGTTTCAATATGTCAGAACGAATTGAAAAAATAGACAAAGAAAAAATTGATGACGGACAGCTGTTGGGAGCTTTCTATTCTGGAGCAAAAAGGTTAGAAGGTTATGGAATAAAAAACATAAAAACAAGAATTGTTAAAAAAGATGAATTTTATTTTCATACAGATTACAGAAGAGATTTGAATTATAATTATTGTAAAAAAGTTGACTATGTAATGTGGGGTGAAACAGATAGTTTCTTTCCAAGAGAAGCTTTTGAAGCTATTGAAACATTATCTAAATATACAGATGAACAAAACATACATAGATATTTGTTGAGTTTTGCTGATAGAAAGATGTGGGATTCAAGTTGGGATCCTCTGGTTCATCCTGATTATATAAATCATACTTTTGTAGATGATGACAAACAACATTTAAATGAAAAACAAGCTAAGTCAC
>Ga0209756_1005126_pt1 | contig 9980 bp, 15 predicted proteins | sample ETNvirenome_6_85_FD_184071 | JGI IMG/M metagenome (GOLD analysis project Ga0209756, IMG submission 184071) | Marine viral communities from the Pacific Ocean - ETNP_6_85 (SPAdes) (version 3) | ecosystem: Environmental > Aquatic > Marine > Oceanic | place: Pacific Ocean | collected 2013-06-19
TAAGTAGATTAAGTCTCGATAAGGACATTTGTTGCGCTTGACCAGTTTCAGATAATTCAATTTGTCTTTCTTTTAATGCTCTATCAGCGGCTGCTCCTTGTTGACCTGCTTCAATTTGTAAAAGCGCTAAATCTAAGGCTCTATTTTTTGCATAAACATCAGAAAGAACCTGAGCACCCGATACTAATGTTTTTAAAGTATCACCTTTTGCCATTATGTTGTACTATATCCTTCCAGATCACTAACACTGCTTTCATCTTGAATTTCTGTTAACAAATCGATATATTGATCACCTATTGGTTCACCAGTTGCAGCCATATAATCACCTATTATAGAATGTATAGATGTTTCTGCCATTTGTTGTGCTTTTAATTTATCAATATCAAGTTGTGTTCTTAAATCATCTTCTTCAAAACCTAAATACTTTTGTTCTCTACCAATATTACCCATTACAAGATCACCTTGTTTCTCAAGGCTTTCAACAGCTTCTGATTGACCTCCTGTAGTAATTAAACCCGTCTTAGCTCCAGCAGTCATAACATTTTGATAAGTAGCACCCATTTGATCTTGAGCAGTAGAAAGACCCTCCCATAAGCTTTCTCTTTTTTCACCTAGTCTATCCATTTGGGTTGTGAACTGATCCTCTAAAAAAGTTCCCATTTTTTCAGTACCTTTAATTATAGAACCTATAGTAGGATCAAGCATATCTTGTAATTGGCCTTTTTGTTGTTCTAGTGGGTCATATCTACCTTTATCAAATGTTTGATTATAAAGATCTACGGGACTAGGAGTACCAATGTCAACACCCACAGCTTTTCCAACTTTACCCATTTGTCTATCCCACCAACTTTCATTTTCATTATATTGTCTATAACCAGTTTTTTCATTTACTGATGCTGTTTCTGGAGTAACGCCTATTCTAGCTGCTAATATAGACTCTGCTTTTTTAGGATCTTTTTTATAAGCATCCCATATTGATTTTTCTACACCACCTTGAATATGTATTTTACGCTTACCTACATTTACAACAGAACCTCCAAAGGCAGAATTATCTCCAAAGTTTCCAAGTCTAGCTGCGCTTTTATTTTCAAATTTTTTATAATTCATTATGTAAGAAGATCCCAAAGAATTTTACCACCCTTGTAAGCAACTCCAGCACCTGCAAGTGGAGAGCCAGAAGCTATTACTGCAGAAGATGCATAATCAAGACCAGTTTCACCTACAGCCTTAAGTTTGTTCCCACCTGTTGCATCTGAACTTGCTATATCATATAAGCTTTTAGCAGCTCCAGCAGCACCTAAAGCTCCACCAATAGGAGTACTTTTAGTTGCTTCACCTGCAACTGATCCAGCATCAGCAGTTACCTCCACACCAGCTAAAGGAATTGGATTGGCTTTAGTTCCAGAAGCTAAAGGCTTAAATCCTGGATCTTGTGGTGTTTTTACTGATTTAGGTATGCTTAACCCTTCTGAGGAGCGTCTAATATTTTTTAAATCGTCTGGAAATGCTTTTTTAATTTGACCAAATCCTTCTTTTTGAGTTTTAAAAGGCATATCCATTCCTATCGATCTTTTAATTCCACCTTCAATACGAGGATTAGACCGAACTTCACTTGCAGAGCTATCTAACAGAGATTGTGAAGCGCTAGGAGCTGTATTTACATTATAACTTTTCCAAGGAAGTCTATCATTCCTTTTAATATCTTGATTTGGTAAGTATCTAAATGTTTGTTCATTCATTTTTGCAGTGCTAAAATCTAGCTCTTTAGGATTGGGCTCATAAAGAGGTGTAGCTGAAGAAAGACCTTTACCACCAAACATTTGAGGTTGAGCGCCAAAAGACATTGGAGGGGCTTCACCTGTTAACCTAGTAGCATAAGATTGTAAATTTTGTTGAGCCATTTCCGCTCCAGGCATTTCAAATCCCATACTTCCAGTAGAAGCAACTCCTTTTAATTCAGCTAGCCTAAGTCTTTGGTCAACGCCTCTATATCTTTCATTAAATTTATCCATTAACTGTCTTGGATCAAATTTAGCTCTATCTGGTGCTTCATAAGGAATTTCTTCGTACATAAGACCACTTACAGTATCAGGACTTTTTAATTGTTTTTTTGCAGCTACTTCAAGAGCTGTATTTCTACGATGATCTTCCATCAGTCGCAAAGGTATAGCAAGGGCTTGACCTTTAATTAAGAGATTTTGAGTTTTTTCTGCTTTTTCTGTTTTATCTTTTTGCTCTCTTGTACCATAAATATTAGAAAAAGTTCTAAATCGAGTAGCATCGATTCCTGGGTCGTAAGTAACATTTTTTCTATTCATAATTATATAAAATTTTTATTTGGGTTTAAATTAAACATATTAACAACAATTCTTCAAGACCAATTGCTAATTATCGGAGATTTGAGAATTAAAGCAAGAATTCTCATCGCACCAGATGATCCAGCTGTTCCAACATTTACATCTATAGTATTAGCCGATGTATATAAATAACCTGTAGCTATTCCACCTTCTGCGTCTGGAGCGGTTGATGTTGTTCCAGGGGAAATTATAGTATTAACTGCAGGGGTTGTTTCATCCCATCCTGAAACAAATCTATCTACATCGCCATCATCGCCTATATTTATTGAATAAGAGCCACCAAAAGTAGTTGTAATAAGTATTTTAATATCCATTACATAGCTTCCATCACGAACAAAAATAGATTTTGTAGTTCCAGTATCTGCTATACTAACATCTTGACCTATATGCCACTGTGCCGAATAAGAACTACTAGGAGTTGTTGTATTCCTATATTCAGAAGAAAGTATATTATTTCCATCTTTTATATATTCTATAGTTTTTTGTTGACCAGTAGCTTCATCTGAAACGGTTCTAATTATTGGAACTCCTTCAATTAATTCATCTCTTCCTGGAGCGCCAGAAGCGATCCCTCTTTTAGTTTTATGTAAATCTATTCTATCTTGTCTTTCCATTTTATTTTACATTTTTTGTTCTGTATATAATAGAAATATCATTTATTTGGAAATTAGCGTCACCTGGAGTTCCAGAAATATATAACTTAAAACTATAAATATTATTTGAAGAAACACCAGCAGTTGGCTTTAACTCAAGATGATACCATTGATCTGTATCTTGATCTGCAAATGGAGTATTGCCTTCTTGAAAAGCAAAATCATCAACAATCCCATCATACCTATACCTAATATTAATAGAATTAGCGTTTCCCTTATAAGAAATTCTTACCCTGTGTATTTTTTTTCTAACAGAAGGTTGACCAAAATCTATATCTTTTGTTTTAATAGAAAATGGATTATCAGCTGAAGTATCAGACCATTTTTTAGTAAGAACAGTGCTACTTGATTTAAGAGTCCATACTAAATCACCACTCCAATCGGTAATAAAATTACTTCTATCTTCATCACCCGCAAGATCTGCTTTAGAATTAACCCAGGATTGAGTAGGAATATCATATAAAAATATTTTACCAGCTCCAGCGCTTGTTATGCTATCAAAAACCATTATTTGTCTTTTATTAGGTAAATATCCTATAGATTGAGTATAAGTGGAGGTAAACCCAGTCCAACTTTCGTCACTACTACCTATTGTTGAAATTATTGGTCTACCTTTTTTTTCTAATAAACTAATTACAGATTGACCATTATAAAGATAGACTCCAGATTTATTTACCCAAGCAATACCATAATCTGTTTTACAAGCACAAGCTGGATGTTGTATACCTTTATATTCAAAAGTATCCTCTAAAAATTCAACATCTTGAGATATGTTTATAAGGTGCATTTTATGTTTTTTAAATTGAAGTATTCTATCAGCATATTCTTCTAATTTTACTATTTCATCACCATCTCTAATGCTTGCTTCTATTTTTCTAGAAATTGGAAATGTATCAAATTTTCCAGGCATTGATTTATACATAGCATCGCTTTGAGTTTCAGTTTCACCGTTTTCAAGTACTCTTCTAACATTCCCTATATAAGTTTTTCTATTAGTAACAACTGCAGTTTTAAACCCTTCACCATTAGCGCCTATAAATACAGCATCATCTGGGTTATATCCATTTATAGCTTTATAAGTCCAAGGACTTGGATTTATAATATTAGATATAGATGCTGTACAATATACATTATCAGATACACTATTATGTTGATCATCTACAGCTGAACTTAATGTCCAGCTTTCATAGTCGGAAGTTAAGTCTGGTCTAATACCCTCTTTTAAGCTAATATCAACAAGCAAAACCCAAGGTTCATCTTCTGTTTTTCTAATATAAGCTCTACCGCCAATTATAAATGGATCGTATGGGCTTGTTGCTAAAACTTGTACATCCATTGCCGCACCAGGGCTATAACTTATTCCACGATTACTATTAGCTAAAACAGCAGTAATATCATATATATTAGATTCTTGGCCACCTTGATAAATAAAAGTTGTACCAAAAAGCCAAGTTCCTGGCCTCCAAGAACCTGCAGTAGAAGAACTGTTAGCATAAATATTAAAACCAGTTCCTGTTGGTGGATATATTTCAATATTTTCTCCATTCCAATCATTTCCACTATCTGAATTAGCATGAGTGACAAGATTATCATGCGCTAATCCCCCATCATCAGCTGTTGTAGCAGCTCTAGTAATCATTCTAGCTTGATCATTAGTAGTGCCAACCGCAATAAAACTTCTACCATCAAATCTAGTCCAATATTGAAAAATATCACTAATGCCTGTAGCAATATATTCAATATATGTATTTGCACTACCAGCACTAGTAGTATCTGTAAAAACTACTCCTTTACCAGATACACCTTCTGTTGGTGCAGCAAAATCAGTATTTTTTGCATACCAACCATCATAAGAATCTGCAGCTCCACCAGGACTAAGACCATTAAAATGAGTTTGCTTTATATACCCATACCATTTATTTCTATTTCCACTTCCAAAATTTCCATCACTTACCCTAACAGCTCCATCAGCTTGATAAAAACAAGGCTTACCACTAGCGCTTGATCCAAGATCAATTACATTTGTACCCCAAGCATCTGCTGATCTACTATAAATATCTATTTGAGAATTTGGTGCATCATAATGCATTAAGTAATCATCTCCTGTCTCATTTTGAGAACTACCAGCACTTTGACCACCTACTCTATCATGACTAAATTCAAATAATCCATATCCAGCTGTCATTGCAGTAGTGTGTGTGCCAGCATCATGAGCAACAAATTCGCCCATTGTTCTAATTCTTCCAATAGAATCAACCATGATATTTTCAGTTTCTGAAAGTTCTGTATCATCAATATCTCTTGCATCAGAGTTTGAATTTAAACCACCATCAAATCTTTCTATTTTCCATACTTGTTTAGGCATTATTTAGTCCAGTAATAGCATCCTTTAGTTATACTAGTGCTATTTTTATTCTTTATATAAGGAATAGAAATTATTACTTTTTTCTGCTTTTTTTCCATTTTTCTCTTTTGTAAGTTAAGTATTCTGACGCTTCAATAGGATTAAAAATCGTAGTTATAAGCCTATTATCATAATCTTCATACTTTGGATCAATTATAGTTACTGGACAATTAAATATATTTTTATCATCCAAACCCAATTTATCAGCATAGTTATCTATAATTTTAAATGAGGCTACTTGTAGTCCATGACTGATTAAGCCGCTAGAAGGGTCTTTTAAGACCTGATAACCAGAAACGTGAGTATGACCACAGGTTAGTATGTGATCACGCCATCCTAGCTGAATAGCCCTTGATACTCCATGTGCTGTATTCCAAATAGAATTACCCTTAAATGTATGTCTAGCATTTATTCTAACTTCTCTTCCATTAGGAAATCTTAAGTTCATTCTAGCTCCCCACCTTTCATAGACACCTTTATGATCACGCATAATAAACTCTAAAGGGTCTCCATCTCCAGACCAGACATCGTGATTACCAGCTACTAAATATATCCAACTTAGTTTAGATACGAAATACTCAGTAAGTCTCCAGGATTCTTTTGCAGTAGTTGATTGAGCAGAGTATAAAGCGGCTAATCTACCTACCCAGTTATTTTGAATATCACCAAGATTGCCAGCAAACATACCATCTGTATTATTGATAAGATCTGTATAAGCAAGTATCTGAGTTATATCAGTTCCATCATCATCTATATGAGGGTCTCCAAAATGAGCAATACCTATTGGGCCATTCATATTTATATCAATATTTATTAATCCCTTTTTCTCCCTACCACCTTTCTTAACCTCAAACTTGCGTTTCCTATGTGATATTAGTTCATCAATAGGAAGTTCTTCTACAGCATCTTCATATTTCTTTTCTACACTAAACTTGGGTTCTTCTATTATTAGAGGATTTAAAGTTCTTCTATTGCAAGAATAACACCTCCATAATTGTTTCCTTGGTTTAGTTGCTCTATATTTATGACCGTCTTTTCTTAATGCCCTTCCAGTACAATGTGGACATCCTATAATAGCTCCATCAGCGTTCATAGTATGATCGTCTATAGCCATTTTTACTCCTCTGTTTTTAATGCCAATAAGGCACTTTATTTGTTACCCGTACTTTTTAACTATCTCGATAAATTTCTCTACAGTTCCTTTCCCTTTTGATGTATTGTAGAAAGTTTTCCATTGCGTTGCTTGTTGCGTTATGTTTTTAGGAAGCGGTTTGGGCACCCTCCTATAGTGCAACCTGCACATTGCAATTTGAGCAGCTATGTTTGTTGTAAGTATTTTTTCCCACTCCTCTTCTTTTGGGTCAAGAAAGTATTTCCATTCTAACTTACAAGCTTTAGCTACTTTTTTCATTAAAGCTTCTCTGTATTTAAGATAATTCTTGCATATATCTACAGCTACCCAGCTTTCACATTGCCACATGCCTCTAGCTGGGCCTTTAATTTGTTTTAAGTAAACATATTTACTTTCAACTAGCCCAGTATTATAAACAAGATCAAGAGCCTCAGGGCTATATAGGTCTATATCCTCTAAGGTGTCTTTTATTACTTCTTTTATTTGTTTTTGATCTATCAAATCAGATCCTCCATAAAGATTTAGTATAACCCATACCAATAGATTGTATATAAGCATTGGGAAATATAAGCATTATTTTACTTCTTTTTGCCTTTTTTAGAAGATTTTGATTTTGATATTGTTTTCTTTTTAGGAGGTCTACCTCTTTTAGAACCATAAGTTCCTGGGCCATATCGTAAACTAAACATAATTAAATTTTCTTTAATAGTTCTTTTAATACTGCAGCAAAAACATCAGTTCCTTTATCTATAATAGTTTCAAAAACTTTTTGCTCTTGTTTTTCATTTAACCATGGAAGGTTAATTTTTTCATTAATTTCACTTGCCCATTTTTTTTCAAACTCTTCAGATTGTATTTTCTGAATAATTAAATCTTCAATACCACCCTTTAATTCGGGTACAGCTGATTCAGCATGCTTTACCATTGATTGTATTACTATTGATTTTATATCCATTTATTACTCCAACTTATTATTAAGGTTACTATTGCCATACCACCTAGCATATAATTACGCCAGTTCTCTAAAGACCTAGTTCTGCTATTTAAAGCTTTTAACTGATCTTTTATATCAGGCAATTCTCTATTGAGTATAGTCTCAATTCTTGTGAGGCGATCTTTAATATCGCTTCTATATAAATCTATGTTTTCATAATCCATTAACGTCTACCATTTATTCTGCTTACGCTACCTTTAATTTCCATAAGTACATCACTCATATCATTTACTTCCTTTACTAAATCTTCATGTCTTCTATCTCTAGTCTCATCAGAACGATTCCATCTATCTAAGAATTTAAGTGTAATAGATTCAATATTAGAAATACGAGTTGATTGCTCTTCGTTTTCTATTTTTAAATTCTCAAGTGCATCAGCTTGTTGATTAGCTCTTTTACTCATAGAATAAACAAGAAACATAAACATTGCTCCAACAACGCCTATCATTCCAGCTTCAGAATATAATGTTAAAAACTCTTCCATTATTTACTCTTCTTTTTCTTTCGCCAACTTAGAGGATTTAGGTTTAGTTCTTTTTGATACCAATTTAGTTCCTCCTCCATTTTTTCATATCTAACACGCTCTTCAGATATATGTTTTGAAACAAGCTCGGATATTTGAGCATTAGCCTCAGAAACACTTTGTTCCAATATCGTGATCCGATTCTCAATATGCCAAGCTCCGTAAAGAAGTCCACCCACAAGTACCAAAAGCTGACCAAGCCACTTAATATTAATATTGAGGGCGAGATTGTCATCAATGACATCGCCTCGTATACTTCTAGCGGTTTTAGGTTTTCCATCTATAGACCTATTAGCCATCTGATCACCATAATAAATAACATTACAAAACCAACAACACCAAACCAAAAATGAATTTCATTATCTTCGTACACTTTTTGCCACCTCTTCATATTTATGATGATAATAACACCAATGAGTTCCATCATATAATTTAGTATACCAATGGGTTATAGAATCTTGATCTATTATTTCATTGAATATTGTAGAATAGTGAGTGGAGTCTGGCTTTACATTGTTTGATAATAAATTTGAATTAGAACAACTAGTAAAAAAAATAACAATAAACATACATAATAAAAATATAGTATATGTCATAAGATAAAATTTGAATTCCTCCTTAGGGTTATCAAACATTTTACTTCTCCAAGAATTTAGATATTTTTTTCTCATAATGATCATCCCACATAAAAACTATCCTAGATAATAACTCTGTTTTTGTTTCACTAGAACTGTACTTAATGTTTCTTTTATTATAAAAATCCTTAATTTCATTTTTGGTATTAGACTCGGTTGGATAGTCAGATTGAGACGTTGCTATACCATTTATTATATGATGTTTGCCTATGGTAATCCTACCATGCCCATCTTCGTGCTTTTTAGCACACTCACTAACATAAAAATCTTCTATTATTTTAAAGCTATTAGACCTTTTTTCTACAGATCCATCAACCTCAACAAAATATTTATATCCAGACGTAGGGTAAGTCAAAGTCTTGTTACTTCCATCAGGGAAGGACTTTATACGGGTTGCATTGGGAGTTGTATTCAAATGGACATTAACATTATGACCTTGACTACACCTACGAATTATCATCTAAACCTCTTCCTGTTCAACCTCTTCGGGTTCTTTTAAAGATTCTCTAAGTTTACCTACGAAAGCTTCTCTACCGATCTCTAGTTGTTCTTTCATAAAGGTATTTGTGTTTATTTTGTTTTGAATATCATTAATATGATTTAAGATATTCTTAGACCCATCGGATAGATCTTCAATAATATACTCTTTATTATCGAAGTTTAATTTAGGCTTTTCTTTTTTATTTTTAGCCATTTATTCTCCTGTTTTATTATTCGTTAAATTTTGCTTTTGCTTTTGTAAGTAGACTAGACCTTTCTTCTGAATCGGTAAACGAAACATTATTATTACTTAAATAAGTTCTTAACTGAACTTTTGTCCAGGTATTTACTGGTTCACCATTTGGGTATCCATTTGAAGAAAGAAAATATTCTTCTTTTTCTGAATCTCCCCATAACGCTTCAGCAATCTTTTTTACTTTTGGATCTTCAGATGTAAGTATAGAACTTGGATGAACTACATGACGATGATAACTTGTGCTACCAATCTGACTGCCACCATCCATTACTTTTGTGGCTGTTCTCACTTGTATTGAGTATTCGCCTTTTACTTCTATTTGGTCTACTTCGACCACTTTTTCTAATGCCATTACTGACTCCTTTTAATTATCCAATTAAATTATATTTTGTATGTTACTGAAAAACTGAAAAACCCATCAGTGCTAAACTCATCCCTTAGAAGACTTGAGTAATTAGTATTAGTTGCTTCTAGTAAATAAATTTTAGTAGAATCTTCAAGCACCCACCCAGCAATAGATCCTCCCGAAGCAAGGTTTAAATTGTA
>Ga0209756_1005137_pt1 | contig 9964 bp, 9 predicted proteins | sample ETNvirenome_6_85_FD_184071 | JGI IMG/M metagenome (GOLD analysis project Ga0209756, IMG submission 184071) | Marine viral communities from the Pacific Ocean - ETNP_6_85 (SPAdes) (version 3) | ecosystem: Environmental > Aquatic > Marine > Oceanic | place: Pacific Ocean | collected 2013-06-19
TTCTCTATTTGCTGGGACAATGTATTGTTGTTGACCACCTACCAAATCTATATAATCAGTTTTTAATTCCCAAGGACCCCTGGACTGTAAACCAACCGCTTTAGAATATGCGTAGGTAAACTGTGTTTCGTAATCGAAATCTCTAGTAGTTAGAGCAGTTACTGCTTCAGTTTCACTAACATCCAAACCAATTAATGATGGCCACTGGTTATCTACTAACCACTCATATTGGTATTGAACATAGTCTTCGACAGCAATACTGAGTAATGTGTCGAGTTGTTCATCAGTCAATTCTACCTTTCTTACAGGAGCACCTAAACGATGTCTTGTTTTAGTAAATAATGATGATCGTTCACTTGTTGTTATATTTGTTGACATAATATCCTTTTTATATAAATATTAAGACAATAATAAAACTAATACTTTTATCTATTAAGTTATATGATTATTTTTCTGATGCTGTACTCCCACTATCACTAGTAGTCAGACACCCACCTTTCTTACCTTTACAAGAGTTTTCCATAGTTAAGATTCTTTGTTTATCGATTTAGATTTTGTTATTCTTCCGGTGAAGATGGTGTCCCCCACCCTAATTTGTATTTGTTCATCAACCTTTCTTTCTATTACCACTTCTTCCACTACCTCTCTAATTAGGTTTTTTAAGTCACTAGAATTGGTGGAAGGGATAGAATCTTCGGTTTTTATATTATCAGAAGACTTCTTAGATTTCTTATAATTTGGGTTTATTAACTTAACTAATTCCGGGTCTATATCATCATTTTGTCTTTGAGAAGGAGGAATTAGTGGATTATTAATCATAGCCTCTACTATCTCCTTTGGCATTTTAGTTGTTTTAGCGTTCTTAAGTGTATGTTGCATTGCTCTAGTTGGATCACTTGTAGTTTGTGCCACTTGTCCCTGTGGGAGACTGGTTAATAACTGTGACGAGTCTACCATATTCTCTACCATAGGAGGATTGCCCTCACTAATATTTGAAGTCGAACCGAATTGACTATCTACTTTATCTAGTACTGCTTTTGATTTATTTAGTACTGCCGCTAATTTATTTATATCTACTGGTGATTCTGCCATAATTAAAATTTTGCTTGTGAAAATATCCTAACCATATCTTTATCTCCACTTGGGTTATATAAAGGTTTTGGTTCATTAAATATATCACCACTATTAATAAAGTCAACCATTCTATCTACTCTAAACAACCTCCATCCTGGTAAGTTCTCAGGAGTATCACTTTTACCTTCTAGTTGGTATGCCCTAACAACAGGGTTATCCCTTTTTGATAATCCATATACATAAGGTTCTATTTCCCGATACCCTGGATTAGAAATTGTGTCGCCTTCATAATAGATAGTACACACATTATGATTATCTATTGCGGTAATAATTTGGTTTCTATTAACCGCCTCGAGGATTATATCCTTAAATAACGACTGTAATTTCATCTTTATTAAGCTTCTGATTGATAAGGATAAGTCGACACAATTGGTCCAGTATAAGGTGTCTCAGGGGCCATTCCGGTCATTCCTTGGTTTAGTGCAGTGTTACTTTCTCTAGTTTCTACATCTAAACTATTCCCCACATCTGCGTCGTTAGGCGCTGCGTATCCAGACATAAACCCACCAGCATGTGCAGGGTTACCTTTACCTTTCATATCACCATCGCTAAGAGCGTTTGGGTGTGAGGCACTATAAGCCTCAGTTTCATTATACCCAAACTTACTTTGGTTTATTGCGAAATATTCTTCTCTTTTGTTATTTGCTACTTCATCTAGTGTTGCCATAATAGTTTTTATTTAATTAGTCTATTTATTATTCTTATCATTTCTGTATATACCGCCTTGTTAGTTTTTAACTGCCTACTTCCACTCAACGGTTTTGCCAGATTTACTTTAGTCACATTCTTATTATCTCTATCCTTAGTATGGGTCTTCTTAAACTGATTTTTCATACCAGAGTCCGATTTCAGAGTCTTTTGTCGTTTTATATCTCCTCTAGACTTATCTAAAGTACTATTAACCCACGTCTTCATCTTATCTCCTCCATTAATTAAATATTCAGGATCGGTTTTACTTCCACTAAAAGAAACAAAGAAATTTTTCAAACGCTTTAACATTGAATAGCTAATATTCCTAGTATCTGCTAAGTTCTTCGCTCTTTTATACCCCTTTAACGACTTATTACCCTTATTTTTATGTAATTCTCTATTAATAGATGATATGATATCATTAGGAATATTCCAATTATTACCATATAAGTCGCTATTCGCCATTTATTTTATTAATTAAAATATTCTTAATTTCTGGATTAATTTGATTAAAGTTGATTCCATTTAATAAATCGTTTATTATGATAATTCTTTCTTCATTATCTCTATCCATCCATAATTCCTTAACTAACATAACCCATTTAACTAAAATAGGGTCTTTGTCAGAATAATCCTCTAAGTTCATAATTTCTGATGAAACATCAGATGGTATAATATCAGCAGACATTTTATTTTTTACAATATCTTCTAACATCTCCTTCATCAAATCCTCTGAATTAAGATTTTCATCTTTAGTAAAATAATCATCAAAACGATCTTCCTTATTATTCCTTTTTAGAATTTCGTAGAATTTTTTAGGGTTGTTTTGTAGTCTATCCGCTAATTCACTATGAGGTTTTTTATCGTCATCCTCACCCCACCATCGTCTATAACCATAGAAATTTGAAGCTCCTTGCCTACTCAACTTTTCATATTCGTCAGATGTCTTATCGCTACCAAAATCATGACTAATAGTTTTATCCCCAGAAATTATACTTCCAGTACTATCAATTAGTTCTTTTAAGGTTTTTATCTTCATAGTATTACCATTTATATTATAAATATCAAACTAAGATAAAACGTTAGGGTTTGTGATTAATTATTATTTAAGTCTAGAACAGACATTAAACTTTCTTTTGGGCTACTATTAATTTCTTTCCAGAATATATCCTCTCTCTCGTCCATTTTCATTAAGTCATCCATAGTGTCTTGGTCTTTTTCTGCAAAAGGTACACCAGAGATTAACCCCATTTGTGTTTTTGTATAATATTCTCTAGACTCAAGAAGTCCTTTCTTATCCACTCCTTTTAATACATTATCTCTTATCGCCGGTTCAAATGAAACTAATAAAGGTTTAACTCGTTTATTGAAGTTTGAAACGTACCTAGCTTTGTTATACTCACCTACTAAATTTGGATCTCTCTCCATTCGGTCCTTATCTAACAAATAACAATTAAAGGTTAAAACTCCCTTCTTCTTTTGTATATCCCCATGTGACGCTCTAGTACCATTGTTAACATAGAAAATAGTATCCCCGAGACTAACTCTAAGGTCGTTTTTTATAATTAACTCCATATGTGCTTGTGATGGAAGAGGATTACCAGCTTTATTATTACCTCTATTAACATATGATTTTACAGTTCTTTTAACTCTAGATTTAGACGCTATTTTATTAAGTGGTATTTTACAATCATAAATATTTTGTAAATGTTCATAGTAATACTCTATAAACTCAGGTCCTTTACCATTTAATAACATATCCAAACCATTATCGATAAACTCTTTAATATAATCAGGAAGGGCTTTTGATTTAATTGTATTTCCCACAATATCTACCTTTCCGTCTTCTGTTAAATCAGCGTAGTTTTTACGAGATATGTTTATTGATGATTTCCAAAAACCGTCTATGTCTAGTCCCATAACCCCTCTCATGTATAAGTCATTAAACTCAGCAACTACCGCAGGGGTTCCACTATAACTTTTACCCTCCTCAACAAAATGGTGTATACCTTTACCAACGTAAGAATATTCCTTTGTTGATTCGGGTACACTAAAATTACAACCATCAGTGTCTAATACAAGAGGTATGAATCCTCTATTCTCAAAAAATCTAACTAATAATCTAAGATACATTCTTGCGGTACAAGTAACTTCTTCTCCTTTCATAACATCTCCCCAGTTAAAAACTTGTGGGGCGGTTAACGAACCATACATAGAGTTATTAATAATCTTAATTGGTAATTGTTTAGCCTTAAAGAATGATGCCATTTTTTTATCTCCCTCACTAGCACATTCATTTGCTTTGTACTTATATTTGTTTCGAGTGTCATATAAATATTGTAACATTGCGTGCATCGCTCCTGACACATCACATTCTGGATAAACTCCGTGTGTTATCATTATTGAAGGATATAGTGAAGCGTAATCTAATTTAACAATGTCCGTAGAGTATCCCACCTTAAGTATTCTAGAAAGTCCTCCGGTAAAACTTCTTTTCTCTCCTTTTTCTGGGACCGCTAAATTATTTTCGTAAGACCAAGACAACATTAATAATTTCCATATTGATGCCGTACCCATTGTGGAAACTCTTTCATAGATGGTTGGCAAAATTTTAGCCATTAAAAAAGAAGATTGGTTAAAACTATTATCAACCTCTAATGTTTCCCAAATATCGTCCAATAAGTACTTCTCTACTATCTCTCTTCCACTTATTTCCTCAAAATCATCCTGTTTAGTTTCTGACCACTCGCCAGTTTTTACGTTTATCCAATAAGGGTTTTCATCAAATCTTAATTTGGCAATCTTATCGTGGTCTACATAGATCCTATTATCTTTTGCTATTCTTTGTTGTTTACAGATATATTTTAACCCAGCAGATTTTATATTTGAGTTTATTGCCATTGCTCTTCTAACCGAATGTATTACATCTATAATATTATAACCCCACATACTTGTTTGTTCAAATCTTTCAACCTCATTGGCCAATTTTAATATGTTTTCTCGTCTTCTAAATTTAGATTTCTTATTTGGGTCCAAAGTTTTTGCAATCTCCTTTATGTTTAGTCCTAATGTTTCACATCGTGACACAATCCAATACCAATCAAAATTCTCTGAATTATACCCTCCAATAATAGAAGGGCGAATATAATCAACTACCTTAAAGAAATTAATTAACATTTCCTTTTCATCCTCTTCAGTATCAGCGTCCAATACAACCTCAAATCCCCTATTATCTTTTACCCCTATTGAAAATATCCTCCCATCTGATGGTTCTAATGAAGTTGTTTCAATATCAAAAACCATTCGATGAACATCATCATAATTGTCAAATCCCTTAAATAATCTTTTACCTGAGGATATCATGTATTGTTCTACAGGAGAGATTAATTCAAAATAGTCTCTGTTTTTATAGGGTTGTATCCCACCATCACCAAAAAACTTAAGTAATGTATAAAAACCTTGTGTCGTATAAACCAAATACTTGAATCCATTTTCTAATCTGTCATCCCCAGAAGTGTTTAGTTTTTTTATTTTTACACCAAACTGTTTCATTGCGTTCTTTATCCTTCTCTTGTCTCTTCCGTAGAAATTAATTTGTTCTGAAGTGAATACGTCATGTTTACACCAAAGAAATGGCTTAAGTTTTTTTCTTGTTGTATATTTACCTTTTTCTGGGTCATCTATAACTAAGTAGATATAGTTACTAGCGGCATCGTATTCTAATGCTGTGATATATTGTTGTGGGTCCCTTCCCTCCAAAAAGGCAGAAATTGTTTCCTGATCAATATGGGGGATTTTATCGTGTTTTATTGGCATATATTTACTTATTAAAGTGTGCTACAAATATAATAAAAAAATTCCGAAAGAAAAACTAAATTTAGTTTTAATTACTCACAGGTTGTAATTTCAGCTGGTTTACAATCAGCGGCACCATCCATATTAATAATTTGGTATCCGTCATACCCTTCACCAAATTCACCAAAGAAGATATACCAACCTGTATCTAGTTTAGTCTCAGGGGAGCATAGGGTGTCCCCTTTGGTTAGGAGAGCGTCGGTTTTAACGTTACCAGGAGCCCCATCAGTAGAAAATTTGACATCTCCTGTTGGTTCTCTATCAAGGGGTTCTGTACAGATTATATCTTTAGTCAATACAGGTCCATCAGAAACTATTGGTTCACGAGTACAACTTACCCCTTTTGTTTGTCCTAAAAACTTATTGGTAGCATCACGACTAACACTATTAATGGATACCACATTACAAAGTTCTATTGTGTTGATTTTAGAATATCCCATATTATGTTATTACTACATAAGTTGACTCAGGGTTAAAGTACATTACATTAGTTGTTGTGGTCATATACCCGACCACTCTCACATAATCCCCACTACCCATACTACCAGTACTTTCTGTTATTTTACCATCTGTTACCGAAACATATAGTTGTCCTCCATTAGTCCAGGTTGTTACATCGTCTGCTGTATTAATTTTATAAAATCCTTTTAGTAATATACCATTACTTGGGGCCGCCCCAAGAGCGATACCTAAAAGACTTCCTTGTTGAGTTGTGTCATCTGCATCCGCTTTAACCCAGTTAGATGCTCCTCTTAATTGTACTAAGAATCCTGCTGCGTAATCTGCTCCCGCACTACCAAAGGTTACTACCTCACCACCTCCTGTATTAACAGCTAATCCCGTTGGGTCATGATGTACATCCAATTTTGTTTTAGGTAAAGTAGTTCCCATTCCAACATTGGTTGCTGAAAATATAATATCATTACTAGAACCTAAAGTTAAATCAATCTCTCCTCCATTATTTTCATTTCCACTAATCCAAGTTTGTTGAGCCGCCGGAATACCTCCTTGCCAACAAAGGTAGAGTCTTCTAGTAGATGCAATAACTCCAGCTACCTCATTACCAGAATAATTCTCAATAAAAGCTTGTCCAGGTACATCATTCAAATCAAAAGATATTGATGGTTCCGCAGCCCCAAATTCAGTCATTTCTACTCTTCCAGTTGCTTCAAGGGTAATGTCGTCAGCACACTTTAGTTCAATATCATTAGCAGAATGTATTTCTACATCATTACCACCTCCACCTCCATTCCCTATCATGTAGTTGGTGGCCACATTACTCATTATAAATTTGTCACCGGATGTTATATCACCTGATGCTGTTACTGTATTAATGCCACTTATACTAGTGGCTCCATCACCAATAATATTTCCATTTGGAAAAAGATCACCAGTTAGTTGTATCTCACCAATAACATCTACTGTCTTAAGTGGTGTGTCGTTTTTAATACCAATAAAATTATCTTTACCATAAATTATATTTCCAATATTTATTTGGTTGTCAAGGGTTCCATCTTTAACGTCGACTTCACACCCTATTGCTATATTATTAGAACCTGTTGTTATCTTCCCACCTATTACTGTAATACCGGCACCAGCATTATTACCAACTGTAACATTACAACCTCCAGTTGTTATTCCTGATAATGAACCCGCTCCCGCAGCTGTGTTGTAACTATGGGGATTTCCTTCTCCGATCATTGCACCATGACCAAGGGCTACATTATCTCTTCCAGTGGCATTAGTAAAAAGAGTTTTATAACCAAGTCCCGTGTTTTGAATCCCATCCATCTCCCCATTCAATGATGATGAACCTACCGCTGTTGATCTATCTCCATGGGACTCATCCATTGCCCCATCACCTATTGCCACATTATCACTACCTGTTACCATTTGTAGTAAAGCACCAGACCCTACTGATGTGTTTCTAGAACCGGTTGTTAATTCTGTCTGTGATTCCGATCCCACTGCTGTATTGCTTATACCAGTACCTATAGAGTTAAGTGTTCCATAACCAATTGCTGTGTTATCGGCTGCCCCATCTACTAAACCTGCTCCTCCACCAAAAGCCCCATATCCTAGTGATGTATTTTGTGTGTTTGTTGTATTCCCAGAATCAGAATCGAAACCTATGTACACACTTCTTGTTGGGTTAGGAAATTTAATATAATCAGTCGAGTGAATAGATCCTGTTGCACTCATCGCTCCTATAACCGTTAATTCTTTTGTTGGCCTAGTTGTAAAGATACCAATTCCATGAGAAGGATTCTGGTTTCCTCCAATACCACCACTACCACCTGAGCCATCTCCAGATCTAATAACAAGTGCCCCATCTAAACCTTTAGTTGGATCACTCATATAATCACCAGCTACGGTTATTGGGTTTGTTACGGTTTGGACTCCATTCCCTTGTGTACGATGTTGTAACGTAAAACCAGTACCTACTTGCTGATTTGCACCAACCTTCCAATCACGAATACTAAAAGGGGTATTGGAAGCATGCATTCTCCAAGTGGTTGATCCACTCTTAACTCCATTTCCTGCGGCAACCCCAATATATGCATTAGCATTAGGCGTTAGTGACTCTATATAAGAACCTCCTACCGTACTCTGAACTTTCATATATCCAAACGGGGCTTTAATATGTAAAGGAACCTCTGGGAATTGAGTTCCAATACCCACTCTAGTTCCTGCCCAGTCACTATCTGTTGCGGTATGATTTGTACCTCCAGAGATAGAAACACTTCTATATCCATTTGCTCCAGTTCCTTCATAATATCCACAATCACAACCAGGTTGCGAACAATCACATCCATTTGATGTTGAGCAGTCTTGTGTATTCGCCGTCCATACTCCAGTATTATCCAGACCATAATTGGAAGCTGTTAGGTATCCACCATTTACTGTTCCTTTTCCTATAGTAACAAAGGAATCGTGTGCATCCCTTGGTAAATTTGTTATTCGTGCACTACCCCATAAAGTTGTAGCTGAAGTTGCGAAGTCCCCTTGTATTAAAGGTCTTTTACTACCTCCTGCAGTTTGTGTTTCATTACCAATTCGTAATTCATTACTCTTTGTGGTCTCAAGAACTCCTTGTCCATATCCTAGATAAACATTACTACTCCCTATTGTTAACGCATTTCCGGCATTAGTACCGACTATTACATTATTTCTAGCGCTTGTGGCATTCTGCATTGTTACAGCACCTATAGTAACATTATTAAATGAAGTATCTAATACTCCAGTAGAACCTAATGAACTGGTACCAACAACTGTATTAAACGAACTATTATAATTTGTTGTTCTTGTATATCCAGCTTTATATCCTAGATAAAGGTCACCAACAGTACCAGTTTTATTATTACCTGTATTTCCTGTTAATGTGCCATCACCAAAATGAATATATTCTTCAACATCAATATTACCTTGGTTTCCAATTGAGAACCTATGTAGTGGATTTGGATTATCGATACTAAAATTATTTGTGCCATATGCTTCGTCAGGATATCCATTGTCATTTATTCCAAGGTTAAATAAGATATTAGCCCCAGGATTACCAAAATGTACATCTAAGGCTGAACCCGTACATCCACTTATTTGATTAACCCACAGAGTATAACTACAGGCACTTAATGGTGATGTTATCGCCCCTCCTCCAGTTGCGTTTGATGTTGTTTGTGTACATTTACAAGCCATTCTTTTCTTTTTTTATGAATTTTCTACACAATTTGCGCAATTACTTCTTGCGAAACTGTCACTTATGTTTATAAATAAATTATCTCTAATTGGGACTATTAATTCTGCACAGTCATCATTCAAATAAATACTGAATTCAGCCTGATACCTACCTGGTTTAGCGGTGTCCCCATCTTTCCATCTATAATATATGTAATATTCTATTGGTGCGTTTTCATCAAGATTAGTGACAGAAACAATACTCCCCGATTTATTTAATATCTTATATATCCCTGTTGAAACATCTCTCATAGAGAATTTAATAGACGAATTTGCTAATTGATCGTGTAAATTTTGGTAATCGTTTCTACCATCTTGTATCACTTTCATTTTAACAATTGGTTCTGTTGAGTTTTTTCTAATGTAAAAGTCCATGTATATAAATACTTTATAATTTGTTACCTTACTCGCTTACCGGTAAATGTTATTGTTGACACTAAAGCGGGGTTGGTTCTCGTTATAGTTATTGATAAAGGTTTATTTGGTACACTAGTAAATGGGAATTTAACAATTGCTGGTGTTAAATTACCACTATCGTACCAAGTCGCAT
>Ga0209756_1005142_pt1 | contig 9962 bp, 9 predicted proteins | sample ETNvirenome_6_85_FD_184071 | JGI IMG/M metagenome (GOLD analysis project Ga0209756, IMG submission 184071) | Marine viral communities from the Pacific Ocean - ETNP_6_85 (SPAdes) (version 3) | ecosystem: Environmental > Aquatic > Marine > Oceanic | place: Pacific Ocean | collected 2013-06-19
GTACCTTCCTCGAGTATCCCTTCCCAATGTCCTAAATCATGCTCCATATCTAGTACTATTCTAAATATATTCTATTATACTTGGGTACATCGCTTGGATTTACCCCTATACTATGCGGAGCTGCCAACTTACCGTTATCTAATGCAACAACAAAATTTGAATCTCCCATCTGAGCTGGAAGATCATCAAATTCTTTTGTAAATTTACAGTATCTTTCCGGGATAAGCTGCTTATCACCAAAATATGGGTTATGTGCCAAAATAAAGCCATCTCCCATGGCCCACCCGTCAGCCGGCTGAGCTACATTTACTAATACAGCAATACCCTCATTTATAAAAAACTCTTCTATATATTCATGAGCTCCAGGTACAATATCGTCATGGGTAGATATTAAAAGATATCGTATTTGATTAATTAATTTTTTTTCTTCTATCTCCTTAATTACATCTAATTCACCTCCTTGAATATCCAAATGTAACAAATCTATCCGAGTTAAATTATTTTTACTAATTATATCGCTTAAACTATAATGTTTTATTTTTTTAAGCAATTCGGTATATTCTATACCAAATTCCTCTGTCGTCCCCTCGTCTAAATTACCAGTATAACAAAGATGCACATTCGTTGTATTAGCAGGAAGCCGCTCAATCAACTCATCGACTTTATGTGGAAATATTTCACTACATACATTTAAACACTCTTTTTCAAAAAATCTCGTAAGCTCATTAAAAAGCAAAGAATAGTATCCTCCCCCAGCTCCCAATTCAACCATTGTTAATGGTAAATCATTACAATAATTACAAATTTGCTCTACTAACCAATAAAATGTCCTTACTTGAAAAATTTCACTATGTTGATTCTCCCAATGTGTATGATCAAATGTAGACTGCCGCGTCGGTGTGTAATTTATACCGCATTCTTTATATGTTTTACCAGATTTTACTTTAGAAATATATTCTTTCGTTACATCAGTTGTCAATTCCTGTAGATGTTGTGGTTTCAACCAATTGCCCGAAAAGCTATCAACCAGCATGTCATCAATCCTTGCCATATGACGTATTTATTTATGACATGTCATAAATCACTCAAATGTCTTTATGCCTTCTCACCGGTAACAGTACGACCTGCAAATTTAGATGCTAAATACTGTTTAAGCTCGTTATTAATGTTCCAATCCGCCGGTATAGGACCTGTCTCTTTTTCAATCTTCTTTTGCATATGTGCTAAAAAGTTATCTTCTATCTTGTCATCAACTATAGTTGCTAGTTGAGGATCCATAACTAATTTATCGATAACAGAACCAGTTTGAGTTTCCACCTCATCCGGTGTATCAGCTATAGCTTTTAAAACATCTCCCGTGTCTTTGGCCTGGCCTACCCCGGGAATCATGCCTAACACTGCTGAGGATACTGCACCTTTAACACGACCCTTGTGCTTCTGTGTAACTATGCCGGTAATTACCTCCTTTAAATCCTCGAACGTTTTTATTGACTCAATACCTGGTGCTTGATCCTCTGTACCACCAATCTCTGTTGTCGCGATATCACTACCTACTTCTTGTCCTGTATCCACCACAGCATCAGCAACCCCGGCAACTTTCTGTCCTATACCCTCATCACTAGTAACTGCTTTCTTTATGCGTTGCCCTCCCTTTTTTAAACCACTAGCCACTTTTTTTCCCATACCAGCAATTTGTGATGATATGCCCTCATTAGCTAGGTAATATGTTTTAAAGTTATCCATGTTCTTTTTCTATTTCGTAATCAAACAGCGCCTTATATTCATCTGGAGCTTCCCGTAGATCGAGCTCACGAGCCTTTACAGTCGGTATATCATTACTTATAGCCTTGTCTACTCTATGATTACCATCCAAAATACTCTTATATTTACCATTCCTATCTACTACTACAATGACAGGGTACTTTAAGTCCGCAGCTTGTACTCTTTTTTCGTCTCTATCATCAGCTATAAGGATAGACTTTAACTTATCAGTACTAACATCTTTTACAGGTACATCATTATCATCTAGATACTTAAGGACCTCCTTAATAGTAACTTTTAAATCACCATCTTCCCAACTAGTGTCCAGTCCTTTTGGCGCATCAGCTTTCCCCTCTTCACCCTCTTCACCAGTTAGAAACACCCCATCCAAACCATCAGTTTTCTTCTTCTTCTTTTTCTTACCACCGGTAGCCCCTTTACGTGTCTGAACCTTACCTCTACCCAACACTTTAGGCACTCTTGCATCCCCATCGGCATACTTACTAATATCATGTGTAGAAGGCCCGTCACCAAATGCACCACCAGCTCCAGCTGTCATCTCCTCTTTTAACACTCTAAAGAATAACTGTTCAAATCTACCACTTGATTCCATTGTAACTATATTTATAATAGTATTGTGGAATTGCTAAAAAAGTACATGGAAGACATCGGTGAAGATCTTGTACTAAACGATCTTAACCTTAAAGAACAGCAGCAAAGACTACCAGCTCGTAAACATTTTTGGGTGGGACGATTAATAGAAGCCAAAATTCAACGCAATAAACTCTTTGCAAAGAAGAGTAAGCTTAAGAAAGACTTAGTCAAGAAGGTAATCGCTGATTCTCCTGTGCGTATCAATCAAGCCTCAGCTGAATCTGCTGCAGAAAGATACGAGTCAGTAGCTAAGCTCAACAATGATATAAAAGAACAAGATACTATTATAGAATATCTTGAAAAGGTAGAAAAAATTCTTGGAAACATGCATTGGGAAATCAAAAATGTTATCGATATGAATAAAATGGAGCAGTATTAATGCTAACTTTTGACTATAATCCAACTACGCGTAAGCTTTTACTAAAAACAGAAGATTTAGATCTGTTTAATCGCATAAGGAAGCACTTTAGCATTGTAAATGATGCAGCGCGCTACGGACGACGCTATGGTCGATATATTCCACATAGAAAATACGCTATCACCACAGCTGGTGCATGTGAAATAGGGTTATATTGGGAGATAAAGAAGTTTTTAGGTAAAGAAGAGACAGCAGTAAGCGATAAGTTGCAAAAAGTATTAAAGGTCGGTAAAAATATAGACCTTTATAAGGATTTTGCATTTGATTTAAGAGAATATCAAGAGGATGTTGTTAAAAAGGCACTTAAGATAGGTCGAGGTACATGTGTTTTAGGTACTGGAGCCGGTAAAACCTTTACTACAGCAGCTTTAATTGAGAATTACTTTAGAGATAGTAAGGATGGTGATACATTCAAGTGTATAGTCCTTGTACCTGATTTAGGTTTGGTGACTCAAACATATGATGAGTTTTTAAATTGTGGAGTTAACTTTAAATTGACTAAATGGACAGGTAAAATTAAGCCAGATCTTACTGCTAACGTTATAATCTGTAATATTGGCATCGTTCAAAGCCGGTTTGAAGAGAATGATTGGTTAAAACATATTGACTTACTTATTGTTGATGAGTGTCACAAGATAAAGGCATCAAATAAGATCAGTAAGATAGTGTCTAGGATAAGAACACCCAACAAATACGGGTTTACAGGCACGTTGCCGGAAAATAACCTTGATAAGTGGTCGATTATAGGTAAACTAGGACCTGTTATATATGAAAAAACGAGTTATGAACTACGAATAGAAGATTATCTCGCTAATGTGGCGGTAAAAGTACTAAATCTAGAGTACAATACACCACCACTATACAATACCAATGATTATTACAGAGAAGAACTGGATTTTATCTATGAAAGTGCTTTTAGGAACGATTTTTTTACCAAGTTATGTGATAAACTTGATAACAACACATTAATTCTAGTAAACCACATTAAACACGGGGTATTACTAGAAGAATGCCTTAGTACACTACTCAACAAGCAAGTTTACTTTATTAGAGGTGAGGTAGAGGTTGAGGAGCGGGAAAAAATCAAGAAAATAATGGAAACTGACACAAATGTTGTGTGTATCGCGATAAGTGCTATATTCTCCACCGGTATTAACATTAAAAACTTGCATAATATCATTTTTGCATCCGGAGGTAAGTCCTTTGTGCGTACCGTGCAGTCAATTGGTCGGGGGCTAAGAAAACATAATTTAAAATCCAAATTAATTATATTTGATATCTGTGATCGGTTGAGATATGGTATAAGACACTGTGAAAAACGTAAAGAAATTTACGATACTGAAAAGATAAAGTATAGTGAAACTAATATTGTTGAAAAGTAAACCTTTTATATTATAATTAAAAAGATGGCCGCAAAAGAGAAAAAACCATATTATATAGAGCCTAAAGTTTTTAAAGCATCATTACAAAAGTATTACGATACGGATATTTTAACAGACGATTTAGCAGAAAACATTAAAAAAATTGCCTATGGTCTAAGTTATAATGCCTCATTTATCAATTATACGTATAAAGATGATATGATAGGTGATGCCCTTATTAAGATGTACTCCGCTTTAAAGCATAAAAAGTTTAATTTTGATAAAGCAACTAACCCCTTTTCATATTTTACTACTATAGCTTATCATGCGTTTATTAACCGCATTAAAAAGGAGAAAAAACACCATGAAGCTGTTACGAAATATAGAGAGAGAGTATATGAAGACTATATGTCTAACCCGGACAATACACACGGTCATGTTTACGTAAAACCACCTGACGAGGAAAATTCTTTTGAAGATTAATAAGCCTAGAGTTGCTATTTTTTCAGATCTTCACTTAGGCGTCCATACAAATAGCTCAGACTGGCATAATTATGCTGTGGAATGGGCTCACTGGTTCAAAGAAGAGTGTAAGATAAAAAATATCAAAGATATAATTTTTTGTGGTGATTGGCATCACAACAGAAGCGAGATATCTGTTAATACACTGCAAGTTTCTGCAGATATATTAGATATATTGTGTGATTTTAACATTATTGCTATTACAGGGAACCATGACATTTACTATAAGCACAGAACAGATGTTAATTCATTATCAATATTTAAAAAACGTAAAAATGTTACCATATTAGACAGTTTTGACACGATTGAAGCCTTTGATCGTACTATTACCTTTTGTCCATGGAATACAAACATTAAAGAAGTTCCGGAAAGTGATGTTATCTTCGGTCATTTTGAGATAGAGACCTTTAAGATGAACTCATATAAGGTTTGTGAAGAGGGACTCAAGGTTAAAGATTTACTTAAAAAGAGTCCGTTAGTTATATCAGGACATTTTCACACCAGGCATGAAAAAAAGTTTGGAAAAGGAACGATTCTCTATGTTGGGAACCCGTTTCAAATGGACTTTGGTGACGCAGGGAATGGTAAGGGGTATTATATCTTAGATTTTGATACCCTTGAGTATGAGTTTACACCTAATAATATATCACCGTCTTATAAAAAGATAACCCTTAGTGAATTAGTAAGAGAGGGTACTATTACACAAAATATAATAGATGACTTTGCTGGTAATATTACTCGTCTAAAGGTTGATATGAACATATCACAGACAGATATGGATATACTCCTTAAAAAGCTATCTTTACTTAAACCGGAAGGTTTGACTGTAGATTATGATATTAATTTTAACCGGTTAATTGATGATACAGAAAATAAAGAAGATCTATCTGGTATTGACATACCACGAGCAATTGAAGAGTTTGTAAATTTACTTGAAATTAAAAATAAAAAAGAGATAATAAAATACACTCTCGGGTTATATGAAAAGAGTAAACTTTAAGAAACTTAGTATAGTAAATTTTTTATCTGTAGGCGAAGACCCTGTTACAATAGAGTTTGATAAAGGTCTTCATGTTATTACCGGTAAAAATAAAGACAAGCCTGACCGTAGAAATGCTATTGGTAAAAGCACTATAGCTGATGCCTTGTATTTTGCAATATTTGGCGAAACGTTACGTGAGCTTAAAAAGGATCTTATACCTAATAACCTTACTAGTGGGAAGACTCATATCGAATTAGATTTTGAACTTGATTCTCCAAAGGGTAAAAACAATTACAAGATAATTCGCACACTATCTCCTTCAAAGGTTTTTATTTTTAAAGATGGGGTTGATCGAACTAGAGACAGTATTAAAAATACTACCATATATATAAATCGTGTATTAAGTGCTTCACCTTCTATCTTTCAAAACTGTGTTATTATGACAGTTAATAATGCTGTTCCTTTTATGGCTAAAAATAAAATTGAAAAACGAAAGTTTATCGAAGATATTTTTGGTATGGAAATTTTTAGTACAATGCTTACTGCGCTACGTAATGAGTATAATGAAATATCACGTGAGCATGATACACAGTTAACTAAATTAGAAGAGATAGAAAAGGCTTATAAAAACTATGAAGATCAAAAGCAACGGATCCTCCAAACAAGAAAAGAAAAGAAAGAAAAATACCTTACACGTCAAAAAGATAATACCGAAGAAAAAGAAAAGCTCAAAAAAGAACTTAGTCAAGTTGAGGAAATAAACGTTAATAAAATTAAAAATCAAATATCCGCTTTAGAAGAGGCTGCTCAAGACCAAGATATAAAAATTGAAACCAATTTAGAAGCAGTTGCTCGTAATAAAGCTCTAGCATCTACACGAAAAGAAAATTATAAGAAAATGGGTACTGATGAAGACAAGTGCCCGGTATGTCTTCGTAGTGTGGAAGAACATGATGCTGATCTTATAGCTAAAGAAAAAGAAAAGCTTAAAGGAAGTATTCATGAAGCAATAGAACAAATTAAGTTTCTTTCTGATGGATTAAAGGAACTAAAAGTAAGAAAAGAAAGATTTTTAAAAGCAATAAATGAATGTCGAAATAAAATATCAGAAGCTAAACTACAGGAACAAAATAAAAATAATATTGAGCAACGGGTAGAACAGCTGGATAGGTGGCAAAAGGAACTAAAGGGGGATCTAGAAGCTATTGAGTCAACCGAAACAGATTTTGATGTACTTATTATAGAAACAAAACAACGCGTTGATAAGCTCGAAAAGAAAGTTAAAACGTTTAGAGGTGAGTTAGCTAAGTTAGATATTGTAAAATATATAGTATCCGAAGAAGGGGTAAAATCTTATATTGTAAATAAATTATTGGAACTTTTAAACAGTAAGTTACTGCACTATCTTAAGAGGTTAGATTCAAATTCAATTTGTATTTTTAACGAATACTTCGAAGAAGAAATTTTAAACGAAAAGAACAAGGTCTGCTCATATTTTAACTTTTCCGGAGCAGAGAGAAAGTCTATCGACTTAGCGTGTCTGTTTACCTTTTCAGATATAAGAAGACTACAAGGAGGTGTGCAATATAATATTGCTATTTACGACGAGTTATTCGATTCATCTTTCGATGAAAAGGGCATTGAGCTTATTACACGTATTTTACAAGACAGGGTCGAAGAACTTGATGAATGTTCTATAGTTATCTCTCATCGTAAAGAATCTATTAAAGCTGCCACGGGGGATGTAATTTACCTAGAGAAGGAAAATGGTATAACACATCGGGTAGATTATATGGAACTTTGAACTATATAAATAAGATGATATCTCCATCTCCATATCCACAACCAATGGTAGCACCACAAGCCCCGCCACAGGGTGGAGCTATAGGTGTCCCGGCACAGATGCCAGGCGTATCCTTAAACAATTCTAACCCGGAGCCACAGGAGGCACAACTTCCGCGATATGTAAACTACCTAGCAGACTATTCCGGTTGCGGTCATTGGAGAATACTTTGGCCGGAAGCAGCAATTAATGCCAGGGGTGACGGTATGTCACAATCTACAACTGCAATGGTAGCTGACCCGCGGTGGTACACCGGTGTTACGGCAGTAAAGCTGCAGCGACAAGCGTCATCATCACAATTGGAGTTCGTTAAATATTTAAAAAAATTACAACAAGAACACGACTTTAAGATAATGTACGAAGTTGATGATGTTGTGTTTAGAGAAGTAATTCCAGACTATAATAAATTTAAATTTGCTTTTGATACAGAAGAAATTCGGCAAAATTGTATTGAGATTATTAATCTAGTTGATGAAGTAACCGTCACTTGTGACTTCATGAAAAAACTTTATATAGAAAAAACAGGCCAACCAAATATTACAGTTATTCCGAATTATATTCCAAACGGGTGGATGGGGCAATTCTTTAATCCGAGAGAGATAGAAAGAAACTATGAACAAAATAAGAGGAAACCACGGATACTTTATACTGGCTCCGGAGCCCATTATGATGTAGATAATAAAACAGGCGGTAAAGATGATATGTCCGAAGTTCGGGACTTTATAAGAAAGACCGTTGATAAATATCAGTGGATTTTTGTTGGGGCTTTTCCACCACAGCTCGTAGATCTAGTCGGGCAGAAGAAAATTGAATTTTACAATTGGCAAACACTACTAAGTTATCCATATTTTATTAATAGTTTAAGAGCACAGTTAATGGTAGCTCCGCTCCAAGTTAATGACTTTAATAGAGCAAAATCTGATATTAAGTACATAGAGGGGTGTATATTAGGAATCCCTTGCTTGTGTCAAAATATGGAAACATATAGTAATGCCCCTGACCATCTCAAATTTAGTTCTGTTGAAGAGTTTGAAGCAAAAATAGACCGTATTTTAAACTACAAGAGAAAAAATAAATATTTTCAAAATGTTCACAAGCTTAGAAATATCGGTGAGCAGCGGATCTTAGAATTAAATCACAATTTAGGCGCTCATCTTGAAGCTTTAAATACGCCCTACGGTAGTTCCGAAAGGAAGTTTCTTAAAGAGTGGAATTAGGAACTATACTACTATAATAGTAGTAGATGTCATATCGTAATGTTGTTTATAACGGTCGCGACCGGTGTGTAAATCTGTTTACCTGGGATAAAGACGGTAAAAGAGTAATGCATGAGTGTTCGTTTGAACCGTATCTCTATCTCGAAAACGCAACAGGTAATAAAACATCTATATATGGTACTAGAGTTAAAAAACGTAAGTTTAATACAAGTTACGATAGATCTAGATTTGTTCGCGACTCAAATATAAAGCGAGTATTTGAAAATATGCCACCGGCGCAACAATTTTTACTCGATATGTATTGGCAGGAAAATGAGACTCCTGAATTTAGCACGCATCCATTAAAGACATGTTTGCTAGATATTGAAACATATTCACCGGACTCTTTCCCGGATACAGAAGATCCTACACATGTTGTAAATGTTATAACATGTTACGATAACTTCAGTAAAAAGTTTCATACGTTCGGTATTAAGCCCTATAATGGTAAGGGCGCAGATAACTTAAATTATATTCACTGTAAAGATGAACGTGAAATGTTTATCAGGTTCATTGAATATCTTGAAAGCGACTATCCGGATATTTTAAGCGGGTGGAACTCAGAATTCTTTGATATTCCCTATATTATTAATCGAATCGAACGCATACTCGGTCAAGATTACGTTGATAGACTTTCGCCGTTAGGTAGAGTACATTATAGAGCAGTAAAAGGAAAGTTTGGTAGAGATCTCAAGAGGTATTACATCGATGGTATCGCTTGTCTAGATTATCTAGATGTATATAGACGGTTTTGTTTAAAACTTCGTGAGTCTTATAAACTTGATGCTATTGGTGAAGTTGAATTAGGTCAGCGAAAGATTGATTATGGTGATACAAACCTTGCAACTCTATCTGATGAAGACTGGGATACATTTATTGACTACAACATTCAAGACGTTAACCTTCTTGTTAGACTAGAAGAAAAACTGCAGTATGTTCCTTTATTGAGAATGCTCTCGTATGTCGGTCTAACAACTCTTGAAGGAGCAATGGGAACTATTCAGGGGATTAATGGTGCCCTATGTATTAAAGCTAGGCATCGAGGTGAGGTTATTTCGACATTTTTACGAAATGCAGACACGGGTAAAAATCCAGGTGCATATGTTGCTGAACCCAAACAAGGATTTAAAAATCATGTCGTTTCATTTGATGCTAATTCACTATA
>Ga0209756_1005149_pt1 | contig 9955 bp, 7 predicted proteins | sample ETNvirenome_6_85_FD_184071 | JGI IMG/M metagenome (GOLD analysis project Ga0209756, IMG submission 184071) | Marine viral communities from the Pacific Ocean - ETNP_6_85 (SPAdes) (version 3) | ecosystem: Environmental > Aquatic > Marine > Oceanic | place: Pacific Ocean | collected 2013-06-19
TACTATTTAATAATGAATAACATTAGGTTGTTGATCGAGATTTAAAGAGGAGATCTCCTAGTATGTCAGTTAAGAAGTTTAGGTTTGTATCGCCTGGCGTATTTATTAATGAAATTGATAATTCGCAGCTGCCGGCATCCCCGGCAGGAATTGGCCCACTAGTTATAGGCCGAGCGAGGTCCGGCCCGGGCCTTCGTCCCACTCAAGTTAATTCATTTTCCGAATTCGTAACAGTATTTGGCAATCCCGTCGCCGGCGGCGGCGGAGAAAACAGTGATATCTGGCGCGATGGCAATACGGTGGGGCCCACTTACGGACCATTCGCAGCTCAAGCCTATCTTCGCAATAGCTCTCCTTTAACTTATATTCGTCTACTGGGCGCCGAAAGCCCCGACAAAACTACCGGCGGAGAAGCCGGCTGGGCTACCGTTGCATGCAACGATCATGACGGCGGTGGCGCTTATGGCCTCTGGGTTTTCAATTCGTCATCCAATCATCAGGTCACCGGCGCCCTAGCTGCGGTGTTTTATGTGGTTAGTTCTTCACAGGAATGTAGCGTGGCTCTTACTGGCACTTTGGCTGGCACGAGCGCCGCCGTAACAGGGACGTCTTGTCTTATCAACTCAGAAACGTTTTACGAATACAAGATGATGGTGAAGAACCACGACGGTGCCAACGATCTTGTCACGACTTTTAATTTTAATGAGAACAGCTCACAGTATATTCGGAAGGTGTTTAACACCAATCCACAACTTACGAATGCTCAAACAACCGACAATGAACTTCTTTACTGGCTTGGGGAGAGCTATGAACGTCACCTGAAAAGCACGATCCCATATGGCCCTACATATGCGGCCCTGATGCCAATGATTTTGGCCACGGCCCCGGGCGACCACGCCGGAGATCTTGAATATCCACTGATATCAGCACAAACACCATGGTTTTTCAGTCAGGATGTGACCACGGATGCAGCGAGCTATAGCCCTCGTAACATGGCCAATCTGTTCCGGATACATGCGCTGGACCAACCAGGAGCTTGGACTAGTCAGAATCTCAAAATTTCGATTGAAGACGTTAAAGCTTCAACGAACGACTCTACGGATTATGGTACCTTCGCGGTTGTAGTGCGCCGACTAGACGATTCAGATAACGTTGTGCAAGTGGTCGAGCAATATAACGACTGCAACCTTAACCCGAACTCTTTGAACTATCTCGCTCGTAAAATAGGCGACGTGGAGACTGTATGGGATGACACGGAAAGGCGATATCGCCAACGGGGACAATATGGAAACAACTCTAAGTATATTCGCGTAGAAATGGATTCCACTGTCGACCGCTCGGGCCCACCGGATGCTCAAATGCTTCCCTTCGGCGTCCGCGGAATTGTTAAGTATGCGGATGTTAGCATTCATAACACCTCTTCGGCGCTGCCCACCTACATTGGCCAAACAGGATCAGCCTTTGACGTGGGCGACCAGCTAGCTGGAGATATCGAGGGGACATATTTGGTCCATGACTTGGCCGGTGTGGGACCAAATGTTTTCACCGCTTCAATGAAATTCCCCGCTCCGGCGATGCGCGTAAGCGCCTCGGACGGCGGAATAGGAAACTTTAAAGATGCTTACTTCGGTTTCGCGGTAGGCCGCCGACCCGAAAGCCTTCGATTTGAGAGATCGAACCTCGATCTCCTGCGCCCGCTCGGGGGTATCGGAGCTGCCAATCAATTTAATCCGACAGCGACCGGCTGCGAGGCGAGCGACGCCTTCACTCTTGACGACATTGTGGTTGTGGGGAATGATGCCAACTGGTCTTCTGGTTCACGAGCCGCTGGCACGAGCCGAACTGCAGCCGGCGGATCTTGGGAAGCAATTTTAGACTCAGGGTTTGATCGCTTTACGGCGCCTCTGCACAGCGGATTCGACGGTCTAGATATTGTAGAGCCGGAACCATTTAACAATACAGATTTGGGAGCGGTCCCTAATGAGTTTGAGAACTATGCTTTTAACAGCATCAAGAGAGCCATCGACTCGGTAGCCGATCCCGAGGCTGTAGAAATGAATTTGGCCACCATCCCTGGTCTTACTCAGGCGGGGCTTACCACGCAATTATTAGACACCTGCGAAGCCCGGGCCGACGCCCTAGCTGTTATCGATTTAGAGGGCGGCTATGTTCCCGTTACTGAGAATACTCAAGACTTTGCAAGTCGACGAGGGAGTGTTGGCGCCACCATTAGCGCGCTACAATTGCGCGGCTTAAATTCAAGCTACGGGTGTTCTTACTATCCATGGGTACAAATGCGAGACAGCATTACCGGAATGATACTCTGGGCGCCCCCCTCTATTGCGGCGCTGGGGGTTTTCTCCAGTTCACAAAGGAGAACGGAAGTATGGTTTGCTCCTGCCGGTTTCAACCGGGGTGGGCTGACTGTCGGAGCCGCAGGGGTCCCGATTATAAATGTTGTCGAAAGGCTTACTCGCAAGGATCGCGACAATCTTTATGAGGCGAATATCAATCCAATCGCTAAGTTCCCGGCTGAGGGTCTAGTAATCTTTGGACAGAAGACACTTCAGGTGACCCCATCGGCCCTAGATCGAATTAATGTACGACGACTCTTGATTTTCCTCAAGAAGAGAATTTCACAGATTGCCACTCAAATTCTATTTGAGCCCAACATTCGTAAAACGTGGGATCGATTCACTGGTCAGGTTAACCCCTTCTTAGAAGAGGTTAAGACAAACTTCGGACTGTCTGATTACAAGCTCGTACTCGACGATACTACTACCACTCCGGAGTTGGTAGACCGAAATATCTTGTACGCGAAGATCTTCTTGAAACCCACCAAGGCCATAGAATATATCGCACTTGATTTCAATATAACAAGAACGGGAGCCTCATTTGTAGATTAATAAAGGGAGTATTTTAGATACTTCTACTATTTAATTTTAGGAGAATAAGACATAATGGCATTTTGGAATTTAGCATCATCAGAACCAAAGAGACAACATAGATTTTTGGTTAATTTTAGCAACCTGCAGACAGAGGATGGTCAAACCTTCCAAGAGTACCTCGCCATGACGTGCGGAACGCCGGGATATAGCATCAATGCTGTGACCCACAAGTTCCTGGGGAACGAATACCATTACCCAGGTACCGTCACGTGGGATGAAATCCAGATCGGTATTGTTAACTCTGTGAATCCTGATGGAAACTCACTTCTGTATAATGCTTTGATGACTTCGGGCTATCTTAAGCCCGACGAACAGGCTGATGCCTTTAATTCAGGCGATCCTATCGGGACTGTCAACAAGGCCCAGGCGCAGTCCGGCCTCGGAGATGTAATTATCCGCGAACTCGATGGCGAAGGCGTCCCTGTGGGCACCTGGACCCTGAATAACGCGTGGATTACAAGCGCTAAATTCGGCAATTTGGATTACGGCGCGGATGCTATGCTGGATATAACTATAGGCGTTAAATATGACTGGGCTACGTATGAAACCGGCCAAGCGGCAGGCCTCGCAGGCGTGCTCCCCGCGTAGGTCTTATCGAGAAGAAAAGAGGTGATGAGTGAGTAGACGAAACAATGAGGAGCGCCTTGGAGCGCCCCACCCGGACAGTAGCCCTCCCCCCGCAGTACAAAAAGATTCAGAAGATATGTTTTCCTTTGTGGTGCCTACAGAATTTGTAGATTTACCAAGCGAAGGAAAATATTATGCAGAAGGCCATCCACTTTGTGGACAAACATCTGTTGAAATAAGACATATGACGGCCAAAGAGGAAGACATCTTAACTTCCGAGAGTCTTTTACGTAAGGGCTTAGCAATTGAAAGATTATTGCAGGCGCTCCTGGTCAATAAATCGATACGTATCCCCGATCTCTTGGTTGGCGATAAGAATGCTTTAATTTTGGGCGCTCGTATAACCGGGTACGGTCCTTTTTATAAGACCAATATTCTTTGTCCGGCTTGCGCCGACAAACAAGAGGTGGACTTTGATTTAACCCTTATCAAGACCAAGGAGAGCGATTCTGTCGATGGAATATATGTTTCCTCGGAGACCAAAACATTCTCATTGACATTGCCCCAGTCGGGTGTTGAAGTAGAGGTGCGTCTCATGACAGGTCGCGACGAGCGTCGTTATCTAGAATTGACGGAGACCAAAAAGAAGAAAAAGCTCCCTGAGGCTGGCTCCACAGATTTACTAAAACTTCTGATAGCTTCCGTTAACGGGAGCAGTGATCCCCAGGCGGTAAGCAAGCTAATACAGGCTCTCCCCATAAAGGATTCGCGCTACATTAAGCGAGTATACGAGTCGATAACTCCTGATTTAGACATGACTTTACAATTTGAGTGTTCAAGTTGTTATCATGAGGGAGGTGTCCCGGTACCATTAACCGCGGACTTTTTTTGGCCTAAGTGAGGATTATCTTGAAGCCGTTTATGAGGAATTATTTGTTTTAAAACATTACGGAGGATGGAGCTTCATCGAAGCATACAGTCTGCCTGTTCAGCTTCGTCAATGGTTTGTTAAAAGACTCATTAAAGAATTCGAAAAGAAGAAAGAAGCTGAAGAAAAGGCCATGTCTAAACATAAGCTCGATCGGTAGTAGAGTTTTGTTAATTCAGAACTAATTATTATGTTATTTTAGAGGGTCTCCAATGAATGATTTACAGCCGTTAGTTATTAAATTAAACGTTGCCAAAAGCAAACAGCTCAATGAAAGTTTCATTTCTACTTTCGGGTCAGTTGTTAAATTTTTATTGGGGTACATGTTTGGAGACGCCAAGGCCCCCGTCAGCGTTAAAGAAGAAAACAACGCCCCTCTTTCCGATTTACGACTTAAAATAATAGGCTCCCCTTCGCAGGTAGATTCTTTTGTAAAAGCGCTTACGCTTGAAAAGAACTATATGCAAACCTATATGGAGCTAGGTCTCCAGGACCCGGAAACACTAGATGCCAGACATGCCCTAAATAGGGCTGTGGAGGAGTTCGAAAAGGAAACCGAAATTCGGTGGCCTTTCCAGAACTAGAGGTAGCTTCTGATGCCCGACGACATAATCAAGCAAGAAAGAGCCCTGCAAGCGGCTCGCGACCTCCATGAAGAGAAACTAAGAGGTCTCCAAATAGCCCTAGACGAGCATGCGGCCGCTGTACGAACCAAAGCAGATTTGGATGATGTAATAAAGCTTAAAAAGGCTGAGTTTGAGAGCAAAAAAGAATTCATCCAGGCCTCTAAAGACGAACAAGTGGCTATCCTAGCTCTCTTGAGAGCCAAGTTAGACTTGTCTGCAACGACGGCCGCTGACAGAGTGCTTATTGAGGCCGACATAGCACGATATAAGAACCTGATCAAAGAATCTACTAGGATGCAAAAAGCACTCTCGGAAGAATCGGCCAGGTGGAAAGAACTGGCCGATGCGCGCCAATCTGCCCAAAAGGCCGGTGAAGCTCTTGCTGAAGGTATTTTTGGGCTTGATAATAAAATATTAAAATTAGGCGAAACCCTGAAAAAGGCCACGGAGGGCGACGGAGGCCTGAAAGACTTCGCCAAGGGATTCAAAAAGGCTCTTAAGCCAGCAAAACTTATGGGCGCCGGGCTCTTGAAATTGTCTGAAGCCGCCACCTTCTTTTTGATGGCCTCGGTTAAGCTAGCTTTGGCACAAGAAGAAACGATAGCTAAATTTAAAGCCGCCACGGGAGCGGGTAACGAGTTTAACGCGGCGATGACCGGGATGCAGAGGGAAATGGCATTCTCCGGAGTTACCGTCGAGGAAGCGGGCGAATCATTTACTGCTCTATATTCTACCATGAGCGCGTTCACGGAAGAATCGGGAACTGTTCAGAAAGAAATTGGAGGCACCGTCGCACTCCTGGCACAGTTCGGGGTAGCAGCAGAAACGTCTGCCAAAAATCTAGATTTTGCTACGCGCGCTATGGGTATGACCGGGATGGAGGCTGAAGGCCTTCTCCGAGATCTTAAATCAACCGCCGATGCTTTACAGGTGCCCCCAGCAAAAATAGCTGAGAGCTTTGCTGCAGCCGCACCAATCCTGGCGCGCCATGGCAAGGATATGATGAAAGTTTTTGATGGGCTAGCCGCCCATGCCAAGGCTACAGGCCTAGAAGTGAGTCAGCTATTAAATGTGGTAGGCAAATTTGATACCTTCGAAGGCGCAGCAACCTCGGTTGGACGCCTTAACGCAATTATGGGCGGCCCCTATCTTAACTCTATCGATATGTTAAACGCCACCGAAGAAGAGCGTATCGACATCCTTAAGCGATCCATCGACATGTCCGGAATGCAATTTGATCAGATGGGGCGTTTTGAAAAGATGGCCATGGCCGATGCTCTTGGAATGAGCGTCGAAGAGGCGTCGCGAATCTTCGGAGCCTCCACCATTGAAATGGAAAAACAAGCGCTCGCTCAAGAAAAGCTTGCAGATCAGGCGGCAAAAGTTCAATCAATCATGCAGCAGCTTAAAGCAGCTTTCTCGGCATTATTAATTGATATGCGCCCCTGGATAGATGAGGTTCTGATGCCAATGATCGACGGTTGGCGCGAGGCAGCGAAAGGAGGCGATACCTTCGGAAAGAAACTAGACGAGATCCGTCAAAAGATTCTTATGTGGAGCGGTGTGCTGGGCACCATCTTATTGGTGGCTGGTGTTGCCGCGATGTTCTTCCCAGCCACCATCATGATGGGTCTTCCCATGATTATGGCTGGTGCCAGCATGCTAGGTGTTTCCATAGCAGGCGCCACGGCCGCCGGCGCCGCGCGCAAACAGAGCGTAAAGCGACGCGTGGAGGAAACCGCAGCGCCCTTGGGAAGAAATGTCCGACGAGCAGCTTCCGGTGGCGTGGTGGGTCCCAGTTCGGCCCTCACAATGGTGGGCGAAGGCGGCCCTGAGTTAGTAGAAATGCCTACGGGTTCACGCGTTACTTCCGCTCCTGCCACTAAAGAACTTACAGACTCATTGCAGCGTCTGACGAACAAGATTGATAGGCTTGGATCTGGGTCTGGACGAGAACAGCCTGTCGTTATTAAGATAGGGGAACGCGAATTCGGCTCTATTGTACTAAATTCTCTTGACCGAAACCGAAACGCTCTTCTAACAAGTTCCTAATTAAGAACTATATAGTTAAGGGGGTTAATAGATGGCGGCCGAACAACCAAGAAATGTAGCGGGCACTGGTGCCTCGACAATTCCGGGGAGTCCCAAAAATCCAAATTGGAAGATTTACTTTACTCATTTTGCGACCGGCGCGGCGGTAGCATTCGAGGGGTGGCTTACCGAATTTTCGGATAATTTCTCCTCTCAATGGAACGAGGAGACTGCGTATGGGCGCATGGATCCGTTGGTCACATTTCAGCGAACCGGCAGAAAGATTTCAATGTCGTTTGATATTCCATCTGCTACGCGACAAGAATCGATCCATAATACGGGCAATCTGGATTTATTAATTAAGTTCCTGTATCCAGTGTACGAAACGGGTGAAAGAAATTTTAATAACGTTCTAAAGAGCGCCCCGCTTATAGGATTGAAATGGGCAAATCTCGTAGCCAACAACCCGGCCGATGGAGAGCAGCTTGTCGGATACTTAAATGGAATTAGTTATTCGCCGGTACTTGACGCAGGCTTTTTTATGATAAATAAGGGAACAAAAATATTCCCTCAGCTCCTTCGAGTGCAATTTGAATTTACGGTTCTTCACACAATTTTGCCTGGTTGGTCTACGGTAGTTAACAGTGCAGAGACCGTTGAAACCACCATCGTGTTGGACCCCGTCGACGCACAGTTCATCCACGCCGGGGGCGCGCCGATCCGGGACGTCCCGTACGAAAAGGATGTGTCAAGGGCATACAGAGACCCAGTAACAACCGTAACAACAGATAATACAGTTTTTGGCGGCCAACCCCGCGCCAATGCTCGCTTTCCTCACGATGGCAACTTGGGCGGTGGTGCCTCTTTACCTTCTATCGCTACTGACAGAATTGTTGGCGCCCGAGAAAATATGACGGCGGCCCAAGCGGCCGCCATTTTGGAAGGATCTAATTATTACGGCCAGAATGACCGGCATGCACGGCCACTACCCGCAGGCGTCAACGTCGCCTCCGAGGCCTACTTGGAAGCGTTGGCGAAGCTCGACCTTCTCGACACGGATCCGACATTGCCGACGACCACCGGGGGCTACGAACTCACGGAGGAGGAAAAGGCGCGCCAAGACGTCGAGCTCCCCTGATTGCGCGCACACCGCACGGAATATAATTTATGACCACTAGATACGATAACAGAATTATTCTCAAGAATCAAAATGAACTGTATAAGGACATTTTTGAGGAACGGAATGTTAATTTTATACGACAATTTAACAGTGCGGAAATGAAATATCCGTCTGTTAATCAAATTAGCAACTTGACTATCGTTGAACGTACATGGTCCGTTGGAGATCGATTTTATAAATTGTCTCATCAATACTATAAGACCCCCAAGTACTGGTGGGTAATCGCATGGTTTAACAAAGCTCCCACCGAAGCACACATGGGACTTGGAATGACTGTTCGAATTCCAATGCCTCTAGAACGCATTTTGGAGTATCTTGGTGTATAGAGCATCCCGCCATAAGGGGATCTCCACCGAGAGGATAAGGTAGCGGAATGGGCTTCACCGACGCGGCCGGCGACTACGCGAATTCGAGCTATGCGGCCGAAGACCTGGAGACCCACAACTCCACGGTAAAAGATGCTCCCGGGATGGGATATGGTACCACGCGCGCCAAAGATGATTATCACCTCCCAAAAGAGGGTGGCCGTCTGCCAACAAAAATTGAGGGCACCGGCTATTTTACAGCTGGATTTTATGGAGAGCAAAAACGCATTTTTTATCAAGCATGCCAATATTTCGATTCATGGAAACTCCTCAGAGACGGCGAAACTGAACTGATTGAGGTTAACCGCGCTGATGTAGAAATTAAGATACCTAAATATCTTAGAGAATATGATAGCGCTTTTTACCATGGCCAGCAAGACCCAGGTCGACCCTCCGAAGTAAACTACGCGCCTCGTTCGCCGGCGAATCTTCCCTTCGGGGAGGTTCCTAACTATATCGCTCAGGCCGCGTTTGCCGGGGATCTTCCTCATGTAGTAGGCGCCGGCAACCTCGGTGCCATAGACCTTTACCACCATAATAGTCAGCTGACACTCGCCCAGGTAGAGGCGGCTTTTGAGGGTGGCCACTTTCCTTCGGCCGACGACGACCGCGACTCATTTTGGGTTAAGAGGTGGAGACAGGCCAAAGAGGGCACGACAAAGGGGGTCACCAGACAAACTGTTGTGTTTGAATTGGAGTTGGCGTATCGCCTTACCCAGCTTGTTACCTCTATGGCGCCCCGCCTAAGAGAGACGCCAAAACTCGCGGGCCTATGCAATAAAGAGTGTAAAGAAATAATAGATGCCGCTCCTCCGCGGCCCGAGGGGCAACTTGATTCCGAACAAGACTGGGGGACTTGGCCCACTTGGTCCGAAGAGTTCGGAGAAAATGCTGTGGCGTCTCTGTCGGAGAAATATTTTTCTTATTTTGCAGGAGATGTGACCGGTGATGGGAAATCTACTGATACCGAGTCATCCGATGCCCGTCGAAAAAGGATTTCTGGCATAAAGGTGTGGGAGGTCTATCAGGCACAGAAGAGTGCCGGGACATGGGCCCAGGCCGGCGACGAGTTTGGCGTAGGTGATATTATTGAACAGTGGCGCTCCGCAGCCAAACAGGTTGTTTCGTTTTTAAACGATCCTGAAAACATCCCTGTAGCCACGGGTGTCGTCGGCCAGAACTTTTTGTGGCCAGCCTGGAGAAACAGGGAGGACTATGACTACTGGGGCAGCCTCGCCCGCGGCGGCCCGCTGTGGGGCGGCGGCTTAGCAGCGGGGTACAACTCGGATAACTTTCAGAGGCGCCACCAA
>Ga0209756_1005150_pt1 | contig 9954 bp, 14 predicted proteins | sample ETNvirenome_6_85_FD_184071 | JGI IMG/M metagenome (GOLD analysis project Ga0209756, IMG submission 184071) | Marine viral communities from the Pacific Ocean - ETNP_6_85 (SPAdes) (version 3) | ecosystem: Environmental > Aquatic > Marine > Oceanic | place: Pacific Ocean | collected 2013-06-19
TAAACCTATTAAAGTAAAATGGAAAAAGGCATGGGAGCCCACTAGCCTAATAGAAAAGTGCGCCATAGGTTTCGGGTGGTTAGTTATAAGTCCGTTTGTTTTATCAGAAGTAATTATACAAGGTTTTAAATGGGTCGTAAAAAAAATAAAAAAAAGATAAGCAACCAATGGTTTCCAGAAAACGACCTTTACATAACTATTGGAATAGTTGTATTTATAGCTATAATATCATTAACTAAAGCATGTAATGGCTAAGTTAATTGGAAAACCAACGTGGAAAAATCTTTATTATTACCTGAGGCGAGAATTCAAGAAATCATGGAAGGGGTATGCAATAATAGCAGGGGGAGTTTTCTTAGGAGTGCTCCTTCTCATTCTTTGGATTACATATGCTGATTGGACATTCAGATCAACATACAAAAATTTACTTAGATGAATATAGAAGCTATAAAATGTCGTTTTTGTGATCTTAGTCTTCATGCGGTTATGGACACCAACGAGCATGCAGCGTCTTTCCTAGACGCTTACCCAGTAACAGAATTTCATACTCTTTTTATTCCTCGCCGCCATGTGTTAACTTATTTTGATTTGACCGACGAAGAATGTGCGAGCATTCATAAGCTCTTGATGATACAACGCAAACGTATACTGGATCAAGACCCAAATATCAAAGGTTTTAATATTGGGTGGAATTGCGGAAAAGAAGCTGGCCAAACTGTTTTTCATGCTCATTGCCACTTAATCCCACGTAGAGAAGGGGATGATTACAACGAAAAACGACACAAAAAACCACTTCTGCACCCATGGGTATCAGCACAATAGTTTTCACAGCAGAAGAATCCGCTAACAAGTAATCATTAATTCACCCATGGGTATAATTAAGTGTATACCAAAAAAGAGATGACAAATCCCAAAATGCACTGCCCCAACCCCAATTGTGTAGACGATGACTGCCATGGAGAATGTATAGTCGTAGCTACATCAACTGACGATTGTCCTGTGGATACTAAGGAAGAGTAAAATGAAAAAAATAATTTTGTGCGCCCTAATGGCTTCTACAGCCTATGGGCAAGATAATCTTTATGAGGCAATATCGCAACGAAACGCTTTTGACTTAACAACGGAAACGATAAAGCCTATCTTACCTCCCATTGCAGAAATATTGCGCCCCATTGTTTTTTTAACAGGTATTACGCGCCACGATCACATGCACCAAGCACATCTCGTTTTAAAAGAGGTGTCTCCTTTGGCTGACACATTTCTTTCCTTAAGCCCCGGCCAACAAAAAGACAATGTAAAAGTAATTGAAATTAAAAAAAATTCTGTGGTTATATCTAACAACGGCTCAAAGGAACTCTTGACTTTCAAAGGTAATGGGCTACCTACCGTTAGACTAAGTTCCCCCTCCAAAGAACGCTCTTCTTCTGAAAAGGACGACAAACGCTCCAGATCCTCGTCTAAGGAGCCTAAAAGCAAAACCCCTACTCCACCTACCCCTAGGCCCCAAATCGTCCGTGTACCCTCCCGTAAGCCCCAAATAGACCCACGTATCATAGAGAAAGGGTTGGAGTATCTCAGTAAAACCGATAATGACGAAAAAAGAGAGTATCTCTTAAAAAGATTAGAATCTCTTCAGTCTGGTCAAAGTCGCATAAAATCAGACATCGATCAAAACGAAAGAAGACGCCAATACGACGAATGGAAAAAAAGAAATAATTGATTTTTAACAAAAATCACTTAATATTTCCATATGTCAATTCATCTTAAAACTATGTTGGATTCAGCCAAAAGAGCTGCGACAGCCGCTCAAGATGCTGCTAATGATTGTCAAAATGCTTCAGAGGCCGCCAAAAGAGAAGCAGATGAAATATCTGCACTGGGTGGCGAAGCGTCGGCTCAGGCCGCACAAGCCCAAGAGAGAGTCAAGGTTCTTGAGGCTAAGCTAATTGCCGCCACCGCCGGTTGAAAGAACGGTATCTTTAAAAAATTGAAGCACCGCTTCAGGACGAAAGCGGTCGGGAATAACGTTGTCAACAAAAAGAGGTTCCTGTGCATAGGATTGATATACGTCTTCATTTTGATCAACGTGCTTTATATAGTCGACCATCTCGTCGATTGATTCGTAATCAATTAAATTAATAAAACATTTTTTATTAAAATCGTTATTGACGCTTTCGTTCCCCCAATAGATGGGAACGGTTCCCGCCACCTTTGCGTGAAACAATTTTTCCGAATGGTAACCAGCCCTGTTTTTGTGTTCAAAACAAATAGAAAACCTATAATCTTTCAGTGTTTCTAGCTTGGCTTTCTCCCACGGACTATTCACTCCATGAAAATCATTAAGACTAACGCCCTGTCCAAAACAATTTCCATGCCCGTCCACTCTTTTATATGTGTTTAACTTTTTATGGGCATCTAAGCGCCTCTCGGTTGGGTTGCTCACCATGTGGGCACAAAATTTTGTTTTTGGAGCATTGTAATATTCATTGTCAGCAATCTGATCCAAAGGTATGAGAAAATTAGGTTCACCTCCATAATTTCCCTTATTGAACCAATCTATATGATAAACCCAATATGGAAAACGATAATGCCGCGAATCATCCATTATATCATGAGTAAGAGCAAAATCACAACGCCCGTAATAATATTTACGATTAGAATCGTTGGTAGCTAAAGTAGCTGCGGCATTTGGGTCTCCATACCCTACTCCTCCCGTGGTGGTGATGCTAACTTCGGGAGGATAAGTGTCATCGTCAAAAAGAGGTGGCTCGCCTTCCATTGTCCAAAAGACCCGAGTGGCCGGATGGCTAACATAATTTTTTCTATCTAGGTTTCTGTAAGAGTCCGTATGCAGAAACATTAAATCAGGATCTCTTTGATTAATCTCTACATCGTAATGCTGTTCTAACAAATAATAAAAATAATTATTCTCTACTTCAAAATTAGGCCAAAAGTCAATAAACGCTAATTTCACTTTCTATTATGAACGCGCTTCCTTACAATCTCTAGTAATTTTATTTTATTTTCTATTCCGAGGGTCCAGCTGGCATGATGAACTAATATGTGTTTAGGAATGCTAAAATTAACCTCCTTCCACCAACGTCTCCCCAATACGTGACCCACTGTGAAAAACTTTTCCATGGGAAGAACCTTATGTTTACATGTGTCCTTTTGGTCGTTTAATGCAATCTGATCGTCAATTCTAAAATGTTGTTCCATTTTCGTAAAAAGGTTTAATGTGTTTTCATTACATCGGCACACCATTAAACCACCGCACAAGCTTCGCGAAACATTCCAAGTGTCGTCTTGTTGACACGCCATATCCAAATCCCCAAGTTCCTCTATTAAAGTTTTTTTTAAGGGTCCAAAAAACTGTAAATCCGCATCAGCAAAAACAATTGTATTTCCCAAATTTTCTTTACATACTTTTTTCATGAAAAGGGCCTTTATTTTCATTCTTTCTGTGAATTCTGAGCATGGGAGACCCAAGCTGTAATAGTCCCCTGTCGGCTCTACATAGGGGTCGTTATGAAAAGTAGTGCATATTTCAAACTCTGACGGAAGAGAAGATAAAAAATAATTTTCATACATTTCCCGTTGAGCTTCCGAGAGGAAAGTACAAATCTTCATGGCCCTAGGTCAATAGTTAATATTTCAGAAAAATCACACGTCAAGAGAGTTTGCATCCGCGCAAGATTTGCCTCGCCTAACACCTCATTTGACCATCCTACATTTCCGGTAAATATAAAACCACCTCTCAGTCGAGTGGCGGGGTCATAGTCTTCAAATCCTTTTAATGCTTGTTGTTTTATTTTATTAACACTTCGGGTGGTATTCTCACGAATATCTGTTTTTGTTTCTTCGGAAATAGTTATTTCAAAAAAACTTTCGAAATTAGAAAAAATATAATCATAATCATCAACAAACTTATCATACTCTAAAACCAATATAGGTCCTTGATAGTTTTGTTTAAATGTTTCGAGATGAGCTAATTCCTCTCGATAAGAAACCATAATTTCTCTCACCGACCGTATAGCTAAAGACCCGGGCTTAAACTGACCATCCTCGTAACAGGACTGAGTTTTACTATCACAAGCTTCTTTGAATTTTGCCATATCTAATGTTTGAGAAGGGTCATTTTTATGGGTCCACCCACTGTAGTCTGTAATTGGATAATGCACAGGTCGAGAGGGGTCTTCTCCATAAGCCTGTTCTAACCAATCGTTAAAAAAGGCCTCCGTTTGCCTATTGTCAGTCCTCCATTGGGAAAGAAATGTATCCATGTCGCTACGTTCAGTAATAATACATGGATAAGAATAATCTAAAGCTACCCCCGGCTTGCGAACGGTCGTATCAGTTGATGTGGTAGGTGTCCACATGCAATCCCACGTGCTTCTCCATATTTTAGTGAAAATTTCTTGAAGGCATTGCCACATAAATACCGAGCCTGTTCGCTGCACGCTATAAATCATTACGTCTTTGTTTATCATCTTTTCCCCCAATATTTATGCTCGTAGTCTGGTGTGTTTTCCTTTGTCATAGCTTCTATCCATTCGGAACTAGAGTTTTTATCTAAAAGCGCATGACTCCCACTGTTTGTGTCTGCGTGAGGTTTCCATTTTCTAGCCAACGCAAAAAGCTGAGCCTGCTCGTAACTTAAAGCGGCCACCAAAACACAAAATTTTCTTAAAACAGATATTTTAGGCGGGGGGTTTATTCCTCGTTCGATTTTTCGCCAAACCTCCTTTGAGACACCAAGCATAATGCACATTTTTTTAGTGTCCTTAAAGCGCCCTATTCTAAGATCTTTTAAGTATTGATGAAACTCCATAATCTGTGCAGATGTTATTTCTTTAGACATACTACCTCCTATCTCGTGGGTTACTTGGGGGCTCGGGTACTCCCTTACTTATAGGTCTAGAAGGTGGGGGAGCTGGGTTGCGAGTAGGAGTAACGACGCTACTGGCGGGTCGACCACTTCTTCTACTGCTACTGCTATGGCGATGATGATCGTGATGATAGTTATGATGATAATCATGATGTAGGTACGATGTCCCGAAAGGACGAGGATGATAATATTCTCTAACATAAACGGTGTCGGGCGAATAACATCCGGCGCAAGTAACAAGAACCGCTATTAGAATCAGCATAACTAGAGTAATATGGAAGTCATACCCGGAAAACCCTTTTATGTTCAAAGGGCGAATCAATCTTTTCTTTTTATTTTTGTTATTAACCATTTTCATGTTTTGTTTTTCCTTTTTTGTTGGCTCTGCGCTTTTGCCTTCTAGTGACCTCAATTTTATTTGATCCACTAAAAAATGTTTTTTTTGCTTTTTCATTAGTGGCGCCACATGGGGCCCGCAATTCATTGGTATTCTGCCTTCCTTGTAAGTTACACATAAGAAATCACGTAAGGTGCAGCTGAGCTAGTTTTTTTTGCAATACCCCTACCCCTGCTTTATCGTAGTGGTAAACGGTATATTGATAATCTTTTAGATTATCATAAATATATTTTGTTATTTTATAGCTGTCAGCGCAATGATCATGGGCTGTTAAGCGCTTTTCCAAGGGATCAACATCATGCAGCGCTATAAAGCCGTTTTCATTTAAGCTTTGTAGACTATTGTGCAGATCTTTTTTAACTTGTTCGTATTCATGAGCAGCATCTATAAATATCAAATCAAATTTTTCTTCGTTTTGCTGAAAAAAGTCATCAGTAGTCCCTTGGTACAGGGTAATGCTTTGACATTCCACTTCGCCGCCAAGAACTATATTGCCATTAGAATCGAATACAAAATGCCTGACACCGGTTACTGTAAGATCCGAATGCGCGGGACCCTTGAGCGCACCGTAAGCCTCGTGTAGTTTTTCGTAAGTTATGTCGACCCCTATAGCTTTTTCAACCTTTAGACCTATTCTGCTGAGCGTTCTTCCGTATTGCACCCCTAATTCTAAATATTTTTGAACTTGCGCTTGGCCAGCCAAAAACTCTAGTACCATAGTTGGGTCATCGTCCCTCATTGCGTATTTTATGTTTTCTGGTTAACTTTTCTATAAAATTATAGATTTGCTGCAGAACAACATCTGCTTTGTGCTCAGTGCGGTGCGTTGCACCTTTTGAGCTCAAAAATCCTTGTGTTAGAAAAAACTTTTTTTTAAACTTTAATATTTTATTTTCCGAGCTAAAATAAAATAAATGAAAGACCTCTCATTTATTCTAGATAATGCACTAGAAAAAGAAGAATTTCTTCATTATCAAGATTATTTAAAAAATATTGCAATTTATAAAACAATAGAAGCTGATGGAAACAAAAAGTTCTATATTACAAATGCTCCCTATGGATTACAAGAAAAAATAACAAAACTCATTGAGAAAATTTTAAATAAAAAAATTAACATCATTTTTGCTTTCGTCAGGAAGGCAACAAAGTTCCTTGACACTAATTGGGCCATCCATTCGGATCTTTACGTTGGTCAAGAAGAAAGCCCCACACATGGGGCTGTATTTTACATATCACACAAAGAAAATGAATTAAATGGCACTGCATTATGGAAACATAAAGAATTAGGCTACAAAATGCCTCGGGATCTGGGTCAAGAGCGCACAATGGAGTTGTCGGACCGCGACTATAACGATTTGGACAAATGGGAGCTCAGTTCGGTGATCGGCGGCATCGAAAATAGACTTGTCTCGTATCCTGCTGAGTTTTTTCATTCAAAGTTTCCGCGGCAAGCGTGGGGCACCACTCAAAAAGATTGTCGAATTATTTTTGTTTTATTCTACTCCACCGATTGACGGCCGCCAACTTGTTGGTATTTTACCTTGAAAATTAATATTTATATTTGATTTGGTGTTGTTTAGTATCCATATTGGTGTTCCAGCTGAAATTACGTGAGTTGGAGTGTCCCACTCTTCAAATCTTTTATCATAGTAATTAATTAGCCAGCCGCCGTGATAATCGTAGTTATATATGACAATATCACTCGTAATACCAAATAATGCGCCAACGCTGTTGTCGCGATAAGAAAATGGGATGTTTATCATTGAAAAGCCCGGAGGCACAGTTTGTCTTTTAGTATAGAGCCCCGCTTCTGTTTTGGTGGGGAAATTTATATTAGTATAAATATTAATGATTTCTTGTTCTGTCAATCCTTTGTTATAAAAAGCTATATTCTTTAATCGCCCGAAAAACTCTGCGTAAGTATGGTGTCCCCCAAAGTATATACGCTTAGCAGTGTCGGTGGCAGATGTAGAGACGGGTGTGCTCCCGACTTTATTTGTGTTTACATATAAAGAAACAGTTTTATTATGCGTAACTATTACATAATGATACCATTTTTTTAATTGGGGTGCTTTTGTTGTAATGTAATTGAAATCTGATCCACAGCTTGCCCCACTAAAAAACTCTAGTTTTCCCGCATGCGCATAAAGTGTTTGCTGGAAAGTGCCACACGGCTCATCAGACACATTAATAAGGTGGCTTTTTTCAGATAAAAGCGAGTCATATTGCACCCAAACAGAAACCGAAAACGAATCCTCATAAGTCACGGGGTTTTCCAAGGGGTATGTAATAAGTGAATTTTCCTTAAAATGATATTCCCCGTCTTTTTCTTGGGTGTTGCGAAGCTCAAGGCTTTGGGCAGATCCAGAGATAGCCCCCATTAAAGTAAAAAATAATATAAAAGACCTCTTCATGCGAAAAATCGTATCAGCGGCCCTTTTTCTTGTCAACTCTTTTTTTATCTATAGTCCACATCTGCTTTTAAATGAAGTCGCTGATTTTTTTTATTTAGTGAATTTTTATTTTGTTTGGTTTTTGTTTCAATATTGAAAAATACCACCCCCGGCCGCTTTACGCAAATACGACCACCCCTAAATTGACAAAATGGGGTGGGGTTCATCACCCCACCCCCCCCTATTAAGACACCAATTTCCCCTAACTTGGCACGCTTCCTGCCAGACACCCCCCAGAAAAAAAAGTGAAAAAAAGTGAAAATAAAGCTTGCAATTCTCAGGATTTTCTGGTAAGCTATATCCAGTGAGTGAGAGAAAGAACAACATGAATAAAACAGAATACCTAAACTTCTTAAACGTCACCTTTAAGGTGAAGCGCAACCCGACATACACGGGCAACCACTGCCTCGCAAGGGTCAATAGCGTGATGGGTAACACCTACCCACTAGGCACGACCGAGCAGGAAATGATTGACCAGTATCACGCAAGCCAAGTTAACAGCACGACAACAGCAGGTGACATTCACCGAGTTGTTGAGATCGAAAAGTGCTTTGAAGATCGGTCCCCCAAGGGAAGATTCCACAAAGATAATTATTAAAAAGTGGTTGACTTGAAGCCTGAAATGAGCAATAATTTTGAAGTGATGAGAGATACGAAACAAATAAAAATAAACTTGGACGAGGCAACCAAGGCAAGGCAGCTCGAAAAAATCAAGAAATCATTACAACGATTCAAAGAGGAGACGAAAGAATGCGAACACACTGTGTGCGGGTGCAATATAACAGGACGCACACCAGCCGAGCAAAAATTTCTTAATAAGCTGACTGTCGGAGTGTGTGCGGTAGCTGCTTTGATAATGTATGCAGCCTACCATTTATTCCCAATAATAAATTAAAAAAAGGGTTGCTATTTTAAATGGAATCAAGTATAGTTTTTGAAGTTATGAGAGACAAGATGAAATACGAAGAGTACTACAAGCAAGTAACAGCCAAGGTATCTTACCATGAGCTTGGCCACGCAGAATTCCCTCAGTTCGATGATCTGATCGAAGAAGGATACAAGATGAATCAATCAGTCGATGAGTGTGTCGCTGATTGGGATGACGTAGTGAATGAACACGTGTATGAGAAGTGCATATAAACAACAACAACAACAACAACAACAACAATAAACTGTTATGAGTGAATACAAAGCAAACTTAGGTATGACGCAAAATAAACCCGACCTGCAACCTGTTGAGCCAATGGGCTTGAGCAAGGAGGAGATGCACGGGCTTAGTGCTGATGTGGACAGAGGCTTCAAGGCTTTTGCCAAGCGCATTGGCCTAGAGCCTCATGAGGTAGGCTACATGCCAGCACGTAACCCTGAAGGCTACCGCACCAAGGCATGATACCTCCACGATATAGATTCCATGGGTCGAGTGACAACACCTCCCAGTATCTTGGCCCCTACTGCAACAACAACTCTTGCGGTGCGCCTGAGCCATCACTCGAAGGGGATGAAATCCCCTTCGAGTGGGAGGGTGAAAAAAAAGATGATTTAGGGGTTGACAACTGCGGCCCTTTGAAGTAGACTATCAGCAGTTAGAGGAATACTAAACATGACAAACGAAGAAATACTAAACGAAATCAAGAATGCCCCGCGTTACCGTATCAATTACGAGCGCAAGGACAACAAGACCAACGAATACACCGTGGCCATCACCGAACGGCATCCCGACCACATTAAGGGATACAAGTTTGCTGACGGCGAAAGCTGCGGCATCCGTCGATTCAACATCGACCAGATTAACCATCTGGAGTTGGTGAGTTAGGCAAGCCATACGCCAGACGGGGCTGGCGCAAAAGATTAGGGCGGGAACGCAATGCTAATCAACCCCCGACAATTTTGTTCTTTGAATTTTGAGTTGGCGATTAAAGGTTTAGCGACCTGACGCCTCCATCGCCCACCGCGTTGGCCGGTTCGGCGCACGGGACAGGGATGGTAAGACATCTTACGTTGGAGCAGGACTTACCTGTGCATTGCTGGTGGCGCGGCAACAACTCAATTAATTTTCTCGCTCGACGGAGAGAGATCGGTGTGGCCGAACAAACGCATCCAAGGCGTTAAGGCGACAACTAGACAGGCTCGACGGCCAAGTGGCAGAGGGTAGTCTGGATGGGCACGAAGTAGGTAAATCTGAAAATTTGATTTGGAAGCCGAAAAGTTGTTGGTAA
>Ga0209756_1005152_pt1 | contig 9953 bp, 13 predicted proteins | sample ETNvirenome_6_85_FD_184071 | JGI IMG/M metagenome (GOLD analysis project Ga0209756, IMG submission 184071) | Marine viral communities from the Pacific Ocean - ETNP_6_85 (SPAdes) (version 3) | ecosystem: Environmental > Aquatic > Marine > Oceanic | place: Pacific Ocean | collected 2013-06-19
CCCACCCTGGAGGATGAACTGATTGGTATCAGAAAAGAGCACCAACTTCTGAGCCATTGGGACAGCATGACGAAGCATGGCAACTCGATTGTGGGCAGAAGCTACATCAATCGGTGCGGTGTCTAGAAGGTCTACAATGGTGGTTCTGAAGAAGTTGAAGAACTCCCCGGACTCACTGAGGATGATGTTCTCTGACGCGAGGAACCCAAGACGGTTCTTGAACAAGAACATATCGTTGATCGTCTGGCCCACGAAAGAAGGATCTGGGTTGGTTTCTGTGTCACCAACCAGACGGTTTCCCCACCCAAACGTGGAGTAATCATATTCTGGGTTTGGGGCAGTCTCACTGGTGTGGGTATCTCCATCAGCCATCTTAAACACAAACGTACCATCAGCCTGACGAATCAGGATGTGTGGCATGGTGGAGGCATCAAATTGAAGCCCATCTTCAAGAGCAGGCGCAGCACACTCTTCCCAAGTCCCCTCACCAATCCCCCCAATTTCACCCTTGGTGGTGAACTTCACATAGTAATCATCAATGGTTTCTGTGGGGTCACTTTCAACCTTCAGAATCAACCCATCTTTCGCGGTTGCTGGGAGATCCGTGAACCGCTGAGCAGAGTCTTTGAAACTGGAGATGTAGTTCTCACCGTGCTTGAACTTGGAGGTGATTGTGAAATCATTCGCACTGTTTGTGAGATAAATGATGTGTCCATCAGCAGTCGCAGTCCAATCACCACTTATGTCACCAAGAGCAGTTGCCAATAATGAAGCCACTTCGGATGTATCTGCGAGGTCTCCTTCCTCTTCAACCTCACCAGTTCCAACGGTTGTTTCGGTAGTCCCATCATCAACAGTAATCTCATAAGAATCCTCTGTGTCCTCGTTGGTCCCTTGTTGGATGAAGATCAACGCCTCGTTGGTATTCACAGAACTTGGGGTATCAGCCTCAGTGTCCATCAGAATGGTCGTTTCAGTGTTCACGATGAACGTCACATCAGCGATGGTTACAACACGAAAGGCGGTGGGTGCATTATCGGTGTCCAGATAGGTGACACCATCAGGTACATCCACGGTCTCTTCGTTCAGGTTGATCAGGTCAAAGACCTTGATGTACCCATCCCGAAGAATGACAGAGTACCGCTCAGTCTCATCACGGTTGATCGTGTGAACGAACGTGTCACCACTCGTGGTAATCCCAGTGTTCATCAGGTGCTCTGTTGGCAACCTCTTGGTCAACCCCTCAACTATTGACGGGTAAGCATTCTCCTGAGCCTCACATTGAGTGGGGAATCTCAGAGAGTCGGGTTGCTGTGAAACCCCATTGATGAGGTTCGGGATGGTCTTGGAAATGAGCATCAGCCGCGTCCCAACTTGTCAATCACACTACTGCGGTCGATGATCCGGGCAACATCCCAGTTATCAAACACACTGTAGTCTGCGGTCTCCATCTCGTAATCCCGTAGAGAGAACAGAGCACCCTGCTCATCAGAGCGAGAGAATGCGGAGAGCGTCTCAGATCCCACCAGACGATCTTGGTAGATCCTGGCGGCTCTGATCATAATGTACCTGCGAGCACTCTCGGGGAGTTGTCCCCAGTCCAGCATGTAGGTGACGGTGTACTTCTTGGTGGCCGTGAAGGTGTAGGTACGATCCTTGCGGTTGTAGAGTTGGGAACCCCGGACCACGACATCGTAGTTTGAGTCAATGTTATCACCCTCAAGATCCACACGAGCAACCCCGTCACTCAGTTCAACTTGGTTCTCTGAGTTGGGAGCCAAAGGGACATCCTTCTCAGTGTTGAAGTGCCAGCCAGCACTCTGTACATCACGGGAGACTTCATCGAGGATGTTCTGGGCGAGCCGTACATCTGCGGTAAGGGAGCCAGATAAAGAGTTCACGGGAGCTTCTCCCACGTTACTCAGCATCGTGTTGATAGCTTCCAACTTTGTGGTGAGTGCGAGGGCCATCTATAGGCTCCTATGAAAGAGAAATAGGGCTGGCCTCCTTTCGGAGACCAACCCGTTTAGTTTTTGTTGACCATTAAGTCAATCAGGCGGACTTGATACCCACGCATGCTTGGCAGCGGAGGTAGTTGTGTCCCATTGCATAACGAGCAACCATGAGCGTACCCTGTCGGTTCACCATGTAGTCACTCTCAACTGCGAGGTCCATGAGCTTGACTGTACCAACACCAGAGCGGTGGAAGACCACACCCTGATAGTTTTGGAAGTCAACGCCCGAGTAACCTTCATCAGCGATGGCACCAGAAACACCAGCATCAACGAACGGATCGTTGCGGGTGTCATCGTCACCGAGAGCACCTGTCGCAGTGGTTTCGTCAGCAGTCGGGATATGCGTGCTCATAAAGCAAGTAACACCCGCGACCTGCATGGCCTGTTGACCACCCTGAAGGATCGAAGCACCTTGGCCGTAATCCTTGTTGAGCAGAGCAGCAGCCGTGTCAGTACCACCAGCAGACTTGAGGACTGTGTAGAACGCCGTTGGAGTCAAAACACACCAGCGATCAGTAGCCGGGACATCGTTATCGTCCAGGTATTTCGCGGCATCAATGATCGAATCAACGATGTTGTCACCAGTCGTTCCACCAGTGATCGTGCCACCAGTGTAGGCATTCCCAAGAACATCAGCCTGATCGAGCGAACCGGCGAGGATCGAGCGAATGATCGCTTTATCTGCGTGGTTAGCAAGAGCAAACCCGAGTTCACGGGAATAAATCGAACGAACATCATAGTGGTTCATTGCTTCGTCGATATTACCAATGAAGGTGTGTGCCACCAACAGGTTGTCGATATTGATCACACGCTCTGCGTGGTCAATCGAAGCACCAGTAAGTTCCTCACCCGGCAGGTGATATGCAGCAGCCGCAACACCCGTCAGGGGGAACTGTGCGCTTTTACCGCTCGTAATTGTACGAACGGTGTGAAGAGGCATCATAAGATTGCGCTCTTCAAACGCGGAAAGAACTTCACCACTGAAGGTCTTGAGGAACAGCTCGAAATTGTCCGAACCTCCCTGAGCAAGACCCAGCCGTGAAGCAGTATATGTATCTGCCATTTGAGGCTTTCCTTTCTAAAAGAGTTAAAGATACGTTGAAAACATCGACGTTATTCGATGGCTTCAGTTCCTAACCCGATCAGTCCGGTTGTCCCCCGCAGAGGGCCGCGTCAGTCAGTTGGTTGAATATCCATTTGAACGTCACCAGCAAACCACCCTTCAGGGAGGTCTACCTCGTTACCGGAAAGTTCCCATGAGGAACCATTCCAGAAATAGACATGACCCCGTATTCCAGGGCCAAGCCTTACCAGTCCATCACTTTCAGGGACGAATACGACTCTTGAACTTTCGCACCCGCTCAGCCCAAGCATCACGATAACGCTTAGGCACTTCAGGGGCATCATTTGCGAGAGTCGGTTCATTCGCCTTCTCCATGATGAGTTCTAGAAATACTTTAAAGATTGAAGAGAATGCAGCCATGATGGCAGCCCACATTCTCAGCTTACCTTCTTCTTCAGTGCAAGCCGTGCACCTGTGTATCCAAGAGCCACCAGAGCGGATGCAGCAATGCCAATAACCTTAGCAAGACTGCTATCTTCTGCGATAACTCCAGATGCCATGAGACCACCAATAACGGTGGCAGCAGCAGCAAGCCAGAACTCAGTAGTTTTAATTCCGGGTTTCATTGATCACCTCAAAGTTGAGATATTGCGAGACGATCCTGAATCTCTTGACGAAACGCAGGATCCTTAGAGTAACGTGGGTCACGCATCGCTTCAGATACTTGATTCCACGAACGAAACGGATTGCCACCCTTAGTGGATGGAGCAGTACCTTTAAGAAGACTGGGGTTGCTTCCAGTGGCTTGAGCGTAACGTGCAGCCAGACCACGAGCAGCCATCGTTGCAGCATTCATATCCCCGGAGTCCATAACCTGATCGTAGGAACCCACCTCTTCTTCTGAGAGGTTCTCTCTGGCCCACTCGATCATCTCACCATATTGCTCTTGTCCACCAACTTCATTGAAGATGGCTCCTTGAGCCTGAGTGATCAAAGCACGTTGGCCCTCCACATAAGCGCGGGCAATATCTTCGGGGATACCGTACTCGTTCTGGATCTCCTCATAAGACTCACCAGACAACTCACCAGTCTCAGCGAACTCTTGAGTGTATTCCGAAATACTTTCAACGGACATGCCCGTAGACCCGGAGAGAGATTCAGTGGACTCGGTAACAGATTCATCGGAGGGCGAGGTTCCCAGTTTGGATTCCAATTCGCCATAGGCGTTGGCAAGTGCTTCTGGAGATTCAAACTTCTCCGGCAACCACTCTGGTCGTTCCGATACCTGCTCTTGTGAATCACTCACCTCCTCGGTTGGTGCTTCTGGGCCTGTGACCCCCATCTCCATTTGTACTCGCTCAGCCATTCTTTACCATCTCCTTGGCTACGTCGGTTTCAGCCTTCTGAGAATCACGGAACTGTTGATCCGCTATGCCCATCACCTGTCCGCCGTATTGTTGAACCACAGCATCCTGCTGGGCTTGTTGCATTTCCATCATTAGTTCTTCTTCAGTCTTGATGAGACCCTGTGTGTCGATACCAAGAGCAGTTGCGCGTCGTTTGATGTATTCCCCGAGATGAACATACTGAGCAATCGCTTCTGGACCCACGGTTTGGGCCATCCCTTGTAGGAAGAAGTCGAGACGGTTGAGGTCACTACCCCGAGCCAACGCCTCGATACCTGTAATGATAGCAGGTGAGATGTATTTCTTCGGGAGTTTTGGAAGTTTCTTCTTCTTCTGAAGGTTCGCCATCATCCGGTTGACCAGCGGAAGTTGTAATTCCTGTGAGAGCAGGGAGAAAGCACCACCGAGTTGACGCTCAATCGACTGGGTAACGAGGCGGACTTCTTCGGCGGTTACTCGTTCGGCTTGCCGGATGGTCCCTTCAGTGAGGAGAAACGCATAAGCAAGGCGATCCGTAATGGTCTGAGCCGTACTCGCAGCAATCGAGAGGTCAGCACTCTTCTGACTCTGTAGCACTGTGACATCCTGAGCACTCCCTTCAACGATGGCCCCGTTGGGACTCTTCGCAAGTGTTCTCGCACGCGTGGTCCCGTTCGGTGAGACCATGAACAGGATCTTGGAAGCAGCCGCAGCACCTTCCACAATCGCTTGGGTCAACCCCTCTAATGAGCGGAGATCCCCCAAGTATTGCTCTACATATCCTCTTCCGTAGTTCTCACCCTCGACCTTGTACATCCTGAGCGGGAGGAAGGGTAACTTGTCATCTGCGTATGTACCGCGAGAACCTGGAATTTCAGCGTCACCGACTTCTTGGTAGACCTCCCACTTCGAGTCATTTCGTTTATGTATGCAAGTGTACAGGTCTACCGATCCATCGGTGTTTGGTGAGATGGCTCCAACAGCACCCTTGATTTCTTCAGGCAGGGCGAGTGGGGAGACACTTTCTTTCGTAACAATCTTTAGGGGGTTCCCCATCGGGTCGCGTTCAACACAGTACCTCGCAAGGGGGAAGACCCGCACCCCACCATCTGAGGGGAAGTGCATCAAACAGTTACCTGAGATGATGAGATGCTTGAGGGCTTCAAAGAGGGAGACGCGAACATTGTTCGTCTCAACCTCTTTCATCACGGCCTTCTCGATATCAGCGAGTGACCGCTCAATTTCAGTTTTTACGTCTGGGATTCCCTCGACCTGCCGGAGAGCTTGATCGTCCAGGACCAGCCGGAAGAATGGAGCGTTCGGTGGGAGGAGACTGAGGAGGAGACTGGAGGCGAGGTTATTCACCCCGCGTGCGCCCACCCCCTGGAAAGGGCAAACAAATTTTTTGTTTGAACTGTGCCCCTCATCTGGGATCACCGTAGGAAGAGTCAACCGAGAACAGTCTCTCCCACGTTCTAAGAAGGAGAACCGTTGGGTCTCCAGCTTTGTATAGAGGCCCCGTGCACTATCCATCAATATGCTCCACCAACACCTGAGCTAGCACCGACATTATCAAACCCAATCTTCAACCCCGAAACACCTTGCCGTCGTTTTCTCAATGCGGTTCCGGTACGCCTTGCTTTACCACTACCGGGCGATCCCGCAGTCTCCGCCGTTTGTTGCGGTGGTGGGGGGGCTGGCGGCGGTGGGGGTGGCACTGGCGGCATTGAGGGTGAAGACATACACATCACGGGGACTCCAGAATTGTTTCGTTCTGCTCTTTGAAAACAGCGGCGAGATGATCCACAACGGACCTTTGCCCGACCGCGTAAAAGATTACCCGCTCTTGGGTATCCAGTTCAGGACTTTTCAGTGGGAATTGCTCCTCAAGCCACTCGATTAATTCACGAGAAACTTGAGGAGTTCTTTCGTATACTTGGCCCTTATTCATCGTTTGCGTCCTTCTTGGACTGGACATACGCCCCCATCAGGCACACGTAGTTGATGATATCTATCAAAGTATCCCTGAAGGATTCGTCCTCAACCTGAAAGGAACCAGTTTCACAGAAGGTACTTAGGCGAGAGAACTTGTCAGTGAGGCGTACCAGGAACCCCTTCTCAGTGGTTGTGATCCCCATTGCTTCACACCTCTGGAAGTTCGCAAAGGGTTGATCGTCGCTGCCAGTGTAGTCACGGTTCTTTCTTAAACTGAGGACACGGGCATCGGCACAGATTTCAAGGTGGTAATCGAGATAATCATCAACGGTCACGCTGGGTTCCACAACTTCACCTTCCCCGTGTTTGCGCTGAACTCCCCCTTCCGAAGTATCCGTGAGACCCTCGCTTGGACAAGAGCATCCGTCTCCGTCAGCCCCGCCTTCGTGTACGCCCCCAGCACTTCCTCCCAAGTCCCTCGCTTCAGTATCTTCTCCGCTGTCTTGGGGCCTACGCCGGGACACCCCGAGTATCCGTCTGTACTGTCCCCCGTCAACGCTTGGGACAGATGATTGAGGTCCGCTTGTTTCTTGCTCAGGCATTGGATGCCCTCCTCTGGTCTGTTGGGGTTATAGAGATAACCGGGAATAGTCTTCATATCTTTATCTTCAGAAACAATGATCTTATCCCCCTTGATTTTCTTGATCCCTCCGGTGGCAAGGATACCCATCACATCATCAGCTTCCAGTGTATCGTAGTCGATGACCCTGTAGGTCTCCCGGCAGTAATCCCGCAGAGCGGGGAACACCACAGGTTTCCGCTTACCCTTCCGGTTGTACTTGTAGGTGGGGAGGACATCCTTCCTCCAGTTGTTCGGTGAAGTCAGGGTGATGATCACATCGTCAGCATTGAGCAGTTCTTTGTGCTGGGCGATCCACACATCCACCGCTTGTTTCGCAAGAGAGGCATCAGCCGTCAGAGACCAGATGTCATCTCCCCAATCAAATGCCACTTCAACTGAAGCAGCTTCCTGATAAAGCAAAATGTCGCCATCAATTAGTAGTGTCGTTTTCGTCTTTGTCATGGTGAGGTCCATCTCCTGATTCTGCCGCCATCCTGGCGATCACAGATAATCCTAATACCGAGTGGTAAGAACCCATAAGCGAGAGAACAATATCCTCCTCATCCTTGGTCATTTTTGCGGAAGCAACGAAAATTGAATCATCGAAGCGTCGATGAAGTTCAGCGAGCAGGACGGTTGTTGCGACGAATTCGAGTGGTTCCATTCGTAGTTGATCCGTTTTAACTTTCTAAGTTCTTGATTGAGTCGCTCACGTTGATGAGAACGTGGGGGGTATGCAGAGATCTCCAGCAGTATCTTGGCTTGGGGGAGTTTCTCTTGAAGGTATGGGAGCACTGCATTGATACAGTTTCTCGCATTATCCCCGGTGGCCGCCCACGCATACGCCTGTCTCCACTTAGGGTTCTCTGGTTTCGTCTTGACACGGCACGTTCCGCCGAACATCTCTGCGAACCATACCAAGGTGTAAACATAGGTATTCTCAATGCAGACTTCTGGTGTGCCGTTGGTGAACTTGAAACAGCCCTCGCCATCGAGGAACCCCGCAGCATACGCAAGATCTTCTTCAGTGTGTTTCACTCCAGTTCGCTCCGATTTTGTACTCTCCAGTGAGAGGGACCTTGAGATTGAGAGTCTCACCAGCCGCTCTGATGGACTCCACAGCAATCTTCCCTGTCTCTTCCGCAATCGTTTCGTGAACACTGAGTTGAATCTCGTCGTGGATATGGGCGACTTGGTGAACCACCCCATCATGAAGAGTGAGGTGGGGTAACTTCCACAGAGACAGTCATTCCCACCCCATGAAGAGTGAGGTGTAGTTGAACGGTAGCCTGCTTCATCACCACCGCACCAGCAGATTGTAACAACAAGTTCAGTGCGGAATGCTTTGAACGAACCGGCAGGGACCGCCCATCAAGACCAGTGAGTTTCCCATATTTGTCAACTCGGATTTCAATGTACTTCTTCAGTTTCTTGAAGGCGGGGAGGCGATCCACGAATCGCTTCTTGATCTGCTTGCCTTCCTTGCTCCCACCACCAACAATCTCTCCAATCAAATTATCACCACCACCATACAGCCACGCATATATGAACCGCTTCGCTTGGTTACGGTTTTCCAATCCCGCTGCCTCTTGGTTGATGGTGTGGATATCACCTTCACAAACCGTCTTCGCATATTTCCCGTTGTCGAAGTAAGCGAGGTAGTGGGCCAGCATCCTGAGTTCCAAGCCGCTTGCGTCCACCCCCACAAGGACATGCCCATCATCAGGAAGGAACAAGGCTCTGCACTCAGATCCATAGGGGGATGAGACAGAGGGAACCTGAGAGACGTTCGGGCGGGAATGCGAACAGCGGCCTGACACAGTTCCGTTGGTGTTGACGCGACCATGAATCCTGCCATTCTCTACACAGCGGAGCCACGCCTCTTTGCCTTCAGCCAGTTGCCCAAGACGTTTGGAGATTGTTAAGTAATCCACCAAGGGCTTTGCTTCAGAGAAGTCCATCGCCTTGAGGATCGTCTCGTCAATCTTTGGTTTACCGTTGGGTGTGTAGTCACGAGGCTTCCAACCATACTTATCAATCAAGCAGCGGGAGATCTGATCACGGGAGCCGGGGTTGAACGGCGTAGTCTTCACGCGGAGTGGCCCCTTGAAGATCTGTGAATCTTTGTATCCAGCAGCCTTAGCCGCCGTCTTTGTGGGGTACTGCTCGCAATCCGCCATCCAGTATTGAGGGGTCTTCATGGGAACCTCTACAGGTGGGAAGATCTCCCGCATCCTCCGCTCCAACTCAGCCTTCTTATCTAGAAGTTCTGCGTGGAGTTCCTTGGCAGCGTCCACATCAAACCGGAATCCATGACGCTCTTGCTTGTAGATGATCTCTGCAAACCTGTGCTCAAGCACCTGACTGCGAACCGTGGGTTCTTCCCGCTGGATTGCTTGCCACAACCGCAGGGTTACATGAGTATCTTGGACGCAATAATCCTCCATCTCCTGAGACCACGCAGACCAGTCGGTGTAATCACCTTTATATTCTCCGAGACGGTAGCCCCAAGCCTTCAGTGAGTGAGACCCGATCAAGTTCTTGGGGTACTCATCGCCCCGCTTGAAGTCCTCGTCGCGGATGTCGGGCCACACCATCATCGCCCCGCTTGAAGTCCTCGTCGCGGATGTCGGGCCACACCAATCGAGACAACAGCATGGTATCCCGTAGACATCCGTTCATCCGAAAGTCTGGATACAACTTCTGAATGGCGGGGATATCAAAGGACATTGCGTTATGCCCGATCACCTCATCAGCTAAGGAAATCTCCTGCAACGCCTCGTAGATGTTTTCCTTCTGGTGGTTGTAGGTCTCCACCTTGTTCTTGTTACGGATAACAATGCAGTGGATTTCTTGAAGATCCGAGAGTTCTCTCCAATCCTCGATGGCGTTCGTTTCGATATCAATAATGATTGAGTGCATGGTCATCCTTC
>Ga0209756_1005157_pt1 | contig 9947 bp, 8 predicted proteins | sample ETNvirenome_6_85_FD_184071 | JGI IMG/M metagenome (GOLD analysis project Ga0209756, IMG submission 184071) | Marine viral communities from the Pacific Ocean - ETNP_6_85 (SPAdes) (version 3) | ecosystem: Environmental > Aquatic > Marine > Oceanic | place: Pacific Ocean | collected 2013-06-19
GTAGGTTCCACAGTCGGCACAACACCTGCAATAAGCATTGATGAAAATCAAGATGTTGTTGCTAATCAAGAGTTTAGAGCGGTTTCCTATAACGAAACGTATGTTGCTCCTACTAGCTCATCTAACGCTACCACTATAGCCTGTGAGTCGGGCAACTACTTCAAGCATACCTTGACCGAGAACACGACCTTCACATTTAGCAATCCTCCTTCAAGTGGAACAGGATATTCGTTTATTCTGCATTTGATACAGGATTCTAGCGCAAGGACAGTCACATGGCCGGGAGCCGTGGATTGGGCTGGAGGAACCGCACCAACTATTAGCACTGGCAGTGGTGATGACGATTTCTTTGTATTTGCAACCTCAGATGGCGGGACAATCTGGTATGGATTTACCGCAGGACAGGATATGACCTAATGAGTAGAGCCGCACAAAAACTTATTGCTGCGTCAGGTAGTAAAGATGCTTATGAAATAGAGCAGTCGTTGATGTTTGCAAGAGCAGATTCTGCCAAACTAGAATGGAATCCCGGTAGTGGAGCTACTAGCTATAGAAAATGGACATTTAGTGCGTGGGTGAAAAGAGGGAGTCTTGGTAGTGTTCAGGCAATTTTTGGCTGTTATAGCGGGTCTGGGACAAACGACCAAGATTATAATATTTTATATTTTGGTAGTGGGGACGAATTACATTTCGGGGCGTACACTTATGATTTTTTAAAAACTAATCGTAAGTTCCGTGATGTTGGTGCTTGGTATCATATCATGTTAGTTCTTGATACTACGCAAGCAACGAACTATACAGCTAGAAAAAAGATATATATTAATGGTGTACAAGAAACTTCTTTTGCAGTTAATAACTTAATTTCTCAAAATTATAATTTAGGAGTATTACGAGGTAATCCGCATTATTTAGGTTGGACAAACAGCACTTATTATTATGACGGCTATCTGGCTGAAGTATATCTTATTGACAATCTTCCTCTCACGCCAAGTTCATTTGGAGAAACAGACGAAGACACGGGGGCTTGGATTCCAAAGGAATATACAGGAACTTTTCCGGGGGAGAGTACCTATCTGAAATTTGTATCAGGTGCTATTGGAACAGATAGCTCTGGTCAGGGCAACAATTGGACAACATCTAATCTAGCAAATGCAGATGTTGTGCTTGATACGCCTACTAATAACCATTGTACCTTAAATCCACCAGATAGTTCTGGAAATTTAACTACAAGCCAAGCAAACACAAAGTTTCATTCAAGCAATACAGATAGAGTGTGTTTTCGAGGAAGTATTGGAGTAACTTCTGGCAAATGGTATTTTGAGTATACAGATGCAGCTTCTTCATCAGGAAGTGTTGGAGTAGCAACTTCTGCGGCTACTTCGTTAACACAAAATGGTATGGTCGGTAATTCTTCGTATGGTTGGGCAGTAAATAGTGATGGTGCTAAAGAAAACGGCAATTCAGAAACTGCTAGTTATATGTCGGGGGGTTACACAACAAACGATGTGATTGGTGTTGCCCTTAATATGGATGATGGAGAAATAACCTTTTATAAAAATGGAAGCAGTTCGGGTGTAGCCTTTAGCAATTTAGCTGACAAAGGTGCAGTTTTTCCGGCTGTTTGCACAGGCTCACATTCAGGCGCGTTTGATACGTTAAACTTTGGGCAGATGGCTTTTGAACATACTGCCCCTAGTGGATATAAAGCTTGGAATACCAGCAACCTTCCTATTCCGACAATTAAGAATGGTGGAGAGTATTTTAATACAATACTTTATACAGGTAGTGATGACGCTGCCGTTTCACAAAGCGTTACTGGAGTTGGCTTCGCCCCTGATCTTATAATTCTTAAAAGATATGATGATACAGCCAATCCGGGGTGGTGGGATAAGGTTCGTGGAGAGCATAAAGGTCTTTCTTCAGCTACTACTGGCGCACAAGCTACTGATACATATGGTCTTGAGTCATTTAATTCTGATGGTTTTACAGTTAGAGAAGCGGATGTAGCGCAAGGCAAAACAAATACTGGAAGTATGCTTGGTTGGTGTTGGAAGGCGGGTGGTTCGGGAAGTTCAAATTCAGACGGAGCGCAAACAACTACAGTTTCGGCAAATCAAACGTCAGGTTTTAGTATTGTAACAGCTACAGGAACAGGCTCCTCTACTACTTATGGACACGGATTGGGGGTCGAACCAAAAGTTGTTTTAACAAAAGGCATTAGTGCTGTAGATGATTGGTATTTCTTTACCAGTGGAATTGACGGCATCCCTTATAATACTTGGCAATATAATAAACTGAATACTACTAATGCTTTTGCTTCTGATACCGCAACAGCGGAGAACACAACTACATTTAATATGGGATATGGTAGTGGAGTTACGTTTGTGGCGTATTGTTTTGCAGACGTTCCGGGATTTAGTCAGTTTGGAATCTATGAGGGAAATGGAAGTGCAACAGGGCCGTTTAAGAATTTAAATTTTAGACCGGCATGGATAATGATTAAAAAGACTTCTTCTGGTACTGGATCTTGGTTTTTGTATGATACTAAAAGATCACCCGGTAATGTCGTAGATTCAGCAATGTGGATGGATGCAGCTAACGCAACTACCTCAGATGCTTCATACAGAATAGACCTACTGTCTAATGGGTTTCAGTTGCGCGGCACTAATACCAACCTAAACGGCAGTGGAACCATCTTTTTTTATATGGCTTTTGCCGAAAACCCCTTTAAATACGCCAATGCGAGGTGATAAATGTACGCAATAGTTAAGGACGCAGCAATTACTGCTACGGGAACAATAAAACAATTATTTCCTAACACTTCATTTGCAGGGGGTGTAGCCAATGAAGAGTTTAAAACGGCTGAAGACGTTAAAAAGGTTGTTCATTCTGAAGTTAAAGACCAGAAATATTATTTTGTAACAGAAGGCAATATTGAGCTAGTTGATGGAGTGCCTACGCAACAGTATACAAACGCTGCTAAACGCCTAGAAGACGAAGACGCTAAAGATGATGACGGCAATCAGCTATACGTTCAGGTCTGGGATGCTGACTACGATAATGGTGCAGGAAAAGATAAAGGCAAGATGGTTAATAGCAGTGAAAAATTAATCAATCAAGGCTTAAAAACTGTAATGACTTCTCAAGTCAAAGAGACAGCAAACACACTATTAGCCTCAACAGATTGGATGGTTATTAGAAAATATGAGCGGGATGTAGCAATACCTTCTGCAACAGCGACTTATCGTGCGGCAGTCATTACAGAGTGTGCGAGATTAGAAACAGCAATAGGAAATGCGTCTGACGTAGACGCTTTGAAAGCAGTAATGGATGCACAAGATTGGCCGAAAGAGGGATAAATCATGCGGATTATCGGACTTTTACTGGCGGTATTTATAACAGGATGTCAAACAGCAGGTATGGAATATTACCAAGCTATTGAAAGAGTTGCTGTAGCTCAAGCGGAGGCGCAACAAGCTAAATCAGAAGCTCTGGCACAAATAGCTGCATCAGGTGATAATAGTGCGGCAGGGTCTGCTGTGATGGCTTTGGCTCTTATGCAGAGTCCTAACACACAAGTAATTCCACAACAATCAGCAGCACTTGAATGGAGTAAAGCAGTTCTGCCAGTGGTAGGCAGTCTTGGAGCCATGTGGATCTCTAGTGATGCCCAGAAGACCACGGCAAGACATGCGATGACTTCTAATCTGGCTAGGATTGAGCAGGAAGGAAACAAGACAACGGCCTTATATGAAATGTTAGGAAGCAACAACGAAAACATGCTTAATTTAGGGTTGGGTTCTTATGACGCGATTAATGTGGCTGGACAACAATCGGTTGATCTAGGGCTTGGTTTAGGGTTGGCTAGTATCAATGGAAGTGCTGGAGGCGGTGGAGATAATTCTGCTGTCTTAGAAGCGATAAGCAATCTAAATTTTCCTGATTACACCAGTAATTTTCAAAATATTTTGGATGCTATTGGCGGCATTGTTATTCCAAATTATGACTCTCAACTAGATAACATTCTTCAGAAAATACAAGACTCAAACACAGTGTGGGTTGCTGGGGTAAATTGTATTAACGCCGAAACTGGTTCAGGAGTTATTGGAGTAGGTAGCAGTGGTTCAACTATGCCTATTTGCCCAAGCACGGACTAATATCCAAGAATGCCTTTAACAAAGCTACAGTTTCGTCCGGGGATTAACACCGAAACTACGTCCTACGCTAATGAAGGCGGCTGGTTTGACGGGGACAAAATTCGGTTTCGTTTTGGTGTCCCTGAAAAAATAGGAGGTTGGTTAAAACTTTCTGGTTCTACGTTTTTAGGCACAGCTAGAGCGATTAAACCTTTTGTTGCCTTAGATTCCACTAAATATAACGGGTTAGGCACAAACTTAAAATATTATATTGAAGAAGGCGGGGGATATAACGATGTCACCCCGATTAGAGCTACAACAGCCGCAGGCGATGTAACGTTTGCAGCTACCAACGGTAGTTCAACGCTTACTGTTACAGACAATTCTCACGGCGCACTTGTTAACGATTTTGTTACATTTTCTGGAGCAGCTACGTTAGGTGGAAATATTACAGCCGATGTTTTAAACCAAGAATATCAAGTTATTTCTGTGCCTACAGCAAACTCTTTTACTGTTACAGCTAAAGATACTAGTGGCAGCACGGTTACAGCAAACGCAAGCGATAGTGGAAATGGTGGAGGCTCGGTAGTAGGGGCGTATCAAATTAATGTAGGGCTAGACACCACTGTATCGGGTTCGGGCTGGGGTGCCGGAACATGGGGTAGAGGCACATGGGACTCTGCTTCTTCCCTGTTAGCCGCAGGCGCTACTTTACGTCTTTGGGGTAATGACAATTTTGGCGAAGATTTATTATTTAATGTGCGTGATGGGGGCATTTACTACTGGGACAAGAGCGGGGGCTTAATTCGTGCGGTTGCCTTGGATTCACTAGGTACAGATGCCACAATTCCCACGGTTGCTAAACAAGTAATGGTAAGTGACAGGGATCGCCATGTTATTTTGTTCGGGTGCGATGGAGAATCTTCTATTGGCACGCAAGATCCCATGTTAATACGCTTTAGTGACCAAGGCAGTCTGTCAACGTGGCAGTCTACCGCAGAAAACACCGCAGGCGAGTTAAGCTTGGGGTCGGGATCTGAGATTGTAACCGCGATTGAAACACGTCAGCAAATACTGGTGTTAACTGACGTATCCGCTTATTCGATGCAGTTTTTAGGACCGCCTTTTACGTTTGGTATTAACCTTATTTCTGAAAATATAACTGTAATGGCTCCAAATGCAGCTAAAGCCGTAGATGATATGGTTTTCTGGATGGGTCAGGACGATTTTTATATGTACAACGGACAAGTGCAAAAAATGCCTTGTTCCATAAAATCCTACATTTTTAATGATTTTAATTCCACACAAAGCGAAAAAGTAACGGCGGGGTTAAATTCTTCCTTTAATGAAATATGGTGGTTTTACCCTTCCTCGGGCAGTGATGAAAATGATCGGTACGCTATCTATAATTATGTAGAGCAAGTATGGTATTACGGTACGCTGGCCCGCACGGTATGGATTGACAGGGGGATTAACTCACAGCCTCTTGCAGCCGGGACAGATAATTATCTGTATAACCAAGAATTAGGGTTGGATGACGGGTCCACCGCTCCGAATACCGCTATAACCTCGTATATTACATCTAGCCAGTTAGATTTAGGCGACGGAGAATCTTTTGCCTTTATCCGTCGTATTATTCCCGATGTCACCTTTGACGGCTCTACCTCAGATTCGCCAGCGGCAAATTTTATTATTAAAACCCGCAATTTTCCCGGTGGGACATACAACGCCACCAGTACCAATGCCGTCACCCGTTCAGCTACGGTGCCCGTAGAACAGTACACTACGCAAGCGCATGTTCGGTTGAGAGGGCGTAGTTTTACGTTTGAATTACAAAGCACGATTGCCGAAACGCAGTGGCGGCTAGGCGCACCCCGTGTTGAAGTACGCCCTGATGGACGACGTTAATGAGTTCCAGAAAGGTCAGTTTACCCCAGTTTCCGGTTGCACCGGCGACTTACGACCCTATGTATATGGCAGAAGTGGTGCGGTCTTTTTCCGTTTTTTTGCAACAAATGCAGAATCCGGGCGATATGCGAGGAACCACATTAACTTTAACCAATCTACCATCCCACAACCAAGGATTGGAGACAGGGGCATTGTTTGAACATGGCGGTTACGTTATTATTACTCAGGCAAACTTACCCTATCCCGACGGTGCCTCCGGCACAGGGGAAGTGGGTAGTGTTTCGGTGACAATCGGATGACGGACGGTACTGTTATTATTATGGAAGACGGTAGCCGATGGCGACCGTCTAGTAGTTCTGATAGAATCAAATGCGATTCGTGCGATAATGAGGTAGATACGCCTGCGGAAGTCGCTTCCTACCCTTCAGGTTTGTGTCCCCAATGCAATAACCCGTGGACGGGTGCTGAAACACGTCATACAAACATATACGTGACAGCGCCTGAATCTATGGCAGGAGAAGCATAACATGCAAAGTGCAGCAACTTATTCAGCGTCTAACCCTACTGTTATACCCGATGGGGGTTTAGCTACTTTTATTACGGCGACCGAAGGTCGGTGGGCGCAGGACAATCCGTGGGTCGATGAATACGATGATATAGGTCCTACGCAGGGTATAGGCTCTGTTAAACAGGTTGCGGATAAAATAGCTGAATTTGGTCGTAACGAAGACACGTATATAGTACACGCGGCGCATGGCGAAACGGTTGTTCCTATGGAGGTCTTGAACGCCGACCCACGGCTCAAGGCCCGTCTGTTTGGTCAAATGAAAGACATGGGTATTGAACCCGAGCGGTACATAGTCGGTAGCGAATTAAACTCCATTAACCCCGTCACAGGGCAACCTGAGTTTTTTATAAAGAAACTGGCAAGTAAAGTTTGGAGTACCGTTAAAAAAGTATTTAGAACGGCGGCGCAAATAGTATTACCCATAGTTGGGGGCATGTTCGGTCCCATCGGCGCTATGGTCGGAGGCTATGCCGGAAATTTAATTGCCGGGGGTAATTCAACCACTGCTTGGAAAGCCGCTAAAATTGCGGGAATTACGCAAGGAATCATGCAAGCGGGTAGTGCAGCACTACAAGCGGCGGGGGCGGCGGGTCAACAAGCGGCAGCGACGGGTCAAACGTTAACGACGGGTCAAAAATTAGCGGCGGGAATTAAAGGTGGCGTTTCGTCTATAGGTCAAGGGCTTGGGTTAGCTTCCGGTCCTAACTATTTTCAACAATTTTCCGGGGGCATAGGCGGTTTTCTAAAGCCTGTCCAAGGCGGTGGTTTTAATTTACCTACGCTTGGTAAAAAAATATCCGCTGGTTCAGCGGCAGCGGGAAAATATCAAGCAGCCTTAAATCCATACAAAAATACTTTGTTACAGCCCGTGCCCACTCCGCCTACCATTAATGATTTACAAGAAGTAGATGTGTTGGGGACAAGACGACCTCCTCTTCCGGGGACTGCAACACCTGGAGGTGCGGCAACATCTAATGTGGCATCTCAAATGGCTCAAAGAGAATCGTACATTAGAAACATAGCCGAAAGCGGCGTGCAGGGTGCCGGTCCAAACCCTGCGTATGCAAACGAATTAGCCAAGAAGATAAATTCCCCGATTAGATTTACGGCCAAAGGAACAGAATACTCAATTCGTCCGTATGGGGAAGCAATGCCTGCACCGTCGGCCACTGCAAACGTTGCAGCACAAGTTGCTCCTCCCGCCGGACCTCCCGCAGGCGCACCAGTACCTCCCGCAGGCCCACCAGTACCCCCCGCAGTAGATCCGAACAAAGCGGCGTTTGATGCTATGCAAGCTAAAAAAAGCGCAACTTTTTTCGACCGTCTTAAAGGCCCTGACCAACAATGGTTTGGTGGAGATAAAGATTTATTAGGTAATATGAAGGATATGATATTAGGTGGAAGAGATTTAGCCACCACTAGAGCGGATATAAATAAAGCGGCGCAATATCTATCAACTAGGGATGGTATTCCTATAGGGCAGGCAGAGGCTATAATTAAAGCCGATCTTACGCCCGGCTTATTACAAAAATGGGGACCGGCGGGAATGGTTGTATTAGGACTTGTTTCTACCGAGGACCCCGATCAACCTGAAATACCTCAAATTACTACCGGCTTTGATGTTTACGATTCCAATATACACGGCATCCAGCAACCTAATTTTGGCGGGTATGGCGCAAGCTTTGCTCCGGCACAGGGGCAAGGAAGTATGGCGGGGCAGGCACCCGCTCTTGTTGCAGGCGGTGGTGGAATGTACGCTGATTTTCCACGACGTGATGGTCCGATTTACGGCCCCGGCACAGAAACGTCTGACGACATTCCCGCAATGTTGTCCGATGGCGAGTTTGTAATGACCTCTCGTGCAGTACGCGGGGCAGGCGGTGGCGATAGAGAACGGGGTATGCAACGCATGTATAATATAATGAATGCCTTTGAAGGGGGCGCTGTCTAATGGCCGATTCTTCGCATTCAACGAGCGTCCAAACGCAGACAATTCAGGAAAACCCTAAGATTGAAGCATACCGTATTGGGCTGCTTGATTCGGTACGGGATTTTATAAATACTCAAATGGGTCCCGGCGGTACACGGCCCCCGGTGCAGCAGGTTGCAGCACTAAGTCCTATGCAACAACGTGCTGCCCAACTAGGTATGCAGGGTGTAGGTTCTTACGAGCCTTATATGCGCGAAGGCTTGCGGTCTTTATTAAGTGGACAGGAAGTATTAGCAACAAGCGGTTTAGGTGGTTTGCAAGAAGCCTATGGCGCGACTCGTGAAGGACAACGGGGTTTGTCTGAGGCAGCGCGTTTATTACAAGGCACAGGGGCAGAATTTGCACCTAGTAACGTACAAGGCTATTTTAACCCTTACGAAGATATTGCGGTGCAGCAAGCATTAGGCGATATTCGACGGGAAGGCAACATAGCGCAAAACCAGTTAGCCGCACAAGCGGTGGGAGCAGGCGCGTTTGGCGGCTCACGCTCCGCGATTGCAGAAGCAGAATTACAACGAAATGTATTAGAACAACAGGCACGCACCGCCGCACAAATGCGTCAACAGGGGTACGGTGCCGCCGCTTCACAAGCACAACAGGCTTTTGAAGCTGCCAAAGGACGACAATTAACACGAGCAGGGGCGCAAGCCGGACTTGGTCAACAAATGGCGGCTACCGGGCAGCAGCTTGGCGGTTTGGCTGGTGTGGCAAGCGGGCTAGGTGAGCAGTTTAGTCAGTTTGGATTGCAGCAAGCGGGTCTGGGTCAATTGGGTCAGCAGCTTGGTATTAAAGATATTCAAACACTTAGCGCACTGGGTGGTCAGGAACAGGTGTACAATCAGGCAGTGGCGGATGCTACTTATAGAGCTAATCTTGGTTTGCAACAATTCCCGTATCAACAGTATGCTTTCCTAAGTGACATATACAAAGGCACGCCGTCTTCGCAACAAACAACAACAGTGGACCAAGCGCCACAACCTTCCGGGCTACAAAGTGCGTTAGGCTTGGGTATTTCAGGATTAGCTGCTGCGGCAGGGGTGAAACAAGGCGGGGGTCTTTTTGGCGCCGGAACCTAAATTTAAAAACATAAGGTAATTACCTATGAATGTAATGAACAGACCACTATTTAGGCAAGCCGGTGGGCCTATGGAGCCCATGCCTGCGGATATGATGCCGCCTGCTCCCGCGCCAATGCCTGCGGGTATGGGGGCAGCCCCTCCTCCCCCTGATATGGGCATGGCAATGGAACAAGCCGGTGCGGAAGGTATGGCAGAAGGTGCCGCGATAGGTGAACAATACATGGCTGAAACCATGATGGGGATTGACGAAGCGCAAGATGTGGAAA
>Ga0209756_1005163_pt1 | contig 9937 bp, 15 predicted proteins | sample ETNvirenome_6_85_FD_184071 | JGI IMG/M metagenome (GOLD analysis project Ga0209756, IMG submission 184071) | Marine viral communities from the Pacific Ocean - ETNP_6_85 (SPAdes) (version 3) | ecosystem: Environmental > Aquatic > Marine > Oceanic | place: Pacific Ocean | collected 2013-06-19
TTAGTTAAAGAATATCCAAATGATTATCAACTTGGAGAAAATGTCAGGCAATTTGTTTACGAACAGATTGAAACCGGAGATGACAAGTTTTCTAAAAAGTGTGAACAAATGAGATTATTTGGGGATGAATAATGGAGAGTAAGGAGATACTATGGATATAATGGAAGCAACATTATGCTTATTAATAGGTGCGTTTTTTGTGTTAATGTTATTTTATCTAAGCATGTGTTTTGTGTGCTGGGTTAATGATGTTATAACGAACAAATCTTGGAAATATTGGTTTAAGTAGGTGCGAAAAAAATTTTAAGATGTGGTAAGGAAAATTTTTGAGGAGACGATGTAATGAGTTACTACGATGTAGATAAATGGGACTTGGAAGATTCAGATTTTGACTATTCCGAGCTCAATAAAAAGAATAAAGATGATGTAAGAATGGTAAAGGAATATTGTGAAGACCACGAAAGAATGTATAGTGGTACAAAATGTAAGCCCATATGGAATAAAGGTGATGGGACTTTAGATATATATGAAATAACCTTAATTGATAAAAATGAAAAGAAAACAAAGAAAAAGAAAACCAAAAAAAAGAACTCTTAAGCAAAAGATGGATAGACTTAATGACCAGTCTCTTATAATTAAGCGAGCAAGTAGAGAAGAGTTCAAGGATGCAGACATTGGTACTCGTAGGCATAAGGTTAAGAAGGGATATATTCGTAAGCCTAAATACAAGAAGAAATGGGATGATGAGATTCAAGAAGGGTAATAGGTGGAAAGGTAACAAAGGACAATTACGATATAAGATATGGCGTAAGAGTGTCTTTGAAATGAACAAACGAAAGGTTGGATTGAGCAAGAACTATGTATGTATTAAATGTGATAAGAAGAGGAAGACAACACGAGTTCTCCACGCACATCACATATATAGTTGGAACAAGTTTCCCAAAAAAAGATATGATAGATTTAACGGAGTGGTGTTGTGTAAGTACTGTCATAATCAGTTTCATAGGAAATACAAGTTTGAGGCTTTAGATAAACCTAATTTGTTGTTGGAGTATTTAAATGGTAATAAGATAATAAAGGAATATATAAATGAAGATAAATAAACATATAATTAATGACTTTCTTTCAAATAAAGTAAACCATAACCTATTGACTATACTATTGGTGTTTATGTTGGGTGTTATATTCAAATGGACTTTTACATTGGGACAAGGTATAGTAGTAAGCATTATTATATTAGTATTAGTAGGTTTGTGGTATATAAGGGGTATGGCTAGTGGTATCCTATATAGTAGTTTGTCTGCTAAAATAATATCAAAAGTATTAAGTAATACAATAAAAGACAGTAAGGAGAATAAGATTGACAAAACAAAATAAGAGTGATTTACGACTGATAATAATACTTAATCTCTTTATTGGAATGTATAACCTTTACCTATGGGTAGAGGGTAATAACCTATTTAATTTAATAGTAGGCTCTGTGAATATAGGTATATGGGTGTTCTATCGGAGTAGTTTTACCAAGTCTGACGACAGCCTTTAGGGAGAGAGAGGGAGGCTAGTCCCTTGTATACTAAATATCTATTAATATAATATTAAATGGGTAGTGGTGGTGAGTTGTGGGGTAAAATGGTGGATTTGACATAATATTGTGTAATAAATATAAGAAAATCTTATTATAGTATAGACTGGATTATATATAGTGTGTGTACACGAAGCAATTTTTTTTCCTGTAGTAGCCTAACACACACCTTTGTTACAAGCTGTTACATAATATGTCAAATAGCTCTTGACTTATATAGTATTTTATTCGTAAGATCAAGTGTAAGAAAAGGAGAAAAATAAGATGACTTTTGAAGAAATAGATGTAAATACATATAGTGGTAATATACCAACGGATACAGATTTAGTTGTAGCTGAAAGTGGTGATGTAAAAGAAACCGCGTTAGTTTTGTATGGCTTTGATGAAATTGGTATGTTTGATGATGAATTTAATAATCCAGTTTATGGTTTTTTAGGAAATCAATAGGAAATACCAATGGAGAAGAAAAGAATTAAAATTGAAAGATGGTTAGATAGATATAATCATATAATGGAATTAATGAGAACTATATTAGCTATAACTACAATATTATTGCAACTTTATATTATTAGTAAGTTGGTATAATATGAAATTTATAGTTTAAGCTCGTCTGATTAAGTTCAGATACCTGAAATAGTGGTGAAATGTCCATCAAAGAGCGATAAGATGGACTGATAATTAAAGATTTCCCTTCCGATTAGGGAGCAATCCACTTATCTCTCCTCATGAGAAGTATGGAGTCGGGGGGCCAAGGGAAAACACACTAAAAAAGGTGTGCAATGGTTACATTGTAAGTGTATGCTGGGGGATTTACTCCTTTCTTCCCCCGTAAGTCGTACTTTTGGGGCTCATCGTTTAACTCCTTTCCGATGGGCCCCCCTTTTATATGCTATCGTTGTTACAAACTGTTACAATTAATATGTTGTATTTGTCCTATATGCACCCGAACTTATAGTATGATTAAAAGGAGACAATATATGACAAATAACTTTGACTTGGTGGTTCGAGTAGAAAAGTCAGGAAATAGGTATAATGCCTGGGATACTGACGGAACTAAACGAACTTCTGAGATAACAATAGGGGCTAGGAAGAAAGCCTTTGATGGTAACTACCTATTGGGTAGATTTACCAATAAATCTGGTAATTTTTACTGGAGACAAATTGATGCTAGTGAAGCTGGTTTTGGTGGTTCAGATACAACAAGTACAACAAGTACATCACATACACCGGATCTCTCTTCGGTGGATGTTCCTACTGACCACGCTGAAGTTCTCAATTTTATACATAGTTCTTACTCGTTAAAACCTAAAGGGTTGATGATGTCAGAACTAAAATGGAAATATCTCATTAGGTCAGCCGTTCGTGGTAAGAATATTATGATGACTGGACCGGCTGGATGTGGTAAAACGATGGCTGCTAAGTCTGTCGTGAATAGTTTAGATAGACCTGACTTTTATTTCAATTTAGGTGCTACACAAGATCCTCGTGCTACTCTAATTGGTAATACTCACTTCGACCAAGGTAAAGGTACTTACTTTAGTAAGTCTCTCTTTGTTGAAGCAATTCAGACTCCGAATGCGGTAGTACTGTTAGATGAGTTATCAAGAGCTCACCCTGACGCTTGGAACATACTTATGACTGTCCTTGACTATGGACAAAGGTATTTAAGGTTGGATGAGGCTGATGGTAGTGATACTATTAGGGTTGCAGACGGTGTTACCTTCGTTGCGACTGCTAACATAGGTAATGAGTATACCTCTACAAGAGTTATGGATAAGGCTCTTATGGATAGGTTCACTATAGTAGAGATGGATGTGTTATCAGAGGACGAAGAAAATGAATTACTTACTTATATGTTCCCTCACATTGACTCTACACTTATAGGTAATGTCTCTAAGATAGCGACTCTAACTAGAACAGAGTCACATAGTGAGACCGCTCGTATAACAAGTGGTATCAGTACCAGAACAACGGTAGAACTATGTGGTCTACTGTATGATGGGTTTGATTTAACGGAAGCAAGTGAGGTATGTATTTACCCTCAATACGACAATACTGGAGGGGTAGATAGTGAGAGAACATTCGTTAAACAAATAGTTCAAAAGTTTGTAGATGATGGGTCAAGTGATGACTTGTTCAATGAAGAAGAGATGGAAGAGGCTACTGATAGTAAGTAGTCAAAGAACTCCTTAAGTCACAACTGAGGATGGTAAGTGCGAGTTACCATCCTTTAGTTTAAACCAACTTGATTCGGTTTTTCATGCTGTAATTTTTTATATATAGGGTGCTCTTACCTACATACATTTCAAGGTGGTGCAAATTTGCTATATAAAATAATACACTATAGGAATTAAGCTCTTGACTTATATAGTATAAGCGTTGTATATTAGAATGATATGAAAAAACTAGATTTACATGGTATTAAACACGAAGATGTCGATAGAGTAGTAGAGAACTTCGTATTACTGAATGAACCACCTATAGATATAATTACAGGTAACTCACAAAAGATGCAGGAACTTGTATTGGATGTATTGAATAGGAATGGTATAGATTGGGAACGATGGGCAATGGATGGAGTAATTAAGATATTATAAATGGAAGATATTGTAAAAATAAAAGGACAAAATTATATTAAAAAATTATATTATATAATTTCATGTGAAGATATTAAAGATACTTCTAAATTATGGATAAACAATTCTGAAAAGATGTTTTCTGATAGGAAGGTATATTATATTTCACCTGATATTATTTTTGATAATTTATATTATGAATGGCATAAAGGTGGTAAGACTGAAGTATTAAATAAAACTAATGTAAGTCCTTATGAGAACATAACTTTTGGTATTACAATGCCAAAACTTGTACATCAATATAAAATTATATACGAAGATTTAAAAAAGAATGGGTGGGATAATAAATATCCTGCTAGAATAGGTATAGGTAATAGAGGAGAAGTATTTCTAAATGATGGAAATAATAGAATAAATTTAATTAAAGATATTAATTTAGATTATATTCCTATTATGTTTATTTATGTAAATAACCATGTTCCTACTAACAAATCAGTATTGCTTGAAGACGGAAGAGATTTTTATCCATATGGTTTATTACCAAAGTGGACAACAGAAAAAGAAAAAATATAAATATGAAAGAGAGGTCACATAATGACATTAAATGAATTAATAATAAAGTTAGAAGAGTGTAGGTATAATACAGAAGGTAAAGACCAAGATACCTTTGATACTCTTAATGAGATAATATATAATTTAGATAAAGGTAGGTTAGAATGTTAAGAGGAGGATATTAAGAATGAATAAGAATATAACACCAAGATGGATGAGTATAACATTAATAATATGTAGATGGTTTATGCATACAGTTCCATTTGTATGTTGTTCTATAGCATTATTCCTTACTGAAGGAATGAGTTTAGGGGATAACTATGTATTAACAGCAGTTTATGCGTTATCAGTAATTAAATTATGGGATTTAGTTGACTAATGAAACATATCTTGTATAAGATAAAGAATATCACCAACACACGATTAGCAGATATGGGATTTATACGAGGAACTACATTTAGAATTATTAAGAAAGTTCTTGGTATAGTACAGATACGATTGGATAGTGGTAATGATGTTGTTATACGAGAAGAAACACTTAAGGATATAGAATATGATTCTTGAAAAGATATGGGCTAGAGCCCTCGGACACTATATGGGTAAGACTGACGATGATATGCCGGAAATACCTATTGTAACATTAAATGAAGCAAAGATAGTTTTAATATTAAAAACAATGTGGGTAATATTACAGATAACCACTTGTTTATTTATTATAGCAAATGTAATAAAACACTGGAGATAAAATGAATATAAATGAAATGATTACTAATCATACAGAACTAATTAAATCACTTGATAGTACATTCGTAGGAGACAATAAACCTACGGATAAGAAAGGAAGAATGTTTAATGAAGGTATATGTATGCTTCATGAAGAACCTACTAAAGAATTGATATTTAGTAAGTTGTACGATGCCGTCGAATATGAAGTTCCTTATAAATTCCTTACAGGATTATCATCAGAATTTAAGAAATCACCGAAGTTGGACGCGTTGATTAATGGTAATATAGCAGTAGAGTTTAAAAAACTGCACCTGTTCTACAATAACGGCGTTATAAACGAGTATACATACAAAGGGCTTATGTTTTCTTTGGCGGCTCAACAATACTTTAATCCAAATACGGGCAAGGCTGTCGCATCTAATAGTATCATTGGTGACATCGAAAAACTTCTTATGTTTGATGATGATTATAGAAAGATTGTTCTTGTGGAATTATGGGAAGGTGGTGGTTATACCTTTGATAATGAATTAAAGATGTTAGACTTTCTTGTAAATGAACATTATGAAACATCTGGTTTAATAGAACATAAGTTTGATAATACTCTTCATCCTTATATGCCTAAAGGTAGAGTATTTGGATATGAGATATTCGGAAAAAAATAATGTAATTTCTTTTAATTGTTTCTTTTGGAAGTTATTTTTTTTGGTTGACTTTCTAATTTCTGTAGTTTAAATATTTTTTTTAATTCTTTTTTCAATTGTTGTTTTTCTGATTTAGTTGATATATCACTCTTAATTAATCTATTTAATTGTTTAGTTATTTCTGACATATCATTACTACTCATCCTCACACCACCAGATAAAGCAATATCTACAATACCTACAATATCAACTATATTAACGACACCATCACCATTTATATCCATCATAGGATAACAACCTTCATTTGATCCAATTTCACCACCATTTAAAACACAACTAACTGCAGCTACAATATCTATAACATTTACTATACCATCATAGTTTGAATCTCCACTTATTACACCTAACTGAGCTTCATATAAATTTGGTATAGATCCATCTGATTCTACTGTATCACTATTTCCAGTTTGATAATGTGACCCATCCGTTCCTAATGTAAAATTAATTGTTTGTAAAGTTCCAAACCTAATTAATGATAAAAATTTAAATTCATTTAATAATACGGCAAAACCATTAGTTAAATTATTATGAAGAGCTTCACCAACTTTTGGAGCTACTGCAGCTTCTACAATGTCTTGAACAGATGTTCCTGTATAATCACCTGATACATCTTCTGCGAGTTCACCAATTAAAATAGCACCATCAAGAAGAAGATCTATTATAAAATTCCAAATGGGACTTAATAATCCAGATGCGAACAAATCCAAATCAAACCAATAACCTATATCATCCATATTTGTGGTTATTGTATAATCTGTTTCTTGTGGTAGATAACCAACTAATACCTCATTGTTTCCTTCACCTTGATATTGAGCAATAAATGTATTACTATAAGTAAGTGCACCAACACTTCCACCACCTGAAACACCCCAATTAGGACCACACTTCCATACATACCCATTTATAACAACTGCAGAATCTTCAACTGTAATATTAACTGTTATATCTTTATTTTCATTCATAGTAATATCAATTTCAGGTACACCAAAAGTTAAATTACTTAAACCTAAACACATACCACCAAAACCACTTTCATAATCACTAAGCTGCCAACCTGCAGAACATTCTGGTTGATATCCCATATCCTTTGCAACAAATAATATACTTTTTCTTCCATCACACATACCAACACAAGGTACTGAATCTTCATCTTGTTTAGGACAACCAAAACCTGAAAATGATGCTCCTGATTCCTCGTCAATACAACATTCAGGATAGTCATGCCATAAACCTGCTAACCATCCACCACCTGCTGATTGACAAACACCCACTTCTTCTGGATTTCCTCCTACACCATACTCATCACCATCTAAAGTAACTGTTGGACAATCTTCATTAGAAGAACATTCCTCCCCAGTTTTACATTCCCCTTTATTTAAATAATCAAATGTTCCTTGCATCATAGATTCTATAAGATTTGTTATGAACCACATTGTATTATTTACATAATCACCACCTTCAAAAGATTGACCTGTATATATATCAGTTTGTACACCATATATATCTTGGACTACATCAAATTCAGCAACATCAAAAAAGCTTCCAAGTATATTTGTTGAATAATCATAATAATCTGTAAATTTTCCATTTTCTGATTCTGTATAAACATTCATATTTTCTGTATCGACTAAAAGTCCACCATTTTCATATGGAGTAGAAGTATTGTGAGAACTTGGTTGAAAAGAAGCTAAAGCACTCATACCAGGTACTGCCATATCCTTCCAAGGTTCTTCGGTATCTGGATTTGGATTTCCTCTTACATTCCAAAATACTGTATTGGTTGTTGAGTGTCCTCTACCACCAAACAAACCTTCTCTATTAACAGAAAACCAACCATCATATATATCAGAATCAGTAACCAAAATAGAATTAGACATTGCTTTAGTAGTAGCACTAAAACCATTATATCCAAAGAATAAAGACATTAATTCTAACTTACCATACCTGGACCAAAAATCACTATCTACATCAAGTACACTTGTATCTAAACCACCAGCTAAATCATTGGGGGTAGTTTCTTCACTTAAAGTAAAATATCCTTTACTTTTCCAACTTGAACCAGTAGAATCTAATGCAATAGCTTCTCCCATTTGTTCTGGTATATATGTAACATTAGTTGGTTCATTATAATTAAGTGCTTCACCTACTGTTTGATTTATATACCTGTTAAATGTAAAAACAGCACCATAAGTCTTAATAATAATTTCAGTACCTAAAGTTGATATATCTCCACCAGTTATTTGGTTAACTTTAGTCCATGGATTTGCCCATAAATCTTTAATAGTTCCAACATAGTGTGCAGTTAATATTTCATCTTCGTCCAAGTTAACAGGATTTTCTAATTCCCAAACAGAATGTATAGATTCACCTTTAGAAATGATATATATATTTTTTGATGTTGATGGGTCGACCATCAATGTTTCGGCATCCATTTTTATGTATTGAGACTCACTACAAGTATCATCTACTGGATATAAATGACTATGAGATAAAGAATCACAATCAGGATTTCCATATTTAAACTTTAAAACATCACATTCAACATTACCAAGATTTTGAAATGTAACATCACCAATACCTGGAGATTCAATATCAGGTTCTGGACATCTGAATATATGTTTCACATCTCTTAATTTTTTATTATCTCCTATATCTCCAATATATAAAACATCTTGTTGTCCTTTTAATTGATATTCTCCAGGTAAATAATTTAATTCATTTCCTAATTCTTCTTCACCACAACATTGACAATTACATGCTGATAGAGTAGAAGGTACACTAAAATATCCCATTCCAGAACTATCACATTGATCATTAGTACATTTACCATCATTACATCCAATATACCCAAAGTCTTCACAAGTTTGACCAGTATCAGTAACTACACACGCAGATTCAACTGTTTGAATTCCTACATCCCATGGACAATCATCTTGTTCTTCCCCCCCACACTCAAGATCTAACCACTCACAATTCATCTCTTCAGAAACATATTCCCAACACCAATCATATTTTACTGAATACCAACCATCACAACAAGGACCATCCTGAACTAAGTATGTATCACATCCAGATTGATCATTTGAATTACAATTAGGACAATTTGATTCTACATTACCTGCTACAATATCATCGTAATTGGGCCATTCTTGACCATTAGGTTGATAACAAGTTACAGGACAATCACCAACACCATAATCGGCTTCTGGGATTTCATTACAATCTATAGTACAATTTTCTGTAAACATTTCATGACAAGTGGAATCATATATTCTTGCATACTGTTCACAAGTATATTGATAATTACCATTCCAATTTTCTAACCAACTTATCATTCTCCCTCCAGGTGTACACGGTGTTGAAGGATCATTATCAGTACAATTGTCAGTTATTTGATACTGCCACCCTTCATTAGCAAAACTAGGTGTTACAGTACCATCATCATTTATTTCACCATTTAATCTAACTCTACATTTCCCTTGTCCTGCCGTTGGTGAACTAAAAGTTATTCCATAATGATTATAACAGAACTCTTCACAAGATGTTTCACATCCATGAGGACTTTGAGATTGTCCCATACAACCACCAGATTGAAAACAATCCATAGTATTATAATGTGGATATGTAACCATTTGACAATCTTCTTTACAATAACAATCACAACCAGAGGTATACCATGGTTGCCAACTACCATAACCAAAATCCTCATTTTCCTCACAAGTTCCACCAAGTACTCCTTCACAATTATCACAAAATCCTTCACAAAAATTATTGCCAGCGTATCCTGAACAAGTTTCTAG
>Ga0209756_1005164_pt1 | contig 9936 bp, 12 predicted proteins | sample ETNvirenome_6_85_FD_184071 | JGI IMG/M metagenome (GOLD analysis project Ga0209756, IMG submission 184071) | Marine viral communities from the Pacific Ocean - ETNP_6_85 (SPAdes) (version 3) | ecosystem: Environmental > Aquatic > Marine > Oceanic | place: Pacific Ocean | collected 2013-06-19
GAATTATTCGAATCACATGGACTCGAATCTAAATAAATGTACCTATTGCGATAAAGAATTCGCTAGAGAAAGAACACTACAAGTTCATTTATGTGAACCCAAAAGAAGACATTTACAAAAAAATGAAAAGTGGGTGCAAAATGCTTTTATGGTATTTCAAAGATTTTATGAAATACACCAAAACAATAGTAAATTAAAAACATATAAAGATTTTTGTAGTTCAGCATATTATAATGCATTTGTAAAATTTGGTAGATATATTATGCATATCAATCCATTATATCCAGAAAAGTATATTGACTATGTTATACTATCAAAAATCAAATTAGATCATTGGGCAAGAGATGATTTATACGAAGCATACCTAATACACACATTAAAATCAGAACCTGTTGAGGCGGCATTACAAAGAAGTATTGCAACAATGATGGATTGGGCAGAAGAACAACACGCACAATGGTCTGATTATTTTAGACTAGTCAATACTAATAGAGCAGTGCAACATATACGACAAGGAAAAATATCTCCATGGGTATTACTTGGTTGCTTGGCAGGCAAAAAAATGTTAAACTTATTTACAGATGAGCAATTACAAATAACACAAAGATTTATTAATCTAGAATATTGGGCAAATAAATTTAAAAGTTATCCAGCAGATCATTTGTTTGTACAAGAAACAGCCAAGGAGGCTAAAATTGAGTAAAATAGATTTTGAAATTGCAGACGATATAGAGTTTGACGACGGAGACTGTTGTGTTATAATAAAAAGTAATGGAACAATAAGTCGAGTAGTAATGCCAGAAATGAATAAAAATATTATAGCTACTAAAGGTTATAAAAAATTATTAGACGTTTTAGAAATACTAAAACCTGGATCAAAAAAAGACTTTATAAAATATAACCAAGAGGAGAAAAGAAAGAGTTATCACTAATGCCTGATGTAGATATAGATTTTTTTGATAGAGATGGAACATTAAAATTGTTCAAACACGCACCAGCGTCTATAATTAAAGATGATAAAATAGAAAAGCACAAAACTGGAGTTTACTTTCACGCTGTACCTACACACCCAGTTACAGGACATTCAACTTTAGACTATAAAAAAGCAGAAGAAAGAGGATACTTTAAAATAGATTGTCTTAATGTAAACATCTATAAAAATATTAAATCCGAACAAGAACTTGTTGAATTAATGATCGAAGAACCAGATTGGGATATGTTAAAAGATCCAAAAGTTGTTGATCGATTATTTCACTTAAATGGACATTTTAATATTGTGTCAAAACTAGAACCAAAAAATATTGAACAACTTGCGGCTGTATTAGCAATTATTAGACCGGCTAAAAGAGGACTAATGTATAAAAATTGGATTGACATACTAAAAGAAGTTTGGATTAAACCAACTGATGGTACGTACTTTTTCAAAAAATCACATGCAGTTGCTTATGCTCATGCAATCGTTGTACAAATGAATTTAATCAAAAAAGATAAATATAGTTTTAGTGCAACACAGGAAACGTAAACTCACTAAAAAACATAAGAAACAAATCTCAACTCATCGCTCAGAAAATATTGGTTATCAAAAAAACAATCCTTTGACGATATATTATGCAAAATATATTGAGAAAAAAGAGGAAGTTAAGTAGGTTTTCGAACAAGTTGTATTGTTCTGCGTTTCACTCTCTTCTTTGATATATTAGATAATCTTACAGTTGGTCCTTCAACTATTTCAACATCTTTTGAATTTAAAGTTACTAAAGTAGTTCTAAAATATCTAAAGTCACCCTTAAGAAATATATTAATTGGTAATTTACGATTCGATTCATACCACCAAATTTCACCACACTTTAAATATCTCATTTTATCTTGTGGTTGCATTAATCTACCATAATCATAGACACTTATTACATTATTATCTTGGTTTTGTATAATGCCAATAAATTCCATATCTCCCTTTCTTATAAGGCTTAAAAATGGAAATTTATCCCTTAATGTCTTAAAAATTTCGTTCATCATCTATCTATAAATACTGTTAAATATGTACTATGCAAACAGTAACAAGGTATTTACTAACAAACTCGGTAATTGTTTACCAAAGCGGTTATCACGGAAGGAATTCAAAAGTGTACGATAGACGTCTACAGGTGTATAGAGGTGTATGGAACCCACTTACTTTTACGTTTAAGAACGAAGATCAGAAAGCTCAAAACGTAGTTGGAAAGACTTATACCTTTAATATTGTTGATACTGAGAGCAAAAAAGCAGTAGTTACACGAAACCTTAAAATACTTGATGACGGATCAACTATTGCTTCAAAAGGTACTGCTTCAGTAGATATTACAGAGGGTGACCTTTTACCTTTAGATGCAAAATTTTATGAGTACTCTATACAAGAAGTACTAACAGATGGTAGTACACTAGTAACTTACGCAGATACAAACTATGTAAGTGGTGGTACTATTGAGGTACTTGATGGTGCTTATCCACAATTTACAGCAAGTACATCGGTATCTGATTTCACTGGCTCTAATGGACCATTGCAATATACTTCAGGATCTATTAATGCTAAACCTGGTAATAACAATAACGTGGCATTACACACAATTGCTGTATATACTAAAAACTTCTCTGGTGCTTTAAGAGTACAAGGTACAATGTCTTCTTCTCCTGCAAGTGCAGATTATTTTGAAATTACCTTAAATGGACAATCATCTCCAGTAACTTTTTCAAGTTCTACTACTGTTACCAACTATAATTTTTATGGAGTTTTCCATAATGTAAGATTTAGTTGGGATAATGATACTGGTAATACTGGAGTCATTGACAAAATCCTTTATAGACGTTAAAATATAAGGTATGAACCTGATCCAGAATACAATTCTGAATTCATTACCTGCGAACAAAAAGAAAACACCTTCTGGGTGGATATCTTTTAATGCTCCGTGTTGCATTTATAATGGAGAAACTCAAGATAGAAAAAAACGTGGTGGCATAATGGCCGGGGCCGATGGCACAATATCATATCATTGTTTTAATTGTGGCTACAAAGCCAGTTATGTTATAGGAAGAAAATTAACTCAAAAAATGAGAACATTTATGAGTTATATTGGTATAGCAGATGATACCATCAAAAAACTTGCCATAGAGGCCATGCGTTATGAAGAGGGCGACATAAAATACGAAAAGAAAAGGTTTGTAAATTTTCATAAAAAACAAATGCCAAAAAATACACACAGTCTTGATGTTTGGTTGGAAAAATATGTGGCTAAAGATTTAACTGCACCCCAATATGATAAAATTGACAACTTATTAAATTATCTTAAAGTAAGAGGCATAGATCCTACTTGGTATGATTTTATGTATTCTCCTGATATGTATTTTAATTTTAATCAACGTTTAATTATTCCATTTTACTGGAGAGGTGACGTTGTAGGTTATACAGGTAGACTATTTGAAACTGTTGAAAAAGTAAAATATGTCACAGACGTGCAACCAGGCTATGTGTTTAATATGGACGCACAAGATTGGACAAGAAAATTTATTATTGTAACAGAAGGACCGTTTGATGCTATTACCGTTTCTGGAGTAAGCATACTAGGTTCGGAGATAAATGATATACAACGAGAGCTAATAAACAATTTAAATAGACAGGTAATTGTAGTACCTGATAGAGATGCACCAGGAGAAAAATTGATTAACCAAGCAATAGAATTTGGATGGAACGTAGCATTTCCTGAATGGGACAACAATGTATTAGATGTTGCTGATGCTGTTAAAAAATATGGAAGACTTTTTACAATACAATCAATATTAAAGTCTACTGAGTCAAGTAAACTAAAAATAGATCTAAAAAGGAAAATGTATGGATAAAGTTTTAGTATTTGGCTGTTCACATACGTATGGAAACGGAATAGGTGGTGGATTAGAAAAACCATGGGAGCAACACAGCACTAATTCCTGGCCATATCATATGTTTAATAAAAATGAAATAGTAAATTATTCGCGACCAGGAAATTCAAATGATATGATTAGTTTAAATTTAATTAGAAATGTTAATAAAGCAAAATTAGTTTTAATAATGTTTACCTTTCCTGAACGAACACATATAATTCGTAAGGGCTATAACTTTATAGCTAGTCATAATTTTAGCATGGCAGTAAGTGATTCTGGGAATGAAAATTGGGTAGCAAAACAAATTAATGATCAGTTTGAAACACAAAATAAAAAATTAGTTATTGAAAATTATGAAGATAGTTACTTGGAAATTAAAATGTTACTTACTATGCTGTTCTGTCAAAACTATTTACAAAATAAAAATATACCGTACTGCTTTACTATGGTAAAGAATAGAGAAGCTATTAAAATGGGAGGTAGTTTACAATCATATAGAGACCGTATTGTTGACGAAATAGATTGGAAAAAATTTTACTTTGTAGATGGCAAGTATAGTTTTTCAGATTATGCAAAATTTACTAATGCTCAAAGGAGTAGTGATGGCCAACATTGGGGTAGTGAATACCATAAAACATTTGGAAAATTAATGAAAAAATATATAGAAACTAACAACGAAAATATGTTATTATAAGATATGGCTGAATATACATTTGACGTACAAAAACTTTATTTAGAAATGTTCTTAGCAGATGCTGAATCATTTGCAAGAGCAAGTAATATCTTTACGCCAAAAAGTTTTGATAGAAAATTACAACCAATTGCAAAATTTATTAAAGACTATGTAGAAGAATACAAAGTTATGCCTGAAGTTGATCAGGTTAATGCTAAACACGATATTAAATTAAAAGGTGCAAAAGATTTAGACCCATCTCACTTCTCATGGTTGTTAGATGAATTTGAAACGTTTTCCAGACACAAAGCACTAGAAGGTGCAATACTCCAATCAGCAGACTTACTTGAAAAGGGCGACTATGCTCCAGTAGAGGATATGATTAAAGATGCAGTTGCAGTTGGATTAACTCGTGATCTAGGTACAGACTACTTTGACGATCCAAAAGGTAGACTTGAGTTCTTAAAGAACTCACACGGACAAGTCAGCACAGGTTGGCCAGCAATTGATAAGAAATTGTTTGGTGGATTTAATAAAGGAGAACTAAACATTTTCGCAGGCGGATCAGGCGCTGGAAAAAGTTTGTTCTTACAAAATCTTGCAGTTAACTGGGCAATGGCTGGCTTGAACGTAGTATACATATCTTTTGAATTATCTGAAGCATTGGCGGCTATGAGGATTGATGCAATGGTGACTAACATAGCAACAAGACAAGTTATGAAACAAATGTCTGATGTTGAAATGAAAGTTAAAATGCTAAAGAAAAAAGCAGGTAACTTACAATTAAAGTATATGCCAAGTGGTTATACAATAATGGATGTTAAAACTTACATAAAAGAACTGGAACTTAAAAATAAAAAGAAAATAGATTGTATACTAATTGACTATTTGGATTTAATGATGCCAAAAAGTAAAAAGGTATCTCCAAGTGATTTATTTGTTAAAGACAAATATGTATCAGAGGAATTAAGAAACTATGCAGTAGAGAAACAATGCTTATTAGCAACAGCATCACAATTAAACAGAGCAAGTGTTGAGGAAATAGAATTTGATCATTCTCACATAGCAGGTGGACTATCCAAAGTACAAACAGCAGATAACGTGATAGGTATCTTTACAAGTAGAGCTATGAGGGAGCGTGGAAGATATCAAATACAATTTATGAAGACTAGATCAAGTTCTGGTGTTGGACACAAAATAGATTTAGAATTTGATATAGATACACTAAGAATAAGAAATTTAGAAGAAGAAGAAGTAAAATCTCAATTTGCATATAAAACGTCAGCAGTGTATGATACACTTAAACAGAAATCAAAAATATCGCCTTCTGATGTAACTCCTAAATTAGATCCTACTAAAGGCGAAACTATGGGCGTTAAACAAAAAGCTGAAGTTGAGGGTACTAAACTAAGAAAACTACTAAACGAACTACATTCAGACGAAGAGCAATAAGCGTAAATTTTTTTAAATTGCGTTTTTTAAAAATACGCAAATGCGTAATTGCGTAAAGATTCTATTGACTAATAAATTTAACAATATCTCCATAAGCATCAATATGTGATTGCGAGGCAACTTGTTGTAGTTCTTTGGATATAGGAGGTATACAAAAAATCACATACCTCCTATAAATGTTTTACGAGCTTTAATTAAAACGTAAATTTAATACCCGCTGACACTCCTGTTGTATCTGTAGTAGATCCAGTTTTGTCTGCGAATTCATAACCAGCATATAGTTCAACAGATTCTGTAACTGAATGAGTTACACCTGCTGTTGTATACTTGGTTCCGTCTTTAATCTCACCATAACCTAATGAAAATTTTGTTGAGTCAATAGTGTGTGACGCTGTTATTTCGTTTGCTTCAACATCTGTACTAGACGCTGATTTAAAGTCTTTTTTAGTGTACACATAGTTAATATCTGTAGAATCTGCCAATGGAACTGTTATACCTGCACCATAATATTTTACTTCATTAACTTTGTCATCTGTTATTCCAACACCAACGTTGGCAAAGCCAAGTGGTATAGTCGCCGCAGTTTCAAGTACATCAATACCGTCTTTACCTGTGTCGCCATCAACTTTGAGTTGTGAATCAAATATTATGCCACCTAGGTCTGTTGAGTATTGGATTAAATGAGAATCTCTGCTAAAAAGTTTTTGTGATGCTCCACCACCGTATTCTGGGAATACGTCAGTTTTGCTAGTCACGTTGCTTTTGAACACTGAGTCCATTCTACCTGCTTGAAGTTTACCGACAGAACCTTCAACACCGGCATAAGCCAATTTAGAATCAAAAGGATTTGAACCTGTATCATCAGTATCAACACTCACTTCTACATGAGCGAATCCGCTGACACCGTCAGTTAAATCTTCAGTGATTTTAACACCAATCGCTGATCCATTGTCTTCTGCTTTTAATTTAGCATTACCGTTGCTGTCTTCGTCGTTACCGAGTCTGTAGTTTAAACTACCTGACATAGTAACATCTGCCGCGTCTGCCGGTGCTGGTTTTAGCACTGACCAAAGCACACCTAGAGCGATGATTATTGCCACACCCCAAGCCATTTTTTTCTTAGTTATTTTCATATGTTTAGTTTTCTCCTTACATATTAATTGAAATGCGATCACAGGCCTGTGATCGCTTCGGATTGTACGACATATTTATCATAAAAGCAACCTTTAATTGCATATAATAATTGTATATAATGATAGCTATATACAACCTATAATTGTGGTTCATATTACCAAAAAACCTAATTAAGTGTTTGATAATTACAACTGTCTATAGGAATAACAAATGGGAATACACTACGATTATAAAAATACTAGGGGCGAAAAAGCCTTACGTAAACAGCAAAAACGAGAAGATAGACGTGCTCGTAAAAAACAACGCGAGCCTGTAGATACAAACGTAATTCCAATAGACAAACTTATAACACTCGATATGCTTACAGATCCAAAAAATAAATGATTAATCAAAGACTATTCGATCATTATAAAATAGATACAAAGAAAAATTTACAAATAAAAAATTGTTGTCCACGACCTTTTGATACTATCTTGATAGATAAAAATGGTTCTTGTTATGCTTGTGAATGTACATCGTGGTTACCACAAAGCATAGGAAACTTACAATTAAAATCGTTAGACGAAATTATTAATTCTAAAATGCAACAATACTTACAAAGTTCTGTTGCTGACGGAACGTATCGTTATTGTAATGAACATCAATGTTCTTATATAAAGTCTAATGCTGTATTGCATGGCCAGCCGGAACGCATACAGCATTTAAGACTTGCCATAGATGACAGTTGCAATTTGAGATGTCCTAGCTGTCGTAAAGGTTTAATATTTCACAAAGAAGGTTCTGCATATAAGTTAGGAATTAAACTTGCAGACAAAATAAATGATTGGTTATACGATTATAAACAGCCAATCCAAGTCCACATAGGTTCTGATGGGGATCCTTTTGCATCACACGTATACAGACACTTTATGGAACAAACTCCAGAACGAGATAATATCAAGTATTCCATATTAACTAATGGACTTATGTTTGAAGAGTTCCATACTAAAGTGCCATACGTTATAAACAACTTACAAGAGCTAGGCGTTAGTATTGATGGTGCAAGTAAAGAAACGTATGAGGAACTGAGACTTGGTGGCAGTTGGGAAAAGATTAACCAAAACTTAAAATGTATTTCTGAGTTAAGAAAGAAACACAATTTTAGATTTATATTACACTTTGTTGTGCAAAGAGGCAATTACCACGAGATGGAAAAAATTGTTGACTTGGGCGAGCAATATGGTGCTGATAGAGTTTGGCTTAACAAAATTGAGGATTGGGGAACTATGGATGATTTTAAAGAGCATGACATATTTGAAACGCCGGATTACAAACGTCAACTAGACAATGTTGTGCAACGTATACAAAAACGCAATGATAGATTTATTGAGTGCCCTACTTTAATAAGTGAAGAGGTTCGTTATAAAAACAAAAACTAAATTGTGTTAGTTAAAATCCGACCAAACGGTTTTCCCCCTCAACGACTCTTCTAAAGTAACAGAACCGTATTTTTTAAAACGTTCATAAAATGTTTTTCTTGCTTGTTGTTCCTCTTCTTTTGTTGGACCTAAATAACTAATTGGTTCATCATAAAAACAAAAACTAAATTGAAGGCGCGGTTTTTTATGGGTTTGGCCCAGGATAACACCGTGTGGAATATCTGATCGTAAAACAATTGGCGTTATACATTCTACTCTGTCTATTTCGTTGCCGTCATTGTCCCACCAAACATTATAGGTATCTTTGGTGTTTAATACCGGAATATTTATTTTAGCAATAACAGGTGGCTCATCTATATGTGGTGCAGTGGCTACGGTATCACTCCAACAAGTGAAAGCTATATCTCTAATTCTTACGTTTAAATCATCAAACCATTTTATTAATGCTGTGTTTCCGTGATATATCTGTTTAATTTCGTCGCGAGTTAAAGGATTCCAAAAGAAATTTACCTTATTAAGTGAATTATTTCTTATAAGAAATTCATACAAATTGTTGGCAATTTGCTTAAGATTTGGACAATCCAAAATAAAATACGACTTCATATACGGTATTTAAATACTTATTAACATTTATATGAAAATTGCGATTACAGGACATAAACACGGTATTGGTAAAGCATTTGCAGAACAACTTTCTGCACGTGGAAATACAATAATAGGTATTAGCCGAAGTGACGGAGAAAACATTCGTAGAACAGTACACACAGCATCGTTAATAGAACCGTGTGATCTTTTTATAAACAATGCTATAAGTTTTTATGCACAGACAGAACTGCTATTCGAAGTTTGGCACAGATGGCAACCAGTAAAAGAAGTTCATTATATATGGAACATATCAACAAAACTTTGCGAACAAACTAAAGACATCAACATAAAAGGATTAACAATGAGAGAATTAATGCAATATAAAAATCAAAAGATGGCTCTCGAATTGGCACACCAGCAACTTGAATCGCAACCTAGTAACATTAAGATGTCACTAATACGTCCGGGGGAGGTTAACACTCAAACGTTTAGTGATCCTAACAGTATATCTGCTGAAGCATATGTCAAACAAGTGTTGGGTGAACAAGATATGTTATAATGTTAAAGCACTGGAATGACTTGTTAACAACAGACTGCATTGTTATTGATGTTGGTCCACACACTATCTATCCTATTTTTAAAAATGGGTCTAGCAGTTTAATGGCTGTTGCCAATAAAACTTATATTAATAAACAAATTGCTAACTGTAACAATATTATTATACTGTTAAAAGATCCGGGGGAGCGTTTTGTTTCTGGAATAAATCAATACTGTAAAGTATAT
>Ga0209756_1005166_pt1 | contig 9933 bp, 29 predicted proteins | sample ETNvirenome_6_85_FD_184071 | JGI IMG/M metagenome (GOLD analysis project Ga0209756, IMG submission 184071) | Marine viral communities from the Pacific Ocean - ETNP_6_85 (SPAdes) (version 3) | ecosystem: Environmental > Aquatic > Marine > Oceanic | place: Pacific Ocean | collected 2013-06-19
CGGTTTCTTTATCCCAGTAGCCGAGATACCACTTCATGATGTCAGCCCATGACATGTCTGCCGGCTCTTTTCCGGTTTGGTCCTTAATATATCTATTTCCGTGGTTTTTCTTTAACTTAGCGTCATGCTCCACAAACTTCTCAGGAGATAGTTTGCTGATTTTTTTTCCCATCGCATCGACTAGTTTTTCTATTTTAAACCCTCTAATATTAACTGGCATAGATTTAAACATTTCCGTATCTTCAAAAAATCGATGGCATTCTTCAATAGCTGTTCGGTCCTCGTCTATGATGACGGAAGTTAGATAGTCTACGTCGCGCAATAACTCTACTTTTCTTTCGTACTGGTGATTGATAGTCATATTGACATGTGAAATAAATCTTTGATATGGATTTCTTACGAAGGCGAATTCAAAATCAACGTTTTTAGCCTGGCTCCATAAGCTCCAATATTTATATGGCATGTGTCCGTGAACGACTACGCCCGGAGAAACCTCTTCGGTGCTCTGGATTTTATTCCACCCCGAAAGATCTAAAGCATTTCTTATGTACATACCGCCAGTTTTTGGTGTGTGGATGAAATGAATTTTTCTAGTGTTTTTTTCGTAAACTGGCATTACTTATTCTCCTCCCTCTTAAGAGCATTGAGTATCCATTCAGCATTGTCGAGTTCGACATCTAGCTCATTAGTACACGATCCGTCGGCCCACATTATTTCATATGAAATATATCCCATTTCCTCGTCCTCTGCTTCGGACAACACCATACCTATAGTTAATGGATAATGCGAGTATGCTCGGATAACCAGTTCGCCGATCTTCATTAGTCTATTCTCTCGATCCGAATCACTTTCAAATTTGAGGGACTTAACATCCACTCGTGTCCAGAAGGACAGAGAACATACACGTAATCGTTCTTAGCAAAACCAGTGACTACTCCCACTATTCCTACTGGAGAGTATATTCTCGACTGATATTCCACCGTGTCGCCTAGTTTGATAAAGTGCTCTTCCATAATATAGATCGCCTAATCTAGAAATATAAATAAAGTTATCATACATTATAACTTGATTTCTAGAATTTTACAACTTAATATTCTACGGAGTGATGTCCGTATCGAACTTAAGTAGCCATTCCTGAATTTCTTCGCTTTTCTCTCTAGACAGTAATTCGTCAAAAGTGACAGGCGCCATGTTCTTATACAGGTGGGGCTGCCGATACCAATTCCCAGGCTCTTCTTCTACAAACTGGCCCACAACCATCCCATTGACGTGCTGAAGAAGCTGCTGCAGTTCATACGGACAGTCTAGCTTCCCGTGCATCTTCTTGAGAGCTGATAATTCGCGCTCACCGGCCATCCAGTATCGATGATCGTCGCTATAGCAGTAATACCGATCGTGCGACCTCAAGGCGTTTTCAAACTTACCCATTGTTATTCTCGTTCCGTTTCAGTGATGGCACAAAACCAATCGCAGTGTACTTGAAGTAAAGATCCTTTAATCAAGATGCGTGCCCAGCCTTCATCATCGAACCCGCATCCGACATCGTCATCAGGGTCGTCCCCTACCCATCCGAAAAATACACCGCACCGCGGTACGCCTTGTTCACTGTGAACTCCAACTAAGTCTCCAGCTTTCATGACGTTATCTACTTTCGTCGTTTTCTACTCTACCGTAAAGAGCGTCTAGATGACGCAGCCTCGCTTCTTCTTTTAATCTTTCCATGTTTTCCCATTTAGACTGTTCAGCAATTGATGCCAACCTGGCTAGCAGATAAACACCGGATACTAGCACAAAAACAACGAGTAGAGAAATTTCCATCAGTCAATCCTTTCTATGTCTTTTAAATCAAATAATCGTACCCCACATTCTGCATACGCCACTACTATAGTCTGTTCTTCGTCGGTTTGACCAAGCTCGGTCGCGTAAATATCAGTAATAAGCATGGCCACTCCGCGGTAATCTCTCGTAAACCATCTCTGAACAGACTCTTTAAGCTGAACTAAGTCACCGGGCTTCATTGAATCATTTTTCACTTACGATTACCAACGGTGAGGGGCTCGGCCGGCCGGAAATCCTCTTCTCCACTCTTTCTGTGATTTCATCTGTATAATGGGGCCAGTGTTCTCCGTCAGCCCAAAGGACGTCAATCATACGCCTTGCTTCACACACTTGAGTTACAATTCCGAGCATTGAGTCTAGGGGATCATTAAACTTCACCAAATCACCGGCTTTCATTCTTTCTTACCATCGTGCAAATCAACTCATTATCTTTCACGATCATCACATCACAGTCGTCGTCTGACTGGCGGATCCCATTAAACCTAGCTTCCGTTAGTCGATATACTCCGCTCGGCACATAGCAACCGGCCAGGGTCAGAGGGAATAATACCGCCATAACAATCTTTTTCACTGAATAACCTCCAATACACACCCAGCATGCCATTCGCTTCTATTCAAGCTGGACCACATGACTTCTGCACTAGGGTTTTTTCTATGCGAGCCCCCGGTAATGACTCGAAGAACGACGCCGACACCACGCCCAACGGTAGTGCGAGGGGCCGGCGCGAAGACACTGTATGCCGACGGATCCAGCTTGACCAGGTCACCTACTTTCATTCTACCACTCTCAACTCGTTTACCCGAAACGAATCGAGTCCGTGTTCACTGATAACCCAGGCTAGAGGCTCGGTGCCAATGACATCTCCATCCTCCATGATGAATTCGTCTTGTATACTCATCACTATAAATACCGTGCTAGCATAATCGTGCCAGAGATCAAACATTTTAGAGCGGAGGCGTACTAAATTTCCAGATTTCATTAGTTTAGATTACCTCGAACTGATCGGCTATGTCAGTCTTGATCTTACCACAAGGATACATAACTTTGATAGCGTTGTTAGATTTCTCGATAACTAAAACCGGGAGCTCATGATATTTTGCGCCGGGGTTTCCTTTGAGCCTCCAGAACATTGTGTATTTCATCTTTACGAGATCACCGATTTTCATTTACACCGTCCAGAATAATTCCCTCTGTAAAGCCACCTCGGGCTGCCTTCTTTTCAGCCGCCTTCTTTATTACACTCTGAAGTTGGATGTTATGATACCAACAGATTGCCGAGAGCACTTCATACATATCTGCGGCTTCTTCGACACTCGGATCTTCGATGAACTCATTAAGCTCTTCGGTCATTTTCTTATATAGCTCCGCGATGAATTCATCTCCATCTGCGATATGATAATCACATGTCTTTCCGCTTTCTCTTATAATGTGAGGTATAAGATCTCTAACCAACTTCACTAATCACCTCGAATACGTTGGGCGACAAGTGGTGTGTGTAGCCGAATTGGGGAAACATTATTAGGTACCTAGGATATTCTTCAGGACCGATCGATTCGATAATGCCCACCTCTCCCTTAATCACGTATTCCATTGGTAGCACACAATCATTAAGCACTCCACTGCAACTAGGCTGCCAGACGCATAGTACCAAGTCGCCTACTGTCATGAGTCTGTTGGCCACCACTGCTGGAGAAAAGTGTCTCCCGCCATGTGGATCGTGCCATCGTCCCATGCCACCATGAACACTCTCTCCGGAGCCCCGGGCACGTCCTCGCAACCACGTGTGGCAACCACCTCGAGAATAATACCAGACTTTTGGTAAGGTACATTATAGACATAGCCACCGACTTTCATCGCGGCGACCTCAGCAGCCCGGGTTGCAGCTTGTGAATTATTCGTCATTATGCGAGACTCAATTGATTTCCAGTGTAACATTCCTCACCGTTTTCTGTGAGAACCCAATATGTCTCACATCCCGGCGGTAGAGTTCCTGTGGTCTTAGATACAATAGTGATGATCCCAAAAGATCCTTCCCTCGCGCAATAGCGCAGTACGACTAGGGCGCCGGCGTTCATCACCACCTCCCCTGATACCTCCTGGAGACATCGATCTTTCCCGTCTGATAATCTACCAGGTATGAGGTGTGTGTACCCATATGATCCTCTTCCCAGTTGTCTTCAGTGATGACGTAGGGTTTGAGGACGTCCGACAGATCCGTAGTAGTGACATGCTCACCGGCCCTGGTGGCGTCGGCGATGTGAAAGCTTCGAATCCCACCGCGCGACTGAGCGTGCACGATGAGAACTGCCAGGTCGGTCGTGGTGTTAACATCAAGATAGTCGTCAATGCGCGGCAGCATGGTGTCGCCGTCGAAATGAACGTATGTTCCGGATACGGTACCGTCTGGCATACGAACCCCAAGGATTCCATGAGTGCTCATACTAGGCTATCCGCTCGGCTCAGCATCGATCTGTGAATCTGATCGAGCGTTCCCACGTATCGTTCCGGAGCCACAATCCACTGGACAGTGTCGATGCCGCGGTCGCCGAATTCGTCGCTGCTGGCATCGTAAAACTGGTGCGTCTTCTCCTCGATCAGGACACCTTTCCAGCCGTGCGCGGTGACGACCAGGTCGCCGGGTGCAAGAGCATCGTCACGGTCGTTATACGAAATACACATTGACCACCGCCGAGTTAACTGGTTCGTGATAGATTCGGTTTCCTGGATGGGTGACGTCCAACATCAAGTTGACCGTCTCATCGACTGTGCTCCACTTGTCCGAGTTGTAGGTCACCTTGCCTTCAACCCCGAACCAGGATGGGTCGATGATGTCGGTCGCATTTGGAATCCCAGACTCACAGTAGATGCTGAGTGCTGCGCCCTTGCTGCTCCAACCGCCCGGATCTTGGCCGCCCAGGTGGATATCGCTCTTAACCGACTCAAGAAGGTAATCATCGATTTCTGGACACCCAGCACCGAATACGTTGACCAGCGCTTCCCGGTAGAGCCGGCGAATTGTTCCGCGATTCATGTTAACTCCCCACAACTTCCACGTGCTTACGAAGCACATGGCCTTTTCGGCCGGTCTTGGTGCAGATAATCTCGCAGTGACCGGGGTTTTTGCGATAGTACATCGAAGGTGCCGTACGCGCGCGAAGAACGGTGTAGATCTCTCCGACTTGGAAGGTCACCCCAACCGCGGTCGGGGGCAGCCTAGACTCTCCAGCATCATTCATTGTAATGCTAAAAGTGTCTTCGCCGGCGACACGGGCCGCGGCGACCTCTTCCCTCTTGCTCTCGTACCACTCCTCGACTTCCCAGCGAGTGATCGGCCTGGCGCCGCGATAGGTGCCAGACTCTTCCTCACCGATCGATGCTCCGTTGCGCTGCATGACGATCTTGACCAGGTCTCCCCTTCTCATTTTTTCCCTTTCGGTCCGAGTTCAGCTGGTGTGGGGTTACCATCCCCACCAACAATTATATCATACCACATCTGGAGGCAAAAGTACACGTTTATTTCACCGTCAGGTGATTTTTTTTCCATTTTTTTTCAGTTCTCGATAGTGAATTCGAGACTCCTGCAGTGAGGCAAAACATAGTCGAGTGGGCACCACTCTAAAATGGCCGAGGTATTCGGTATCGTCCATTACTTGGATACACTCTTCTTGCGCGGCGATGGCGTGGTGGACGGCGAGGACCTTACCTCTGCGAGTCTGTGTCGACTGGGTAGTTAGGAACCAGATCCGGTCGCCTATATTAATATCATCGAGTTTTATCATTATATTATACCTACCTCATCGGGCTCTCCCCTGTGGATTCCGGTCCGAGGACCGGATCTGCGGGGGAGGAAAGAGCGGGAGACGGGGGTCGAACCCGCGACATTTAGCTTGGAAGGCTAAAGCTCTACCAACTGAGCTACTCCCGCGAAAAAGCCGCGAAAAATTCCGGCCCAGGCCGGATAGGACGCTACCGGCCCTGACCCCTAGACTTTTTCTTGTATGTCTTGTTTCCACCGAAAGGGCCCGGCTTACCGTACTTAGTAAAACTACCGCGGCCTTGGCGGGTCTTCTTCTTTTTCTTATCGCGTGCTCCGCTAGTAAAACCAATTGCAGCCATTATTTTAAGTCCTTTGTGATAGTGATAACTGGCCCAGAATAGCATTCAGGATATCCGCCCGAAAGCTCAGCTTTTCTATGTAGGCTAGGGCACACAGTTCCTGGGTACCTATTGCGCCACTCAACATTGGCTTTATCGAACAATTTTTCTAATATTTGACGATTTTCGCCATCGACTTTTTTAGAACTCTCTATCAGTCTAACGACCATAGCGTCTAAAATCACATCCGAAAGAGAGTTAAAATATTGTTCGTAAGTCATCCGGAACCTCCAAGATTAATTTTATCTCACTCAACTAGATGTATAAATCTTTTATTGATCTTCCTCTAGTACCCTCAACGCCTTATTTTCCACGCTTATGATGTCACCATTATACATGACGTCAACCCACCCGGTAGAGTGAGGTGTGGGCCCTACAATCATAACAATTGCTCCAGCTGGAGCTCCCCATTTAGCTCTTACTAGTCGTGCCATGTCTCCCGTAGAGGCCGTGAACGTATAATACGGTCGAGCGGTTTTTTCTTCTGCTCTTTTCCGAGTCCAATCAAAACCAGATTTACGTGTGGCCTTTCGCTTTCTTCCTTGCTTAGCCTTGCCCTTTACATCAGCGTATGCTGTGCCGTCGCCAGATATTGTCTTTTCTTTTTTACGAGCGTTCGATAGTTGAACCTTAGCGGCATTTTTTTGTTTTTTGGTTGTCATTGTATCACCATGAGTTTTGCAGAGCTTGCTCTCGCTTAGTGTCTCTCTTCTGAGCCTCCGGGACCCAGCATATCTCCGCACATGCTAGACCGCCGGCCTTGGTTACGAACTTAGGGGCGCCACACTTACTACACCGCTTTCCGGTCTTAGCGGTGCGCCAAGCGTCCCGCATCCTAACAACCATTCTTTCGACGATGGCGTCGATATCGCCGGTACGATTAACTCGCCGCTCTTTAGACAAGCCACGAGTTCGACCGTCCTTAGCCTTGTAGACCAGACAGACTCGAATTGCATCCTTACCTGAGGCTCGGACTTCCAGCATTCGATCTCCATAGCCGCCCACGACGGTCGTGTAAACCTTGATAGTACAGTTCTCCGCACCATCGACATCACGGCAGTAAACCTTCTCGACAACGCTATACTCGGTGGAGAACGTAGAGGAACGTTCTTCTTCGATATTAGCCTCTACAAAACCGGCTTCATCGAGCCTATTGACAATAGAAAGAGCTAACATACTTCGAAGTAGCGGGTGTCTAGGATCATAAGTTGAAATTTCGGACATCTTTGCCTCCGGTGGACCACCACCGTACATATATATCATACCACACTTTGGCGAAAAATGAAAGGAAATAATCACTCATTTTAATTTTTTTTATAGTCTCGATACTACTCCCCCACCGCCTGGCCGGTTAGCTAGAAATATCTTGCTAATATTACCTTCGTGAAGAGCGTGCCACTCTTGTGCGTCGGAAGTCTCAGCTATCAAAAGGTAATAATGCGATGATCTATTCACTTCCCGCATCCAATCAGGCGCCTGTAATTTAACTAAGTCGCCCTCTTGCCACCGGACATTTTTTTGGTCTGGCATAACAACTATAAATATTATGCCAGCTAAATTATCAGTGTCTATGCTTTCTTCGGCGTATTTTTCTTTTAGTGCCGTCTACAACTCTAACAGCTTGCCGCTTTGCTACGTCTATCGCTACTAACGACGCAGCTAGACCGAAGCCTAGGGCGAGGGCGCCTCCGATCACAAACCAATTATTAAACATTTTTTTACTCCACTAGTCATTATTAATCTTAATACAACTTAAGTCATTTTTCAGTAAACATCGTTTCCTAAATATTGGTCATGAGGTCTCTTGAGACGTTCAGCATTATAAACTCTTTCTCGTAAACCACTAGTAGAGTAACCGTGATCTCGAGAATTAAAGACAACTTCCATAGGGATATCATGCCCAGTAAATTCCTTATCACGCCAATCTGCCCCTATTATTCTCACGATTCGGTCGTCGCTATGTAAACGATTTAATAAGTTATAAAGATCTTCTTCGGTGGAATATTCGATTACTTCATCGACCCACTTTATCGATCTAATCATTGTCAGCCTCTCAGAGAAACTTTGAATTGGCTTGTTTTTATTTTTCCTGTCTACACTCGGATCTACTTGGAGACCTACAATAAGATAGTCACAGTATGTCTTGCATTCCTCTAACATCAGTGCATGTCCAGCGTGCAAGAGATCAAAAGCACCGCAAGTGAAACCTGTTTTAATTTCTGACATCTAAACTCGAGCTCTCTTAGTACGCGGCCGAATATAGAACTATCGGCGCTAATTTAAGTATTTCGTTACCGATTCTTCCATGAGTATATTTTCTCCTGGACAACACTTTAACGTTAAATCTATTGGACACAATTTTTTTATTTTTAATAAATTTAGCAATCGCTTTATGAGGCTTATCACCGGCACGAACAAACACCCAAAAATAAGAATTGTGCGCTTCAGTTGTCGCACCCCAACTTTCCCATGCAACGTTGCCCCATTTACCGTAAGTAGCATCTGAAAATATAACCAACCTAGGCTTTAATATATTTAGTGACCCACTTTTTGCAGCTGAACTGATCGCCGAACCACCAGCTGAATGACCGACAACCACGTTTATCAGTTTGGTCCTTTTTTTGAAATGACCTCTAAGGATTTTTTTGACTTCAAAATTCAAAGCTGGAAGATTACCGTTGGATCCAATCGGGGAATTAGCTCTTTTTTCCCATATTCTTTTCTGCCTCTTGGTTTTTGTTGACGTGTTAACAGACCAAGGCATCTCTGGAATCACCAAGACAAAATTAACTTTTCTACTGAGCAGATAGTTTATTTGTGGCATTAATCTCTTCGAGAACAGTTTGGAGCCAAAGCCTTTTAATCCGTGGAACCACCAAATTACTTGAATCGGCCTTCGTGTATCTAGAGCGTTAGGAATATACACTATAGTGTCTCGAGATTTCTTGAGGTGTTTTTTATCTATCGGGCCGTTAGAACTAAATTGTCTAATAAAAGTAGTCGATCCATGATCGGATTTCTTTAGAGCGTTTTCCCATCGAGATATGGTTTTTTTATATACTCCCTTCTCAGCGTCGACTACTTTTGTAGTGCCAGGCATGAAGGAAGATACCAGTATTATTAACCAAACAAAATCCACAGCTTTTCCCTAGATTATTTTTTTAGCGCCCGTCTTGCAAGTGTACGTGACCAATAAAGGGATCCGAAAAATATACAGTCAGCCAGAATGTTGAGGCCTAGGCCTATATAGTTCCAGTCATCTCTGGTCAACTCTAAAAAAGTAAACATTATTTTCTATCGTCTTTCACGCCAGACCCGTACCAACGTGCGTTTCTTCCGCGAGTATCATAGTGTGTGAAAGTCGTATAAAGGCCGACCCCGCCAGGATCCATTTTTCCCTCTTTTATTAAATAAACAATCACGTCTTTAACTTCGGACGGCGACATTCCCTTTACTTTAATATCGGCGGCCTTCGCTGTTAAATGCTGGCTTCTTCTAGCTCCTCCTATCTTGGTATTATATGGAAGAGACCGGTAACCGCTGATAACTTTGATTGGTTTCGAGATATGATCTCTCAAAACTTGAAGATTTTTTGCTAGTTTTCTTACGTTGTCCAAACACTCGTCAGGAACATTAGTACCGTCTCTGCATTTAAACTCGGATAGGCTAAAATTTTTTTCTAGTTTCATTTCTAAATCCTTTTTCCCTATTATTAAATTATTCACTTTAAAAAATAATTTAACTAGCAAATTGATAAAGGATTCCAAAATAACTACGCTTTTTTCACAAAATACTCGTTGAGAGTTTTGAGGTTATCATCAGCTTCGGTAAGGGCAGTAGTCCATTTCTTAATCTCGCCTAAAATATTAGAATGATCTCCAATTCCTACTGAATTTGTAAAATATACTTCAAGTGTTGCTAGCGCTTCTGCTTTTTGC
>Ga0209756_1005167_pt1 | contig 9933 bp, 3 predicted proteins | sample ETNvirenome_6_85_FD_184071 | JGI IMG/M metagenome (GOLD analysis project Ga0209756, IMG submission 184071) | Marine viral communities from the Pacific Ocean - ETNP_6_85 (SPAdes) (version 3) | ecosystem: Environmental > Aquatic > Marine > Oceanic | place: Pacific Ocean | collected 2013-06-19
TTACAAGCTTTAAATAATCTTCATAATCAACAAAGATATCTGAAAATGACCTCCATTTATTGTTGAAGCAATAGATTTGTAATAATTGCTTTCTGTACTAATTCCACTTATTATAGGCGTCTTTGATAATTCCCAAGGTATCGTTGTAAAATCTTTACCACCCACTTGATTAAAATCTTCAATTATAGTTAACCCTGGAGTAACCAATAATTTTATTCTAACATATTTCCATCGCATTGGCTGTATATAATTAGAATATTCTTCCAATCTGTGGCCTGTTGCATATGAGAACATAAATGCGTGTATTGTCTTTATTCCACCAAAATGATATGTTCCATGTATTTCGCCCTTATTAGAGCCATCATACACTTCCTGCCAACTTAAAGTTTTAAATGGATTACCAAAATCGGCCATGGCTTGAGCAAGCATTTGACCATCTGTTTTTACACCATTTTCCCAACTTAATACAGCAAATTTATGTTTGTAATCTTCGATTTCAGTTATATCAGTAAAACTATTAGATATATCAAATGATAATTTTACTCTAATTGGAGAAGTCAATAATTCATATTCTGTTACACCAAAATCATAATAACTCTGCATTGATGGGTATTCATCCTCATTTACTTCTTCATCATCAATTATAGGAACAATATCTGAAATCGGTCTAAAATTATCAACACGCTCTGTTGGTCTTGTATCATCTGAAAAACTTATATAATCAACATAATTTTCAGGATTAAACATTGTATATCCGGGTGGGAAAATAATATCATCAATGTCTTCAGGATCCCACAGTGGTGGATCTAATTCTTCAGACCAATTATTATAAATCCAATCTATATCATATGCTTCTTCAGAATTTGATTGATTATATATAGTCCTATCAATTGCATTTGGTCCATATAATATTATTCTAAACCCTCTTAAATTAAACCAACTGAGAGCGTCAGATCTACACATAGTTACGGGTTGATTTGGATAATCTGTATAAGAAAGATATAAATTATTGCAATTAAGTGTAGGGCTACCATTTACAGATGTACTTCCATTTGTACAATAACAGTGATAACCATAATCAAGAATATCTTGAGTTGCCATGCCAGCCATTTCACGGTTCATTGATACTATCTTCGAACCTCTATTGTCAAATCCAAAACTATTTGGTGTACCTAAATATTTTCCTGCAGATTCTGGAAAATCCAAACTATAATAATCACCCCACTCAAAAATTATTCTATCATATTCTTCTGTTGTCATTAACTCTTCTAAATATTGTTTTGATATCTCAAATTTATAAAATAAAGGAGATATTGTATTTTCATAGCTACCACCAATTAATGCATAATCAACACCAGTTCTCACAACAACTATAATTGATTCATCATCATGATTTTCAGAATATGTTAAAATATTTTTTGGAATAATTTCTCCAGCATAAGATTCATCTTTCCATATTCCTGGCCAAGATATATTTGTATATGCTGTACTATCTACATCTCCCTCATTAACACCAGATGAATCTTCCGGATATCCTCTTATGCTATATGATGGGTCTGTATTATTTAGATGTATTTTTGAATAATGTGTATTTGTTGGAAAGTCAGAAACTCCTACAAAATCTCCTGATGAAAATAAATTAAGATTGTCCCATTTTGCAATCCAATCAATCCAACCATCATCAATAACCCCCATCTCTTCATCACTATCAGTAAGTACAATCGCATTTTGACCATCCCAGGCCTGTTCTACTTCTCCTTTTTCTTGATTTAAATAAAAAATTTCATGGGGGTTATTTGTAACATTGCCAAAATTACTTATAGAACCAACACAGCCACCTATTTGACTACCATTAAAATCACCAACATTTTTTAAACATTGGCCTATAGTACTTGTTGAATCATAAACAAAAATTGATATTCTAGCAGGTCCCACTATTTCTCCTGCACTCGGCATGTTTTTTGTACGAATCAGCATATTTGATATCTGTAATGCAGTACCTCTATATGGCCACAATAGCCCTGGAAATTCAGTTTTATTGGAATCGTCTATTGTATATTCAAAAGATTCTTCATCTTCATCGTATGCTTTAGTATATAAATTAGGTCTAGTCCATGACAGTCCTGGATAAGATATACATGTGCCGTCATTATCTCTAACTTCACAGAGACATTGTGCATCATTTGTTGTTTCTCCAAAATCTTCTATTTCTGGTACAATATCATAATCAAAATATGTCATATCAATATGCCTTCATCTTATCTTCTTTAATTATTGGAATTCTTGGTCTATCTTTTCTTTCTTTAATCTTTTCATATATAATTCCACCCATATCTATAATCTCTGAATCAAAACCAAAATCTCCTATTAACATGCCTAAATTCTGCCCTCCACTATTATCTTCCAATGATTCATCTGATATACCTGAAAAGTCTAAATCAATTATACATTTCAAAGTTTCATCTTCAATTTCTGTCTGAGTTATGGGTGCATCTAAATCAATGTCATCCCAAGCTTCTTTTGCTCCAAACGGTATTTTATCTGACCCATCACCCTGTGTTACAGAACCTTGCAATCCTAAATCTTCATAGAATGCGCCACCTCTGCTTAATTTTGGAAGTACTGGATAATAATAAGTATTACCATATTCATTTGTTCCAAGCCATTCCTGTGAAGAAGATTCATCAATGAAATTATCAACCATAAATATTAAAGTTACCTGACCAGCTTCATATGTTCTAATCTGATATCCTTTACCTGGCTCTATAGTACTGCTATCAACATATGTGCCGTCGAATTCATAAAGACTTCCTGGAACTATTATCCCAGACGGGTCTATAATATCAGAAAAATTTACTATACCTGAAATACTACCTATAGAAGTCCAACCTTCATCCAATTCAATCTGTAAAGAAAAAACCGGTTCACTACACTGCACATTGGTTACTGTACCTGATGTAAAATTTAACCAATAAGCTTTTCCCATTTCCATTCTATCATCAGATACAGGGGTTTGATCAAAATTCAAAAATGTTCCCTCAATTGCATCTGGAAAAACAGATGTATATAAATTATCTTCTACTTCGCAAGGCAAACTAACAATATTTGAACCATTAATAGTTGATACTGCAATTTGTGGAAACTGTGTAATATCAAGTGATATTCCATACCTATTGTTAATTGAGTAATTTTCTGGTATTATATTTTTCCAGTATCGTTCATGTCCAGGATTACCAGCATCAACAGCATCAAATCCCAGCATATCATACATCTGTAAAGGTTTTGTAAAAGCTCGAACTTGTCCTATATCTGAAAATCCTAACCAGTCACCAAATTCACCTGTATTGTGTAATGAACCACTGTTAATTACATAAGAATCTTGATTAGTAAAATCTATCTGTCCAGATGAATCTATGCTTCCTGAATAAATTGAAGATGTATAATTTACAAGTGTTCCACCAATTTCACTCGATGCAATCAGCGAGCTGTCAAATTTTGCCAATGCTGTTTCTAATCTCATCCTATAACCATGTTCAACATTTTCTGAAATTGGTGCCCATGATCGATCATATAAATTCCAACCAGTAAAAAATGATATATGTTTAAAATATGAACTATCATCTGTTATGCCTGATACTACTGGAATTGTCTCATCATGTGGTATAAAATTATAATCTTCTCCCCCCAATGCTTTAAATTCATCATCGTATCCAATATTTTTATTTATTGATATATTCAATTCAAATTTTTTATAGCTCCATACATATGCATCTCCTGATTGACTTTCAAAACTTGGTGCTTCGGCTTCCTCTGTTGACCAAAACATTGTACCTGTTATTTTATAAACTCCGTAATTATTATATGTATGTGTTAATGGAATGTTTGCTATATTTGTGTGTGGTTCGTCAAAATATTCTGTTTCTCCATCTCCCCAATCTAAAAAGGCAACATTTAAACGATTTTGATAAGCTTTTATTAATTGAGGTCTATCTGAATGAGGTATAAATGTTTTACAATTATTATTGTATACAAAATTATCAAATTCTGTTGTGCTTTCTGGCCCTAAACTGCATTCTTCTAAAGTTCTATGTCCACCACCTTCAAAATATGATTCTTTCCATCCACCATAGAATCCTACAGTTATTCCACCGCTGCATGTTATATTTTTCATCCAACCAGTATCATTAGAAGATCCACAATTTGGCGCCCCACCATGCTCCATATTACAGCTTGAATCTGTGCACCAGGCTCCCGTCGGTGATGTATCATCTGGATCCAATATATTTTCAAATGATATATTAGTTTCACCAAACCAATTTTCACATATAGCATTTGCAGTGGATTGGTGTCCTTTTAATCCATATCCAGCACCACCACAGGTCCAATTATTTTCTACACAATGTGTGTAATTACTACCAAAATCTTCATGAATATTCAAATAATTTAAATTAGAAACACCAGCCCTTCCATAAAAATAAAGCTTTGCAGTAACAGGAGCTTGATTCAATTCATATTGATATTGTTGAATGTCTTTATCATAATATTCTACAAGAAAAGTATTGCTATTTTGCTCTGATGATAAATTTGATCTAACAAATACATCAGGTGTAAATAATTCAGATACACTTTGTTCATTAATAATATTATCAGGGTCTTCAGTCTTATCAATATATTTTGTTCCAGCATCTGCTTCATATGCAATTCCACTTTCTTTATAATTTTCAGATAAAAAATCACTCCAATTTCTAATGTTTTCTGTTTGCCAATAATATAAACCTAATGGAATTCTTTTATCAATATCTTGAACTTTAAAATATATTTTATCAGAATAACTATCATCATTGATACATGCCAACAAATATCTTTCTTCAGCCATTGCCCCAGGTATAGTAGGATGCTCATATATTAAAGAAGTATAATCAAATTTTATTGAATCTGTTGTTCCAGTCCAGAAATAATCTTGTGGTATATTAAATCCTTGAAATGGAGAATATGCACGTGGGAAGTATGGATCACCTTCTTTATAGCCTAAGTACGTAAGAACAGATTTTGGAAATGTTATAATATCTTCCTCGTCAATTTCTCCAGGCAACAATTCTTCAAGCCGTGTTCCTGTTACTGTTATTAACATTGTCACAGTTGATTGACCGAACCCATTAGCACCGAATGAATCTGTTGCCGTTAACTGTATTATGTATTCCATATAATATCCCCAAGGAATATAATCAGCTGGTATAAAAGTTGCATAGCAGTTTGTCTGTGAAGCTCCTGGATCGCCAGTATCAGGTATATCCTGCTCTGATGGGTCATAGACATTTAATGTCGATAATGTATCTTGAGGTGTTGAAACAAATTCCCATGTACATGTAAAATCATCATTATTTGGATCAATTGTTCCTGTTGCGTCAAGAATCAATGATGTCTGATCATCTGTTTCATATTCATAATCATATACATCATCCGGCTCTTCATATTCTTGTTGTCGTATAAGCTGAATGTCATATCTGTGATTAGAATTTGCAATGCTGCCTGCACTGCAATTTAATATGTCTTCTCCATCTGGTAAACAATATAATATACTTGAGCCCCAATCATATAATAAAGTACTATAAGATATTTCTCCTCCTAGACATGACCCATCGCCTGTTTCTAATGTAATTTCCTGTAAATTTTCTAATGTTTCCCATGTTCCAGTATCATTATTATCTAAATTATCCCATCTTCCATCATCATAAAATTCTACATTATCGGACATGTCATTTGTGTCATCACAATACTCATCATGAAACGAATCCCATATTCCTGTTACTATTATTGGCATTGCTTCTTCTATTTCACCATCATACTCAAACGAATCCTCATACACAACATCATCGTATCGTTGAGTTTCTTCGTTCCAAGCCAGTGTTATTTTATTATATATTTTCATAGTTTATTATATTTCATAAATAAATATTTGAAAAGTAATTATATTGTTTGTTAGTATTATGATATCCATAAGCTAATTTTCTACTATTGATATTGAATAGGACCCTTCATCACCGCAGCCATATGCAAATACTTTTATGTAATATGTTCCTTCAAAATACCAGTCCATATTAATATTTAGTTTTGACATTGTACCATCACCATTGTCATCATTGCAATCTAATGCCCAATTATTATTCATTTCAGGAACAACTTCGCCAGGTTCTATACAATAATGTCCTCCTGCTATCCCAGTATTATTATAATATCCATCAGCATCATAAATACATACAATAGAATCTTGTAGCGTTCCAGTTTGAAATGTTTCTACTGTATAGTATGCATCTTCATATAGATTTACCGAATACCAATTAGCATCGTCAGTTGTCTCAATTACTCCCGTTATTGGTTCTGCACCCATATAAAGAATTGAATCGGCTGATGATATATTACATATAGTTAAAATATTACCATTCCAGCCATCACCATAATTATCATACATTTGAACTGCTGCTTCCACACTTTCTTCAGTTGTGAATGTTCCTGAATAGGGTGCACCACCATTTAGAAGTACTGTGTTATTAGAAAGATTTATAATTTCCCATGATACCTCAGCTTGATCCTGACCACCATCACAAACAATAGAATGTGGCCCAGGATTTAAATGTATAACTGGGAATATAGATTCAAATCCTTCTTCAAGCCAATAATCACCACAATCTTCTCCGAACCCTTCAACTGCCGGATATCTTAATACACCGTTTCTACTAGCCCGTATCCAATAACCTTCAAAGGGTAGAAGTTCGTCTCTACTTTCATATCCGCCGTCGAACCCAAATAATGTATTAGCAATAAAGAGATCATAAATCTGATTCCCACTCGTGTCTTCTGACATATCCCACAATTGTTCTACATCTATTGCAGTATGAGGTCCACCTATCATATTCCATCCTGTAGATATATCTACTGTCACTTCCTGCAATTGAGTATCATCAGGATATCCTAAACAATTTTCTATATCTATTCCTGGCCATTGAAAATTTTCTTCTGGATACATCAATCTCACCCAATATCCTCTTGCTGGTTCCAAATTCCATTGCGAATTATATCCTGAACTACCATAATTAAATGAATATAGAGTATTATCTATAGCATTCGGAAAAACATCTTGAAAATGAGTAGCACCATCTTCATCACTACTCGGAAACATACAAGAATTGGATATAATGCGCCAGCCAATATCTCCTTGCTCACATGTGATTTGGCTACAACTCTCATTTTCATGAAATTCATGATACGCACTAGCACATAGGAATAATGGTTGATTATCTTCACATGTACCTGAAATTGTATGACAACATGCACCTGTCGGAATAACTGGACATTCAACATCACTACATGACTGTCCAGAATGAAAATTATAAATATAGTTAGAACAATCATTCAAGGCTACATTTTCTTCACAGCTGCCATCAAAGGAACAGCAAGCACCAAAATCAATAATACTTATAGTAAAAGCATTATCACTAAAATCGTTTACATTAGGATCACATGCCCAATAAATTCTTATCATATAATCATCATCTACATCAACTGTTTGACCAGAACCTTCTTCTGGTACAGTATATGAATAATGATTATCGAAATGTTCTCCGAAATATATGCTATCAACCACAGCAAAGTCTAAATCACTAACATAATTATTTATTAACTGTATTCTTATATTTTCTTCTGCACACTCATCCATAAACAAGCCTTCTGCTGTCCAAGTGATGTCATAAGTATCACCTATATTCCATTCAACTCCAGCGTCAGTTGGATATGTAATTGTTATTGATGGATCTGGCATAACTCCAACTTCAATATTTTTTTGTTTAAAGCCGGTGTTGATATCAGTATCAATTATCATATGTTGTATTCTATAATTAACTATTTCATTATCAGGAGCTGGAAAAGTCCACGATACATTAGGGTAGCCGTTCTCAAGAAAGGAAGATGCAAAAACTGCCTGACATCCATAGTTTGGGTCGATACTCATTGGATTACACGATATATCAGCTGCACTTGCCCTGAAATCTGCGTTTTCATCACCTGGATAACAATCATCATCAGTTTCACAAGGTGGTGGTGGATTATCTAATGGTTCACAAACACTCCATCCCAGATAGCCAATCCAAGCTTCATTCGCGTCTTCAGGTTCACCGACTGCCGTAACTTCATCACAAGGTGCATAACTCCATATTACAGTAGAAGCTTCTGCCCCTTCAGTAAATGCTGAATTACTAGAAAAATTATATGTTAATTGTGCTGCATCATAAGTATAAGTAAAGTCGACTTGAGGTCTAATATCGCCATATGCTACTTCCACGCTCTGTGTAATAGTATCAGTGTCTTCTCCATCATCCACCATTAATGATACAGAATATGTACCGTGAGATTCATATATGTGTATAGGATTTTCTTCATCAGATGTGTTGTCATCCCCAAAATTCCAACTGTATGACAAATTAAAACTATCAGGATCATTTGAAGTATTAGAAAATGTAACTTGATAGTCTGAAATAGACCAAGTAAAACCTGCTTCAGGAACTAAATTGGGCGCTTCTGTAGTTATTTCATCCATAAATATAGACATATACTGTCCATCATTAGCCGTTAATGAAACTGTATAAGTCCCTACATTGCTATATTCATGTACAACTGTATCATTTCCAGACGTTGATGAGTCTCCATCACCAAAAGACCAAATAAATGTTAAATCATCACCATCTAGATCATATGATATGTTAGTAAAATAAACAGTTAAATCATCGACAGAATAATCAAAACTTGCTATTGGTGGTTGAGATGGTTCCTCTAAATTTATATCTACTGTATATGGTTCGCTTTGTAAACCCAATGAATCATATACAATTAATGTTACAGTATATGCACTATAATTTAAATAACCATGTGGTGGTGGATTTGTATATGCGGGCACTTCCATTGTAACACCATCACCAAAATCCCATGAAGCTCCTACTATATAACCGTCAGTATCATATGATGTATCAGTAAAATTTACTATTAAATCATTGATTTCCCACGAAAATTGTGCTATTGGAGGCTGATTTTCAGGTGCTTCCCCTATAACTATAATTGGAGGATATGCCATATAATATTATCCTTTTATACATATCATATTTTAATACTAACTCGACCCTTCTGAAATACTAACATGAATTACTGGCGGATCATTAATGGGTAGAATTTCTATATCTACAGTAACAGGAATTGACATGTGATCATCCCATGGGTCGGGCGGAAAATCTTTACAATAAACTGTAAATGAATCAGGGCCCCATTGGTTCAATGTTGGTTGATAGAGTACTGTTGTTGTTACACCATATGGTGGTTCTGAAGCTCCTTCATACTGTGGTGTTCCGTTGATGTCTTGTAATTCTTCATTTTCTGCAGTTATTGGTACCGGCTCCCAAGTACTTCCTATAAGTTCGTGTGTATATAATGTACCCATCGCTGGTAACCCTGAAATAGAACCATCTGCATCACCTACATAAAATTTCACTGGATCGCCATCTTTATCAGTACACCGAAGTGTTATTTCATATGCTTCATCGTCTTCATATAATATAACGTCTCCAGTCAAATTTTCAATTATTGGTGCGTCATTCGTATCAAAAACTCTTATCAAAATCGGCACATCAACTTGATGATCTGCCTGAGTAAATTCAACAGGTGGCACATTTGTACTTTCACCACAGGTGTCTGCTGGTGTACAATTCCAATAATTATCTAACACTTTGAATGTTACCCATCTTTCGTTGGACCAATGTTGATCAACTCCAGTAAATAAATCTTCTGTTATAGGAGTTGCTTGTTGCAAATCTAATTTAAAATCAAAGCCACAATTCCACATATCCTGAAAAACTCCTGCACCCTCACCATTCCATACACATGTAACTGGAT
>Ga0209756_1005168_pt1 | contig 9932 bp, 18 predicted proteins | sample ETNvirenome_6_85_FD_184071 | JGI IMG/M metagenome (GOLD analysis project Ga0209756, IMG submission 184071) | Marine viral communities from the Pacific Ocean - ETNP_6_85 (SPAdes) (version 3) | ecosystem: Environmental > Aquatic > Marine > Oceanic | place: Pacific Ocean | collected 2013-06-19
CAGGAAGAATACCAAAAACTCGTTGGACTTTAGAAGAAGCATTGAAAGTAGCAAAAAAATGCAAAGGTGCTGTAGAGTTACAGAAAAAATATTCTGGAGCATATAAAACGATTCTAAGAAATGGGGGTAGGGAGGCTCTAAGAGAAATATATCCTAATATGATATTACTATATAGAGATTTGGATGAGGAAAGGGTATTGAATATTTCAAAAAAATTTAGAACAATCTCTGATTTGAGGTTTGCACATTCAGCAGTTTATCAGTTTATTATAGACAATAATTTGTTAGACAAAACATTTCCAAATAGGAGAAAAGAACAAGTTCCATATAAATACTGGAACGAAAAAACAGTTACTGAAGCTGCTAAAAAATGTCAGAAAGTTTCAGACTTACCATCTGGTGCTTACAGTTTTGTTATAAAAAATAAATTACAAAAAAAGTTATTTCCAAAAACCTATTTTGGTAAAGGTTGGTCACATATAAACAAAAAGAAAAAACATTTGGTTGTGAAAAAACAACAACCTCTACATAAAAAGTTTTGGGATTAGTATAAAAATAATTACAAAAAAAATACCATTTACATAACCTTATCAAACAATAATTCTGTTAAACTATCTGGGTCTCCAATTTTACCTTTAGGTAATATATTCATGGCAAGACCCTTTCTTATATAATTTGTATTATTTATAGGTACGTGATGTAAAAAATAAGATGGAAACATACATATTGTTCCGGGAGTAAAAGGAACTTGAAATGTTTCCCAACTATACGCTGATGGTCGTCTGTCAGCCTTATATTTCGGTGATAAGGTTGCAGAAGTTATACCACCATTTGGTCTATGAAATGTAATCGCTGGCGTATTTTCATCTCCGTATCCATAATAAAAACACGCAGAAATGAGTGAATTTGGATGGGTGTGTAGTGTATGATATTGTCCGGGTGATTTCCAAGTAACCCAAGTTTGTGAAAAAGCATATTCATCATAATCATACATTAATATTTCATCAGCATATTTTTTGACTTGAGTCATAATCCAATCAGCCAAATCCTTACATTCTGGCTCTTGTAGTACATAAGTATTTTTAGAATGGCTTCCATATTCCCCAACCATATTACCTTCTCTGTGTTCTAAGGTATCAAAAAAATTAGCAGCCACAGACAACTCCTTCGGGATTTCAGCACAATAAATTGGCGTTGGAAATAATCCTAATACTGTTGCACCATTATCTAATTTATTTTCTAAAACATATTCTCCCATTATCCTTCTCCACCCTTTGTATCTAAATTCCAATTATTTTTTTCATCTCTGACAAATTTTTTATGTCCTTTGGTGATCCACCACCAGTGATTTTTTTCAGTATATCCAAATATATTAGCAATACACTTTTCGCAAGATGCGCTATTTTTATTCTTTTTTAACTTTTGTGTTGGATTATTGAAATGTTTCATAATCTTGAATATAAGGATCGTGAACTGGCACTTCCTTTCCAATTTGATCTTGACCTATAAAATTCATAGCTATAGAAATCCTATCTTTATTTGTACAATTTGGTTCTACCGAATGGTACATCCAAGCAGGAAAAATAGCTAAATTACCAGCATTTGGTGTTAGACCAAAACTGGTGCCCGAAAATCCACTTGTATTTTTATATGAGCCAAGAAAAAACTCAGCATTATCATCCCTTTCTGCTACAAAATTGCCAATGTCATCTCCTTCAGCCTGCACATAATAACATCCAGACATTACACTATTTTGATGATCGTGCCTTCTATTAAAACATCCTGGCGGATTTATATTTACCCAAAAGTTTCCTAATACTAGCCCATTTAATCCTGTAATCTGAGAGCAATATTCATTAACAAATGCTTCAATATTAGTAAATAACTCAGTTAAAGCATCTGGCAAAGGTTGAATTATTTCCTTTGAGTGGAATCCCCCTCTATTTGAAATAACTACTCCTTCTGTATTTTCTTGTAGAAAATAACAATATTCTTTAATTGCTTCGTTATCAACTTCTTTTACTTCTACTTGCCATAGTGGTGTTGGAAATAACATATGTTCTTTTGATACAAATTCTAAACTCATCTGAATGGTTCTCCCCCTGTCCAAAATATTAGACATCTTCTTTCGCCTTTTGTCAAAGGTGTTACTCTGTGCATATAAAATGTTGGGAAAATTACAACGTCTCCTTTTTCTCTTGGCAATTTGATGAATCTGTTTTCTCCACCAACCCACATTTCTACTTCTCCACCTTCATAATCTTTAGGATCATTAAGCTGTACAGATGTTGATAATTTTCTTCGATTAACTCCACCTTGACCTATATCCATGTGCCAATCTAAGAATCCACCGATCTCTCTTGTTTCTCCTGTTTCACCTTGATTATTTGGTTCAGGATAAATCACATAATGAAGTGGATCTGTTACATAACTAATATCAAATTGAAATAAAGCTGCATTTGCTTCCACTACTAAAGGTTCAAGTTTATTATAAATCCATTCTGAATGATTTACGCACGGCACATAAGCAATATCTCTATTATTTGATCCATATTGATCTAGCTCACCCGCTTCTTTATGTCCAGTACCACCCTTTTCAAATTTATAATTATTATCATATACCATACTGTGAACTTTTTCGATATCATCATCGTTTAAAGCGTTTTTAAAATAATAAAAAGTATTAAAATTGCAAGGCCTTACTTGGTGATTTACTAATTCAGTTTTTCTCATTTACTTCCTCCTGCTGTGGATTATCTAACCAAGCTGGATCAAATGGTTCTCCCATACGGGGAACATCACTTGATAAAATTGGGGATTCAATTTGATTAGATTGTTGTTCTAAATTAAAAAATTCACTTTTTTCATTTAATCGTGGGGTATATGTATGCCAGCCGGTCAATATATATTTATTTTCTGTAGATATTATTCCTCTATGTAGATGAGTCCATTCAGTTGGAAAAATTACTAATTTTCCTTGTCGGGCAGGTTCAAAATGGTGATAATAAAAAAATTCAGTTTCGCCACCATCATAAACGTCATTTAGATATACTACCCACACTAAAATTCTATTAGAATGATTTATGCCCGCCCTTTCACAATGATAAGCATAATAAGCTTCGCCTGGAGCATATTTTTGCATATTAAACCCTGTTGAAATTTCAAATGAATCTAAATTATTGAATGCAACATGATATCTGCTGATATAATCTTCTTTAGCTTTTTCTAAAATAGCTATCAATTCGTTTAATGGGTCTTTCCAAAGAGGATCTTTTAAATGACTTGGATTAAAAGTAATATCAGTTGAAGTTTTTATTTTGTCGTCAGAGTGCACTCCTTTTTTATTACTTGAAACTACACCTCGATGTTTATAATGATCCGGACAATTTTCAAATGTGTCTATAAAAGAATCACATAATGATTTAGTAAGTGCTTTCTCTTTTTTAAATATGAACATTTTTTCCCTGTTTTGTTACAACATATAACCGCACTTCAAAACGGATTTGTCTATCCTTAATTCCTCTTTTAACTATAAATAGTGAAAAAAATATTTATATACTAAAATAAAATGCGTTTTTTTACATTTACACGATATATATTATAGAAGTTATTGACATCGCTCAAATGAGGATGTTGATGTTTGACTACAAAGTAAACAAAATAGGAGAAATCTAATGAATAAAGTAATTGTTCGCAATCCATTCCCTGTAATCGACAGGGATTCTTTTTTAACCCCATTTGATAAAATGTTCGACCAAATTGTTGAAGCATCATTTCCTGATGTAACAAAATCGGTTGGAGTAAAACCATTTCAAGGAACAGCATATCCAAAAGTCAATGTATATGAATACGATGATAAGATTGGTATTGTTGCAGAGATTCCTGGTTTGGATAAGAAGCAGCTCAATATAGAAGTTGAGAATGGCGTATTGACCGTTAGCGGTGATAAGCACGGTGTGCATGAAGATGAAGGTGCCACAGTAATTCGTCGTGAGTTGAAATCTTCTTCATTCAAACGTTCTTTTGAACTTGGTGATTTATTGGATGGTGAAAATGTATCAGCTAACTTCAAGGATGGTGTTCTATCAATTTCAGTTCCTAAAATAGAACCAGAAATACCGAAGAAGAAGTTCGTCAAAATAAAGTAGGTGAAAAGACTCATCCACGTAAATGACGATCTGTATATCGTTCTAGGAACGGCATCGGTTAAGGTTACAAAAGATACTGAAATACTAAAAGAGCAATATTCTCTCGCTGATGCTGTTCTTCGGAACGGTAAAAAATATTATATCTGTATGAAAACGATAGACGCAGAATTTGAAGAGTTATAACAGGTTTCGATATTTATTATAGATAAATAGGAGAAACTTTGTGTTTGAACAATCTAAATCATTTCCAATGTTAGTAGGACTATCTGCATTATTAATTGCTGGTAGTGCTGCTTTCTTTTCGGTTTTTGGGTTATCAAAATTATTTGCTGGTGCTTCACTTGCTGTAATTATAATGGCTGGTTCATTAGAGTTTGGTAAGTTAGTAGCCGCTTCGTTTCTATATAGATACTGGAATAAAATAAACTTAATACATAGAATTTATATGACAATTGCCACAGTAGTACTTATATTAATTACTTCTGCTGGTATCTTTGGATTTTTATCTAATGCATATCAAGGTGCTACGGTAGAGTTTGAAAAGGCTTCTACTATATTGATGTTTAAAGAGGACAGGCTAACTCAATTAGAGGAAGATAAGGTGTTTCTTAAACAAGAATTAGAAGCTGGAATCGCAGATTTGCCAGATAATTATCGTACTGCTCGTAAGAAATTAAGAGAGGAATATCAACCATTAATACAAGATGTAAATAAAAAAATGTTGGACATAAAGGGTGAGATTGGGAATTTAAAAGCTCAATTAGTTGAAACTGGTGTGGATGTTGGTCCTGCAATTTATATCGCTAGAACCTTTGGTACAGATATAGATACTGTAGTTAAGTTCTTTATCTTTATTCTTATCTTTGTGTTTGATCCTATGGCTGTTATGTTTGTGATAAGTTACAATGTAACTCTATTAGATCAACATAAGGAATTCAAGTCAAAAAACGATGTAAGAAAATCTAAAAAGAAATGGTGGGAAGTTTATGGTGAAGATGAAAAAAAGAATAAACAAAAAATAAAAGCTAATTTACATCAAACAATAAGAAATGATGAAAGATTTCATGGTAAAGAAAAGCTAATTGAGATTGAACCTGATCCAGAGGATTTACCCAAAATAGAAGATGAAGAAGCTTCAACACAAAGATTGGCGCGCGGTGGGTTCAGTAGAATACTTAAAAAAAAATGAAAAAAAAACCTTGACTCGTATGACATTTTCTTTGTATGATCTGGTATGAAATGTGATAAATGTAAAAAAGTAAAAGCAGTAGTTAAGTATCATAGTGGAAATTATTGTACTTGGTATTGTGCTAAAAAATAATTAAAAAAAGACTTGACTTGTATGGCATTTACTTGTTATATTTGGTCGAAATGAGAAAGGTACGATAATGAAAACAAAAAAACTCAAAAAGCATACACCAGTAGGTGATGTGGGATTTGGCACTAAAAAAGAAGCTCTTGATGATATGAAAAAAGATAATACAATGTTCGATGTATTAAATACAGGGTTTGGTGGTGATGTAGGAATTGGTGATCCAATAGATTTTACTGATGACTTGTATGATGGAATCGATGAACTGGAGGATTTCTAATGAACTCCGATACTAAAAAAACTTATGATTCTTCAATAGACAATCTTTTAGAGAATATCAAATTAAAATACTCTAATTGGACAACCTATGAGGATGGTATTAAGAGGTTTAATGAGGGGCTTCATATGAAGTCTGGTAGGAAGTTCGATAAAGTTATAGCTGGTTCTTCAGTATGGGGATTTGTCGCTAAAACAGATGGTGTACTAAAAGGCATACCTTACTTTGTTGGTGATGTATTTAAAGCAGCTGGTTGGAGAGCTCCAGCAAAACACGTGAGAGGTTCTATCTTTTCTTCTGAAACCAATTGGTTCGCATGGACAGGTCCTAACTACTTATAAGGTACATTATGAATAAAAAATGGATTGAACATAATAAAAAAGAGTTCGGTGTTCAGATTATTGCTCTGAAAGAAATCATAAATAAACAGGTTGAGGGCTGTGGTAAATCAGATGAGTTTACTTCTGATATGTTAGTGGCATTAGTTAGTGGTAGGAAGATTACACCTAAGATGGAAAATGCTATTGATAATATTATAAAACGAAATACACCTGAAGAACAATTTAAGAGAGATGAGTGGGTTGAGAAAGTTATTCCCAAAATGATGATGGTTAATGAAATGATATCTCAAACAGATTGGACTAAGGGTTATAAAGGTAGTACTCATTATTTTATGAATAGTATTATTGAACAGGCTAAAGCAAAAAAATCTTTAAGTAAGAAACAGATGGAAGCTGTTGCTGCCCTTTATACTAAAATTAAAAAAAATATTGAAAAACAAACGGGAGTTAAAAAATGATAACTTATAATAAAGCTATATCTGCTGTTATAGCAGTAACTTTAATAAATGGTTTTTTCTCAACTAATATGTTTAAAAAATATAAAGAAATGTATTCTGATAAGATTGAGTATTTAGAAAACGAAAATGCTGAATTAAAAAAAGAGTTAGGGCACTTTGAAAAGTATGGTATTGTTGTGGATGTTACTATGTATCAACCAACACGATATCAAACTGATAGTGATCCAGATGTAACTGCGGACGGTACTCGTATTAGAATACACAAGGCTTCAGAATATAAATTTGTTGCACTATCTCGCAACCTACTTAAAAGGTGGGGTGGTCCTTTTGACTACGGGGATTTTGTCCTAATCAAAGGAACAAAACACAAAGATGGTGTATATCAAGTAAGAGATACTATGAATCCTAAATGGGTTAATGTAGTAGATATTTTAGAATCGAAGCATGTTGAGCCGTATAAATATACAGATGCTCACATCTTCAAATTACCCTGGTTAAATAAAGAAAAGGAAATAGCAAATGGCTAAACAAATGAAATATCATCAATATGTAGAAGATGGCAAGCTATATATGGCTTGTAAAAATAACTGTGGCAACTATGAAGTAGTGGGAGAGGAATCAATAGCTACTACTTGTTGGAGTTGTGTGTTGCATGTAGTTGGAATGCCGAAAGAATCTAAATCAACCTACAAACCAACAGGACGACCAGCTGGATGGCATTTTATGAATGAGTTTGTAGATAAAGATGGTAATGTATTTCATAAGGGTAAAGAACAACCTAAGTTAAAAGGTACTCTTAAACCTACGAAAGTAGTGGCTAAGAAAAAAACTAAACGAAGAACAAAAGAAGAGATACTTATTGCTAGACAAGCTGAGAAAAAAGCTGCTCTGAAGAAAGCAGTTAAGAAGCAAAAAGATTTCATTAATCACAAGTTCGGAGATTAGGTGGCGAAATACAATAAATCATTAGATAGAGCATACTTTGAGAAAAAGAAAAATCCAAAGTATGATGATGGAGATAAATTAACTAAATGTTGCAAACAATCTAAGTATCAGAAAACAATGATGAAAGGCAATAAGGAAGATTGGAGACTAATAGAAGATCATATTGAGAGAACTTTATATGACTATACAAATACAATCTCGGTTACGCCAAAGTTTTGTAATGAATGTGATAGGTTTATAGAATATATTTCAAAAATTAATTTGGAGAAAACATGGTAATTGATTGCTTTAAAGAAGATAATCCACTAATACAAAAGAAACTCAAGGAGGTATCCGTTGAAGAAGGACTGGAAATCGCCACAAAATTATTTGAGATACTTAACGAAAGAGGGGACGGTATTGGGCTGGCAGCTAATCAAGTGGGAATTGATGCACAAGTGGCCGTTGTCAATGTTCGTGAACCTTTGATACTCATCAACCCGAAGATTGTATCGAAGGAAAATGAGATACCTTATTATGAAGGCTGTTTATCTTTTCCTGGGAAAGGTGTACACACCAAAAGGTACGAAACAATACAAGTAGAAACTGCGCAAGTAGAAGGTAGTTGGATATTTAGTGGCGTGAGTGAAGGTAATAATGAGAGTCGTGGTAGTTGGGAAAAAGACAAATCTAACCAGGATAGAGAATTAAGAATACTTGAAGCAGTTTGTGTTCAACACGAAATAGACCACTTAAATGGTATGAGAATTTTAGATAGACAAGTAGATACTACTATTAGAGTTGAAAAGAAGATAGGTAGAAATCAATTAGTTACAATTAAAAAAGGTGATGCAGTTAAAGTATTGAAATACAAAAAAGCACAAAACTTTTTAAATCAAGGATGGGAAATAGAGTGAATACAGATAAATTAGAAAAGGTGGTGATTGGTTTAATAGGATTTACACTAGCTTTCACATTTGTTTTTAATTCAGAAAAGGATGAAGTCAAACCAGTAGTTGAATTTGATGAAGAATCTTTTGAGGATTACCCACTAGTTGCTTGGGAAGATACTCACGAAAAATGGAATGGTGAAGTAGCTGATATTGTAAAAATAAAATACAGAGTTACTAGTCCAAATACAAAGCTATGGATTTATGATGTTGTAACAGATAAATTGGTTCATGAACAATATCTACAAAGAGATCCATGGCCTGATGGTAGGTATAGAGATTTTACTTATGTATGGAAATTATATAAAACAGAACGAAGCCATTATATTCCACCAGGAGAATATGAAATAAGATTGGGTGGTTTATATGAGGGTGGTTTTGGTCAATTAAAAACAAGGATAATAATATGAGTATGACAAAACAAGAATGGTTAGAAGAAGAGTTATTTGTGGATACATATGGTAGAGAGTTTAATCTATCAGATGTTCCTATGACATATATGTCTAGACAGGAAGCTTTTGAAAAAAGGGGCTATGGTAAAAAGATGGTGAAGCAACTTTGGGCTGAAATAAAGCGTGAAGAAAAAATTAAAAAGTAAATACTCAAATGCTGGTAAGGGCGATAAAAGCAGAGTATCAGATAAAAAGAAGTATGATGAAAATTGGGATAAAATTTTTAAGAAGGAGAAAAAATGAATATTAAATATTCTATATATTGGGATTTTGTTAAGATAGGGTTTTATGGTATTCTAGTATTTTTATTAGTAGGTATGCTTTTAAGTATTCCATTGTGTTTACTTTGGAATTGGTTAATGCCACATATATTTGGATTACCTACAATTAATGTATTAGAAGCATTTGGTATATCAGCATTGATTACAATGTTAACACCAAGACCTCTTACATTTAATAAGAAAACACCAAATATTGATAGTGGAGATGTAGAAAAACAATTAGAAAATGTTTTTCAAGATATTACATCACAATTTAAAGCATAGACTATTTATATCCATAATAGATGGAGTTAATTTATGTTAGACTTAGATTGGATGAGAGACACTCTTAAAGAAGCGATAGAAAGTGAAGATTGGGAATTGGTTAGAGAAGTAATAGCTTATTTAAGTGATGATGATGTGTTTCAACAATACAAAGAAGATGAAGATTGGTGGACAGGCGCAGATGACAAAGATTAAAATATGGGGCTGTAATGGTTTCGACAGGTGTTATTTGACAATTGAGTGCAGCAGAGTTTGAGTAGACTCTTAAATAAAACTCAACTAAACCTAATTGGCGATGATTCGCTAGACGGGTTGGTGATAGATTGGCACTTGGCTGAGTACGATGTACCAGCGGTGAGTGTTCCAGTCGGTGACTCCCAACCAACTTACGCATACGCTGCATAAGTTACTGAGTTGTCTAACACTCGGTCATAAAATAAGTTAGACGAACAACTCGCGTGGTAGAGTATAAGAGTCACCAGTTGACAATCTGAACAAATGTCCGAATGGTTTGTTAGTATCCTA
>Ga0209756_1005174_pt1 | contig 9928 bp, 20 predicted proteins | sample ETNvirenome_6_85_FD_184071 | JGI IMG/M metagenome (GOLD analysis project Ga0209756, IMG submission 184071) | Marine viral communities from the Pacific Ocean - ETNP_6_85 (SPAdes) (version 3) | ecosystem: Environmental > Aquatic > Marine > Oceanic | place: Pacific Ocean | collected 2013-06-19
ATAAAATATTAATGTGGATCGCCCATTGGTCTAATGCCATTCATACCTGGGCTTATAATAAGGTCCGTACTACCGATTCAAAAGAATGGCTGAAAGGATATAGAGAATGGAAAAAGAGAAACTGTCCACACAACTAAAGCCAAGCGTCTTTATCGCGATGCCGTGTTATGACTCTGTTAAAGTCGCAACCATGGTCTCCATCATCAAGCTGATCCAACAGCTTCAGAAGAATGGTGTGGCCGTCGGCATTCAAACGATGAAGTCCCCATTGATTCACCAAGCCCGCAACTATCTAAGTTCGTTGTTTATGGTCTCACCTTATACCCATATGCTCTTCATTGATTCCGATGTTGAATTCCAACCCGAAGCCGTCCTTCGTATGTTGGTGGCTAAAAAAGATATTATCTGTACTCCATACAGAGTTAAGTCGGAGGACACGTCGAAAAACATATACACCGTAGATTTTGTTAAGCCCATGGTTTTAGAAAATGGACTCATTGAGATTAAAGCAGGACCCACTGGGCTCATGCTTATTAAAAAAGAAGTCTTTGAAAAAATTATAAAAAATTTCCCTGATTTGAAAATTAAGAATCCTGTTATGTTAGAACCCGGTAAAGATCATGAGTTTTATTATAACTTCTTTGATTTTAAATTTAAAGATGGATATAGTGTAGGAGAGGACGTTGCCTTTTGTCAGTTAAGTCGGGAGGCGGGTTTTAAAATTTTTGCGAACACTGAGTCGTGGACCAAGCACCACGGATCATGGACCTGGGAAGGAAAATTCGGCGCGGCGCTCACCGACGCCTAAACATTTATGAAGCATAACCCTAAATACACCTATCACCGGGGTACCATGACCACGGACCATGGATCACGGCACTATGAAATTCAAGGCGCGCGCCTACCCAGCGTCACAACAATCCTTGCAAAAACAAAAGATGATCAATATATAAAGCGCTGGAAACAAAAAGTAGGATATGATGAAGCGGAAAGAATTGCCAACCATTCGAGTCTTCGGGGAAGTACCATGCATAAGTTCTTGGAGAAATACATCGACGAGACTGGGTATGAAGACCTTACACCGATTGGCCAAGAAGCCAAGCCGATGGCTCAAAAGATTATTGAAGTAGGATTATTACCAGTTGAAACATACTTTGGTTCAGAAGTAACTCTACACTATCCAGGCCTATACGCAGGAGCAACAGATTTAATCTGTGAACACAATGGTATGGAAACCATTGTCGATTTCAAGCAAGCTAATAGACCTAAGCAAAGAGACTGGATTGAAGATTACTTTCTTCAGATCTCAGCCTATGCAATGGCCCACAACCATGTATATGGCAGTAACATTCGCCAGGGTATTATTATGATCTGTACACCAGATCTGTACTATCAAGAGTATAAATTTCAAGATGCAGACTTACGTAAGTATCAACACGCCTTTTTAAAAAGATTAGATCAATACTACAATGAAGTTTTAAATAACGAGAAAGAACAAAAGCCTAAGGACACAGAGGATTTACTAGAACAATTTGAAAAAGAAGCAGGCAAACTAGACAAAGCTAGAAAAGGAGATATGGCTAAGAAATTATGGTAGAAAGAAGCCCTAATGGAGATTTATTAATGATCTTTCCTACCACATTGTTTGTGCGTAGTTATAAAGAAGATTTTAAAAAGGAATTTAAGTACATTAGAAATCTAGAGTATCAAGGTCAACAAGTGACTGGAGCTTTTAGAAGCACAGACTCTTACCTGTTAAAACATCCAGAACTTTCAAAAATAAAAGAATTTATTTTAGAATCTTTAGATATATATGCTGACACTGTGTTAGGTACTAAGCAAAGACTTTCTATTACCCAGGGATGGATACAGAGAAATCCATATGGCAGTTTTACTCACGAACATACACACGCCAATAGTTTAATTAGTGGAGTATTTTACTTTAGAAATGAAGAACATGCTTCAATCACTTTTACCAAAAATGAACCCAATAGAATTAGAGCACCCATACATAAACATACCCGACTCAATAGTGATGCATTCCAATTTAAACCTTTATCAGGAGATGTAATTATTTTTCCCAGTGGTTTAAGACATTCAGTACCTGTTAATGTTAAGCAAGAGAGTAGATACTGTCTCGCTTTTAATGCATTTTGTTTTAATGAACTAGGGGTAGAAGGTGAATCAACCCATTTAACTTTTAAGGATATTAATGAACAACGTAGATGATTTTATATTTACATCACATGTAATACCAAACGAGCTATGTAAATCTCTTATTAAAGAATGTGAAGAGGCTGCTTGGACTAAACATAAATGGTCAACGTATGGGCAAAAAGAATCAGAATATTCTGCTGAACAAAAAGAGTTAGACACTGTGTATTCAACAACTAAGCAATTCCACACTTTAGGTCCTCTAATTATGAAAACCGTAATGGCCTATCAGGAGAAGGTGTCCTGGCCAGAAGATCATTGCAGACCATCTTGGATTCAAAGATTAACCCAAGTCAGATTCAATAGATATAAAAAAGGAACTCAAATGCGTACGCATTATGACCATATTCAAAGTATGTTTGATGGTAAACTAAAAGGAATTCCAATATTATCTATTGTAGGATTATTAAATGACAACTACGAGGGAGGAGAGTTTATGATGAGAGGAAAAGAAGTTAAATTAGTCAGAGGAGATATATTAATATTTCCATCTAACTTTATGTACCCACACAAAGTGAAAGACATCACTGAAGGTGTGAGACATTCATTTGTTAGTTGGGCATTTTAAGGAGGTAAACATGAGAGAACGTTTATTTAAAACGTTAGTCAGTAGATACACTAGCCAGATGGAAGATGCATTGCTAAAGATTGATATGCTAATGGCAGGGGATCGTAATGCTGTGGTCGTGGACCACATAGACATCACTGGCGCCATTGACAAAGAGTTGGCAAAGGTGGCAGAAGCTGATGGGAAGTTGGCAAAACTTCGAAGATTCTATGGCACAAATTAGGCATAAATGTGTCTAAAATGTGGCATCACTTTTAATCCTATACAATCCAGTGGCAGAATACGGGGTAACATTGGCAGAAATCTGCATGATTTTATAGGAAACGCGCCGAAAAAAATCACTTTTATGCGGGTTTTTTTGTGCGAGTGGCAGGAGTGGCAGAATTTTGGATTTCAGTGGCAGACGTAAGTCATTGATATATATAGATAATTTATATATTTTATATAAAAAAGATGATCTGCCAGACTTTTTTTGCTGATAAATAAAATAGAAAAATATATATATTTGCTATATATGGCAGATTAAGGAATTGGAAAAACATATGGCACGTAAGAAATCTAAATTAAGGCGCATAAACATTGGTAAAAAGAGGTATGATTTTTATAAGATCACTTGGATTGATATTACCGGGGATGCCACTCATGCCACTTCGGATGAATTTGATAGAATGGAATGCTCAAAACTACACACATTTGCTTATATTTATAAGAAAACTAATAAATTTGTTTGGACGTTTGCTAGCTATGATGACAAGGATGAGGCATACTCTGATCGGAATGTATTCCCAAGAGGATGTATAATTAAAATGGAAAGGATTAATGTTTAACCCAGATAATATTTATTTTATTGGTATGATTATTTTTTTGTTGGGTTGTCTTTATTTCCTAACTTTAATACCACATTAGATGACTGACTGGCAGCAATATTTTTTGTTTCTTTTGGTTTTTTCTTTGTTTTGGTTTCTGATGGTGTTTGGTCCAATAATGGTTTCTCGGGGGTAACATTTAATATCGGTGCGTAATCGTCTAAAATTTGTTTCATTTTCGCTTCTAATTCTAGTTCTGACATGTCTTCTAGTTTCCCATGTTTTATTATTTTTCTGTCTATATATAACCCTGCGGCTTTCCCTCGATTCGCTTCAGCATTTACAGCAGAAGAAAACGAACCTTTCTTCAAGGCAGCTTCACGAAGACGAGCAAGCTCAGCCAGGTGTCCTTCATAAGTAACTTCAAACTTCTTAAGTCTTTCTTCTTTTAGTTTACCAATATACTGAGCCACTAATGGACTGTGCCTAGGATTCATTAATTCTGATCCCTCTTGCCTAGCCCGTGTTGGACTATATCCAGCAGCAACGGCAGCTTCAGTCTGAGTCATTGGACCGTCTGGGCCTCCGAATACTATAAACTCAGAGAATCTCATTTGCATTTCTGTTAATCTTTTTGGTACTCCCATAGTTGACAATTTAAGGTAACTATCCTATAAAGTCAATATGAATGATATAAATTGGAAAGAGAGATGCACAGAACTAGAAACAGCGTTAGCTAATGCTTTAGCTGATGATTCTGGTCTTAAAGAAGCAGACAAACTTATGATGAATAAGTTAGATCGTATTCAAGAATTAGAACTCATTAATGAATCACATCAAAAACTAAATGGAGATTTAAGAAGAGAAATTACTGCTCTTGAGCAGGAAAAATTAGAATTATTTGTGGATAATAAAAAATTAGCTAAGCAATGTGAAGATCATCTTGACAGATTGCGTAAGAGTGGTATGTGACATGTACATTAAAGATTTAATGAATTATTTAGGAGAATTTATTGGTGGCACAAAAGGAAATGCCATTAACAACGCAAAGATTTATATGAAGATTGGTCCTTACTTAGAAGAGATTAAACGAATAGATGTGGAGGAGAGTAGACTCATTGGAGATAGCTCTGTTCGTGTAGTTTTTAAACCCAATAAGCGGGAGATTATAAGGGCCGACGACATACCCGAGTAACCTTGAAAATGTTATGGCACCAGAAAGAAAATTATACCAAGATCTTAGGAAAAATACATGCTCCATCTCTCTCAACCGTATTGAAAACCTTAGCTTACTTGGCATGCCTGATGTACTGGGGTATAATACTTCTGGGCACTTTTTCACTATTGAATTAAAAGTCACGAAGGGGAACAAAGTAAAATTTTCTCCTCATCAAATTGCCTTCCATAAGTCACATCCTAAGAATACATTTATCTTAGCCCGGACCCTCGGTCCGTGCTCCCTGAAACTTGTTCCAGGGGCCAAGATTCAGGAACTATTGGACAAAGGACTTCGTCCTTTTCCTACTGTTGATTGGATTGAGATCCAGAAAATTTTTGAGCTTGCGGCTTGAAGCTTGGAGCTTGGCGCTTGGGCCTTCCGGCTTGAAGCTTGGTCCTTGAACCGCGACGCTTGGAGCTTGCAGCTTCAACGAACCGGTTCGAATTTTCTGCGTGTAAATTATCGTTAGTGTTTCGGGTATGTGACATTAGGTGTGTTCCGGTCCCAGCATGCGCGGCAGTCCATGCACTTGTTGCCTTGGTCCTGAGCCGGGCAGGTCTTGCCTTCAGTCGACACGGTCGACGTCCAGGGCCAGAATTTTACCGGTTGTTGGTCTATCATATGGGAGCTGAATCTAATAATTAAATTTGTTGGAACTATGTCCGGATCCATGAGCTTCAGGAACCGCGCTTCGCGCGTCGGCATCCAGTGTCTGGTTGCCGGCGTTCTCTTACATACTTCGAATATGTTCTTGAGATGCTCAACGCTCTGGATATCTCCTGAGTCATGCCATCTAAACCAGTCGTGGCCCGTGATCAGTGTTACCATGTCATCGATCCAGGTCGCAGCAGTCAGGCCGTCTAACCTTCGATATAATGCTTTCTGTACATTCGGGAATCTATAGCGCCCCTTCAGGGCGTAGCAGCCATGACAAACTGAGCCCGGGACTTGAGCTAGCTTGGCGCCAGTCAGGCAGGCGCGGGCTGGAAGATTGAACGCTGGTCCGGGCATCTTGGACGGCGCGCTCAGGCCTCCGGTTCTTTGTCTTGCTTCTTTTTTAAGCATTTCTTTTTTTCTCCCAGTATCTAGAATTTAAAATTAAATCTAGACGATGGCGCAGGTTGCCTAGCGGCGTTTTATCATCCTGAATTTGCTTGAAGCATTCTTCGTCAATTGTTTGGATTGCCAGGACCAACACGGCGTGAGCTTCGTCGCTCCAGCTGTTGTCTCTGGTTTTTTTATCTTCTTCTCTAAAGTATGGCATAATTTATTCCTTTCATATTTTTTTATACCTTTTAATTGTGTCTGTTTCAGGGCGCTTGGAGCTTGAAGCTTGAGCCTTGGCGCCTGAAGCTTGGAGCTTGAATAACGTGTTCGCTTGCGGCTTCGTGACGAGCCCGGCGTCCCTCAGGGACCACAGGAAGCGTTCGCACTTCTTAACGTAAGCGCGACTCAGGTCGCGCTTATCGTGGACGAAGTAATTTAATAAATCGTTGTGTTTAGATCTAATCAAGGACCACCATATATTGTTTTGGAAAGTACTTCTTGAACCAGTCGAGCCCTGCCCGGACAATGTCCCAGGCTTTAAACCGTTCGGCCCCGATGATGGTATCATAGACTGACGCCGCGTAACCTGGCATCTCTGTCTCTTCACCTGTGAATCGATTCTTAATTTTCACAGTCTTCTCTTCGTATACACTGCAATCGAAGGGCAGGACCACAGTCTGGCCGTGCCATTTAACTTTTTTCTTTTTTGGTTTTTCAAACATATGTACCTCTTTCTAATTTCATCCTACATGATCCGGGACCAGCTGTCAAGCTTGCAGCTTGCAGCTTGGAGCTTGTAGCTTTTTTCTTTTATAATTTTTTCAGGCCAAGTACGCTGAAGCCCAGCGGCAATTGTTTACCGGTCGACCAGGGCTTAAGAGTAATTAACTCTGTACTTGACCCCAGATCTCACGAGATACTCTAGAAGATATCTCATTGTGAGATCAGGGCTCAAGGTGGCCTAGTTCTATTGCGCAACGCGCGTTCACTGTTGCTTAGAACTACAATAGAACTTGACCCCAGATCCCTTGCATGTTGACTTCCAGCCGTCCACAAAGGATCAGGGCTCAAGTTTAATTAAACCAATATAGTATTGCCAAACCGACAATCCCTAAAATTGGATAAAACCAAATACTATCTACCAGCATTTTTATGTCTCATAAATGATGTATGTAAGTGTTTTTGTCTCCATAATTCTTTATCGCATTGTCTTATTTTATGCTCAGCATAGATGAACAATAAAAAACCACCAGTTATTAAACCAAGTCCAATTAACATTATTATATTATAGTCCATTTGTTTCCTTTCTATTCATCCTATATAGTCCCTTGACAATTAGATGTCAAGGGTGTAAAACTTTATTTTTAAACAATTAACAGAAAGGGCGAAATGTCAAGAATAAGATTAAATCAAGAGTACAGAAACAAGATCGCAAATCGTATGCGAGTACATCTTGAACAAGAAGAAACGCAAGAGAAAGAAAAATTCTTTCAATTAAGAGAGAGTTTTTTAGACAAGCAAAATGCTACGTGGGCTTTAGCACAACAATGTGTTGAAAGACAATATCCAAAAGATGATGTCAAGATGGCACATTACTTACAAGATAAATATCCTAATGTGAATACTATCGCAAAAGATAGTTGCTTTCATTTTGGTTATATGGCGAAGAAAGACGCACCATCAAGAGAAGAAGAAGTTGGTGGTTGGAGGGGTGATGACTACCATGAAGAAAGTGATGACAAATATGTTTCAAAGCATTTTGATTTTCGTTTAAATGGTGATGTTGATGGAGTTGATAAACAAGACGACATTGATAGTTATAGTCCACAATCACGTGATTTTGCTTATGCTTATTTTCGTGATGAGTTAAAAGCAAAAGAGAATTGCAATCCAGATATCAATATTGAAATGGAGGGCAAACAATCAAATCCACACCAAACTAAATTCAATGACGCAAATGAAAAAGCACTTGGATTTTCTGGTGGTCGTGGAAATGAAATCTCACACGCAAGAGATTGGAACAATGACTATGAGTTGGATTTAATTGGTCGTGAGTATTGTAGAGATAGACAAATTCCAGTTTCAAAAGCCGAGTTTCAAACTTTTGTAATCTGGCAACAAGCTAAAGGTCAATTAATCATGGCACATTATAAATGGATTAAATCTGTTTTAGAGCAAACGAAATTCATCAAAGATGTAATCAAAGGATATAAATATCTTGATGAGGCAATCGAGTTCGCAACTGAAAGCGGATTAACAATGAATGAGGCGGAAATTATTAGATGTAATAGTTCTGGTCTAATGATTTACAATCCTAAAAATGCGGCTCAAATGTTAAAAGGCATGAAGAATAAAACTCAAACAAGGGAGGATAAAATTGCGGCTAGAATAAAATACGAGCAACAACAAGCCCAGAAATAGGGTATTGACATATTAGGGATAATCAAGTATTATCCCTAATATTAATAACAACAGAAAGGACGAAAGATGGACACTAATAAAAAGTTTAAAATCAAATACATTAAAAATGATGGCGAAGAAGTAAGACGTTTCGGCATTATTACTGATACTTGTAGAGGTATTGGAAATAGACAGAAAGACAATAGACCATTTTTACATTATTGGGATATTGAAAAACAAGGTTATAGATACGCAACTAATTGGGAGATATTATAATGGCTGATATAAAACTAGAAACCAATAAAATGTTTCGCACTTTCAAAACACAGAAAGAGGCGATTGATTATATTGAAATGCATATCCCAGAAGAAAAAAGACTTTTATATATGGGTTTTTTCTTTGGTCTTAATTATGCAACACACCAAGTCAATGAAACATTTGACCTAACTTATAAGAAAGGGAAAAAATGAAAGATTGGAAAGAAATAAAAGCTTTGCCAAATTATCTACAGCCGAAAATACTTTCGGCTGTTGCGTATGTTAATGAGGTCGCACCTAACTTGGACAAAGCAGTTGAAAGAATAAACACAGTACAAAAACATTTAAGTACAAAAGAAATGATGTGGGTTATGAGTTTATTAACTTTCGATAAACTATTGGACATTGTGAAAGATAGCCCAGAATTCGCTACCTATTCCAAGACAATGAAAGCAAGGACAATACAATGATATATTGCCAAGGACCTTTGTGTCATACTTACAGAACTAAGGACCGCATCCGCGGTCCTAAAGGCAACAAGCATTATCAAACGCGTAGACGTTCTAGCTTTTATAATCTTGGCGGCAATGCGTGTTCAATGAGATGTCAAGATGATTGGTTTGCGAAGTTCGGCGACCAGGCTGTCAATCACTTCGGAAGAATACACGAGCCAATTAAACTAACAGAAGAAAATGCGTGGCGAAAGATGGAGAGATTTAGTTGGCAGATGGAGAACAATGAGCCAAGATTATATTGGTGGAATACTCTAACTGATAGAGAACTACCAATGACACAAGAACAATACAACGATGACAATTTAGTTCGTCCATAACTAAAGGTCGCGCGCCTTGCGGCGCGCGGCTCTCACTTTGACATTGGTTATGGGATTTGATAGGATTACTATTATGACAGATAAAATAAAAACAATTAATCCATACTCTGGAGAATCAGAGATGTTAACACCAGAAGAACATGCGCTGTATACTCAAATCAAGCAAGATGAGATTACAGAGAACTATAGTAGTATGACAAAAGGAATTAGTAAGTTTAGTAGAATGAACCCCAAAGCTTACATGACTTTATTAGACTAACAATCACAATGGTCGAGGCGCTCGCGCGCCTCGGCTCTTGGTCCAACCCCCTCGCGGGGGTTGGACCGCGTACCTTGGATCAATAGAGGTACCAAACCCAATCCCAAATTGCTTCGCAGGAAAAAGGTCGATACCCCATTTTTAAAAAGGGGTCCCACTACTTTAGGTTGAATTGCTTGATTTAGAGTGTCAGTCATGGTAAAAACTTTTTGGTACCATGAACTTGAATCAGGTTGATATAAGTAAATTACCTGCGGATGTCAGAAGGACTTTTAAAAGACTTCAAGTCATGCATGCAGAAAAAAAGATACAGAATCGAGCCAAGA